>OGOY01000530.1_pt1 | contig 48794 bp, 39 predicted proteins | sample 1552811 | NCBI WGS metagenome assembly OGOY01 (sample SAMEA2580132, study PRJEB22360) | human gut metagenome | biome: human gut; feature: human-associated habitat; material: faeces | place: Denmark | collected 2008/2010 | reverse complement strand
GCTAGCCCCAAACTTCCTTGGCGATTTCCTGCACCAGGGCGATTTTAGCCCATTGCTCTTCTTCGGTGAGCTTATTGCCGATTTCGCAGCTGGCAAAGCCGCACTGTGGGGAAAGGCAGAGGTGGTCGAGTGGAACGTACTTCGATGCTTCTGCGATGCGGGCCTTTACCGTTTCTTTGTCCTCAAGGCCTGGCTGCTTTGAAGTGACCAGGCCGAGCACAACGTATTTGCCATCGGCGATATGCGCTAAAGATTCGAATCCGCCAGCACGCGGCGTATCGAATTCCAGATAAAATGCACGGGCGTTTTCCTTAGCGAACAGATACGGCGCGATGGGGTCGTAGCTGCCTTCGAAGGCATAGGTAGAATGGTAATTGCCGCGACATACATGGGTGTTAATTGCCAGATCGTCAGGTTGATCTTCGATGGCTGCGTTGTTCAGGCGCACGCCAAGCTCGCAAATCTTCTGGATATCATCGGGTTTCAGGCCGATTTGCGCTGCAAAGGTGGTGTCGCAGTACATGCCCCAGGTGCAGTCGTCGAACTGGATGTTGCGGCATCCCGCTTTGTATAAGTCGGCAATTACCTGGCGATATGCTGCTGCTATAGCATCAGCGAGTGCTTCATCGGTGGGATAGACGGCGCGCAGGATTTCGGTCTGTCCGTCGCACCTATCAAGCGTCACTTCTGCGAAGGTTTGGATGGGGGCGGGTATGGTCTGACGAGCAACGTGGCTTTCGTCGGAAAGGGCATTGACGAATTTGAAGTGCTCAACGAAGGGGTGGTTTTCGCCGCTGACAGGGCCAGTTACCACTGCGGTGTCGGCCGTGGTCTCCTCGTCGTGAAATTGATAGCCCTCGCGGCTAGCGCGGCGCTCGATGCCCTGGAGGCCCCACATGAAGTCGAGGTGCCAATAGCTGCGACGGAATTCGCCATCAGTGATTACCTTCAATCCAGCGGCTTTTTGCTTTGCCACCAAATCTCGGATCGCAATGTCTTCGACGGTCTTGAGTTGATTGGCATCGATGGCACCCGCCTCAAAATCAGCACGTGCTTGCTTCAGCACATCGGGCCGCAGGAAGCTGCCAACTATATCGCAACGAAACGGTGCGTTTTCTCCAAAAGTAATAGCCATGTTGGTTTCCTTGTTCGTTTGATCTGATGTAACGAAACAAAGTATGGCGGGAGAGTTTGCGATTGTGAAATACCAATAATATAGCAATGGCAATAGGCGTTTCCTATTGTGGAATATGACGCTTCAGGGCTTCGAGATAGACGGAACCGTAGCGGGTTCGTTGCGTTCCTTTGCGGTATATAACTCCAATTTCCATGTGCTCATCGATTTCGAGCGGCACCGATATGATGGAAGGTCCATTCAGCTCGGCTGAGATAACACCCGAGCAAACGGTGTAACCGTTTAGTCCTATGAGCAGGTTGAACAAGGTGGCGCGGTCGCGGACTCGGATGTTCTTGCTGCGGTCGAGCGTGGAGGTGAGCTCCTCTGAGTAATAAAAAGAGTTGTAGCTTCCCTGTTCGTAAGAGAGAAAGGGGTAATCTGCCATATCTTCAAGCGTTACCGATTTCCGTTTTGCCAGAGGATGGTCCGAGCAGATGAATACATGTGGTTCCGCTTTGAACAGGGATTCGAATATCAGGCTGTTGGCGTTGAGCATCCTGCAGATAACCTCGCGGTTTCGCGCGGAAAGGTACAGGATGCCCAGTTCGCTTTTCATATGGGCGACGTCTTCGATGATCTCGTGCGTTTGTTCTTCGCGAATGGTGAAGTCGTAGCTTGCTGAGTCGAATTCGCGGATAACGTCAACGAATGCGTTTACCGCGAAGGAATAGTGCTGGCATGAGATGCTGAAATGTGGAGCTTGCTGCGACCTGCCCTTGTAGCGTGATTCCAGTAGGTCGGCCTGTTCAAGCACCTGCCGTGCATATCCCAGAAATGTTTCGCCTTCCTCCGATACTGTGACGCCCTTGTTGGTGCGATCGAAGATGCGCACATCCATTTCCTTCTCCAGATCGCTGATGGCAGCGGTTATGGACGGCTGGGATACGAACAGCTTGCGGGACGCCTCGGTAATGCTTCCGCATTCTGCCACTTTAACGGCATAGATAAGCTGTTGCAGTTTCATTGTTCCCCGTTTCGTTTCGATGCCTGAATCACATGATACCGTGATCCTGGTGAGGGCTGTATTGTTTGCGATGCTGCGTTGCAAACGATTATCCGAAAATGGCTCAAACCGTATCGCTGCAATTTTGCAACTGTTGGGCTTCCAATGATCTTGCCTGTTGCTTTTGCCGTGCAAGACGCCTCGATCAGAGATGTGCTTTGGTGAAATTAATCGAATATAGGATAATAAAATAAGTATGCACATTGCTGGCCACCAGCATCCCTCGTGAAAGGAATCTTTGTGGCTGAATTCATTTATCAGATGTATCAAGCGCGCAAAGCTCACGGCGACAAGGTTATCTTGGACGACGTGACGCTTTCGTTTTACCCTGGCGCAAAAATCGGCGTAGTAGGCCCTAATGGCATGGGCAAGTCTACCTTGCTGAAGGTTATGGCTGGTCTTGAAGAGGTTTCCGCGGGCGACGCACGCCTTACTCCCGGCTACACGGTTGGTATTCTTCAGCAGGAGCCCCCGCTCGACGAAGAGGCTACGGTAATCGAGAATATCCGTATGGCATTTGCCGACGTGCTTGCTAAAGTTGAGCGCTTCAATGCCATCGGTGCGGAAATGGCCGATCCTGATGCCGATTTCGATGCTCTGATGGAAGAAATGGGCGCGCTTCAAAACGATATCGATGCTGCAAACGGATGGGATCTGGACAGTCAGCTTTCCCAGGCAATGGATGCTCTGCAGTGCCCCGACCCCGATGCTCCTGTAAAGGTGCTTTCCGGTGGCGAGCGCCGTCGCGTTGCGCTGTGCAAGCTTCTGCTTGAAGCGCCTGACCTGCTTCTTTTGGATGAGCCCACCAACCACTTGGATGCCGAATCGGTGCTGTGGTTGGAGCAATTCCTTCATCGCTATCCTGGTGCGGTGCTTGCAGTAACGCACGATCGTTACTTCCTCGACAACGTCGCTGAATGGATCTGCGAAGTTGATCGTGGTCATTTGTATCCCTACAAGGGCAATTACTCTACCTACCTGGAAACCAAGGCTGCGCGCCTGGAATCGCAGGGTCAGCAGCAGGCTAAGCTGGCAAAGCGCATGAAGAACGAGTTGGAATGGGTTCGTTCCAGCCCGAAGGCGCGCCAGGCAAAGAACAAGGCCCGCCTTGAACGCTATGAGCAAATGGAGGCTGAGGCACGCAGCGCCAAGAGCGTCGACTTCACCGACATCACCATTCCCGTTGGTCCTCGTTTGGGCTCTAAGGTCCTTGAAGTCGAGCATTTGCACAAGCAGTTCGGCGATCGTGTTCTTATCGATGATCTTTCATTCAGCTTGCCGCGCAACGGCATCGTGGGTGTTATCGGCCCCAATGGCGTTGGCAAGTCAACCCTGTTCAAGATGATTGTGGGTAAAGAGCCGGTTTCTGGCGGCACGCTTGAGCTGGGCGAAACCGTACAGATTTCCTACGTTGACCAGAATCGTGAAGGTCTTGACCCGAAAAAGACGCTTTGGGAAGTGGTTTCCGACGGGTTGGATTATATCCGTGTAGGTGAAACCGAGATTCCCAGCCGTGCATATGTGGCGAACTTCGGCTTTAAGGGCTCTGACCAGCAAAAGCCCGCTGGCGTTCTTTCTGGCGGTGAGCGCAATCGCTTGAACCTCGCTCTCACGCTGAAGCAGGGGGGCAGCCTGCTCCTGCTTGACGAGCCCACGAACGACCTGGACGTAGAAACGCTCGAAAGTCTCGAAGAAGCGTTGCTGGCGTTTCCCGGCTGCGCAGTAATAACCAGCCACGACCGTATGTTCCTTGACCGCATTGCCACGCATATTCTTGCGTGGGAGGGTACCGATGAAAATCCCGGCAATTGGCATTGGTTCGAAGGCAACTTCGATTCTTATCAGAAGAACAAGATCGAACGCCTGGGCGAAGAAGCCGCAAAGCCCCATCGCCTGCATCGCAAGCTTACGCGCGATTAGTGTTCAGCGGATAGTTTTTCGAACACTCGAAAACAGAGGCAGCCTCCTTCGGGGCTGCCTCTTTATGTTGGCTGGGACTCCCGAGGCTGCTTTGGTTTGGTGCTAAGCGAAAACAAAGCCCAGCGGTGCAGTAGCGACAATCGAAAAGTTTGAAGATATTAATAAACAAAAAGGCAACCTCGAAAGAGGTTGCCTTTTCATGCACCAGCTTGCTGGGATTGAGGAAAGTGAAACTTACTTGGCCTTGCCCTGGTTTGCTACAGCGTTGATTTTGGCGTTGATGGTTTCTTCGTCGCCAACGTATTTCTTGTCAAGAACGTTGAAATCCTGGTCAAAGGTGTAAACCAGCGGCACACCCGTAGGGATGTTTACGCCTACGATTTCATCGTCGGAAAGCTTGTCGAACTGCTTTACCAGAGCACGCAGAGAATTGCCGTGAGCAACGATGAGCACGCGCTTGCCGGCGCGCATCTGGGGTTCGATTTCCTCTTCGAAGTAAGGCCATGCGCGAGCGATGGTGTCCTTCAGGCATTCTGCCAGGGGCATTTCATCAGCGGGAGCGTTGCGGTAAGGAGCCATAAGGCGAGGATTGCGCTCGTCGGCTTCCTCCAGTGCGGGAGGACGTACGTCGAAGCTGCGGCGCCAGATTTTAACCTGGTCTTCGCCGTATTTTGCGGCGGTTTCAGCCTTATTCAGACCCTGAAGAGCACCGTAGTGACGCTCGTTCAGACGCCATGTCTTGTTGACGGGCAGCCATTCGCGATCCATTGCCTGAAGAATGTGGTTCAGTGTGTGGATAGCGCGCTTGAGGTACGAGGTGTAGCACACATCGAAGTCAAAGCCAGCTTCAGCAAGGGCGCGGCCGCCATCGGATGCTTCTTTGCGGCCCGTATCGGTAAGGTCGACGTCCATCCAGCCGGTGAAAAGGTTCAGCTTGTTCCATTCGCTTTCGCCGTGGCGAACCAAGACGAGTTGCATGGTCGAATCAGTCATGATTCCTTCTCTTTCTCGTAGTAAGCGGGTTGCCCCGAGTTTATTCGTAATGCGCGTTATGCGCTAAGCAAAGAGAGCTGAGAACATAGGCGCAACATATTTAGTATGACGTTTCGACGAACGTGTGGGGCACTGGTCGGGGAGCGTAACCGTGCTTTCGTTGGACGGTGCATTTGAGCTGGATGTGTCACTTCTCTGTCCCCTGTGCTGTACACGCAGCGTGGCGATGGGTTGGTATGATGGAACGAAAAGAATCTGCGCTTTAAGGAGCTTACGCATGAACGAAATAAAATGCCCACACTGCGGAAAGGTATTCCAGGTCGACGAGCGCGGTTTTGCCGATATTTTACGTCAGGTACGCACTGCTGAATTCGATAAGGAAATAGCCCAGCGAGAAGGCATGCTGCAAGAGCAGAATGCCCAGGCGGTAAAGCTCGCCGTTGCTAAGGCCCAACAGGATGCTCAGGAGGAAACCGCCCAGCGCGATGCTCGTATCGCTGAGCTGGAAACACGCCTTGCTGCCGAAAAGCGCGAACGCGAACAGGCCGAAAAGTCATCTCAGATTGAACATGCCAACGAACTTGAAGCGGCGCTTGCGAAGAAACAAGCCGAAATTGTCCAGCTGCAGGCGGACGTGAAAAAGCTATCGGCCGACCACGATGCGCAAAATCGCATTGCCAAGGCAGAGCATGAGCGCTTGCTCTCTGACGCAACCGCGCAGCGCGATGCGGAAATTGCGGCATTGCGCCAGCAGATTTCCTCCCAGGAAAGCGCCTTCAAGCAGCAGCTTGAATCGCAGGTTCAGCAGTACTCCCAGAAGATTGCCGCCGATAAAGCGGAAAGTGCTCGTGTGGCCGCCGAGGAATCGGCAAAGCTCCAGCAAACCATTGTTGCGCAGAAGCAGCAGTTGGAATCGCAAACTCAGCAGTTCAAAGCCGAAAAAGAACTTGCAGTAAGCGAAGCCCGTGCCGCAGCTGAGCGTCAACGCGACGAGCTGGCTACCCAGGTTAAGCTCCAGGAAGCCCAAGCGGCTCAGGAGCAGGCTGCCTTGCGTGAGAAAATGACCAACGAGCTTGCTGCAAAAGACGAGCTCATCAAGTACAAGGACGAAGAAATTGCCCGCGTTAAGGAAATGAAGGCGCGCCTTTCCACCAAGATGGTTGGTGAATCGCTTGAACGTCATTGCGAGACCGAATTCAATAAAATCCGTGCTACGGCGTTCCCACATGCGTATTTCGAAAAAGACAACGATGTGGTCGATGGCACCAAAGGCGATTTTGTCTTCCGCGAAACCGATCCCGCAACGGGCGAAGAAGTGGTTTCCATCATGTTCGAGATGAAGAATGAAAACGACGAAACGCGCACCAAGCACAAGAATGAGGATTTCTTCGCCAAGCTCGACTCCGACCGCAAGAAGAAGGGCTGTGAGTATGCGGTTCTATGCACCATGCTTGAACCCGAAAACGAGCTCTATAACGAAGGCATTGTCGACGTGAGCTACCGATATGAAAAGATGTACGTTATCCGTCCGCAATTTTTCATACCCATCATTTCCATTCTGCGCAACGCTGCGCTGTCTGCTCTGCAGTACAAAACCGAGCTTGCCGAAGTGCGCAATCAGAATATCGACATCACGAACTTCGAAAACTCGATGGAAGATTTCAAAACAAAGTTTGCGCGCAATTACGACCTTGCTAGCCGTAGGTTCCAGACGGCTATAGATGAAATCGATAAGACGATTGACCATCTGCAGAAAACAAAAGAGGCACTGCTGGGTAGCGAGAGGAACCTACGCCTGGCAAACGACAAGGCGCAAGACCTTACCATTAAAAAGCTTACGCGTAAGAACCCTACGATGAAGGCGAAGTTCGCTGCGCTGAAGGAAGGGGAAAACGCCCTGCCCGAGGCTGCCGATCAAGAGGGTTAGAAAGCCAGCACACGCTTCTTCCGTTTTTGTAAATCTTTCCCGAATAGCCTGAAAGGGGAAAGCGACAGAGCTCGCTTCGGCTTAGAATTGCTTCGTTTTGTTTAAGAGCGGAATTTCAGGAGCGCTTGGTGACCCAGAAAATGACAGGTAAGCAATGGCTCGCCCTCGCAGGCATCGCTGTTGCGGCGTTTGTGTTCAATTCTTCGGAATTCATGCCAGTTGGCTTGCTTACCGATATCGGAAAGACGTTTGGAACCAACGAGGCTACGACGGGTATGCTGGTTTCGGTATATGCGTGGGCGGTAATGCTTCTTTCCGTGCCATTGATGATTATCGCAACGCGCCTGGACTTTCGCAGGCTGCTCTTGGTGGTTATCGTGGTGTTCCTGGCTGGGCAGGGTCTTACGTCGTTGTCGACAAGCTACTGGATGCTCATGGCGGCGCGCATGGTAGTTGCTTGCGCGCATTCGGTATTTTGGGCTATTGCCGCGCCTATTGCGGTGCGTTTGGTGCCGAAAAACAAGCGCGCTCTTGCTCTGAGCGTTGTCGAGACGGGCACTGCTGTTGCGGCTATTGTTGGCTTACCATTGGGCCGAGCTATTGGCTTGGCGGTTGGATGGCGCCTGACGTTTGCCATTGTTGCGGTAATCTCTGCGCTTTTGCTGGTGTACCTGCTTATCACTTTGCCTTGGGTTCCTGGCGCAGAGCCCTTCAGCATTGGGCAGTTGCCGGGGTTGTTCCAAAACAAGGGCTTGGTGGTGCTGTTTATCCTTACGGCGTTGTATGCATGGGGCTACTACACAGGCTATAGCTACATCGAGCCATTCTTGCTACAGGTGGCAGGGTTGGAAAACGACGTGGTCACCTTAGTCCTTTCCGTGTTTGGTGTTGCAAGCATCATCGGCAGTATATTGTGTTCAAAGCTGTATCCCCGTTTCCGTTTCCCGTTCTTTAGGGCTATCACCATCGGTGTGCCGGTAGCCTTGCTGCTGATGCATGCGGCGGCGGGTTTGGGCCTTGCGACAATACTTGGCGTTGTTGTCCTGTGGGGCATAAGCGCGGCTTCGGTGAGCGTTGTGTACCAGGCAGAGATCATCAATGTTTCTTCCGATGAAGAGGAAACGGTTGCCATGGCGTTTTTCTCGGGCATCTTCAACTTCGGCATCGGCACTGGTGCGCTTTTGGGCGGTCAGGTGGTTAACACGCTGGGCATCGCGAGCGTGTTTTATGCGGGCGGCATCATCGGCATGGTCTCTATTCTGTTCTGTTTGGTGGTGGCCGTTGGGCGCCTTAAGCACTATTCCGTGAAATAGCCTGAAGCGCATGGTCTCCGCTTGGCGCTTTGAGGGGTGGAGTGTGGCGGCTCCCGTGAGTCGCCACGCTGTACGGTACGCGCCGCCCGCTCGGCGCCACGCTGCGCAGTGTGCGGTTGCCGCTCACGGAAGCCGCCGCGAAGCTGCTCGCGATGCTACGCTGGGTCCGCCCTGGCCAAATCGTCATGCTGAAGCTGCTCCGAGAGTCCAGAAACAAAAATCTCGACTTTTTTGCAACTTTTTTGCGATTAGGGATTGTTCCGAGCTTTCCAACCAGGGATTGAGGTGCAAAATCGCAGGTAAATCGGTTTCATGGCGGCCTGTTTTCGCTTTGCGGGGACGGAAGTGAGCCCCTAATCGCAAAAAAGTTGCAAAGATGCCGCAATTTTTGTTTTCACGATGGGTGGATCGCCCCCAACGGATAGATATCGCAATGGGGTCGGGTGCATAGGTCTTTTCTCATCAGGCTTTATTTCGTCTTTGTTTCGAAAATGTCCAGACTCTGTGACGATGCGAGATTAATTGATGTTGAACAATTGCAACTTTTGCCGAAAGGACGAATATAGAGCCATCGAACGCAAGGGGCGTTCGGAATAAGCGCTTCGGTGCTTGCACGTTAGGACGAACTTTTGAATTACCGCAACCTGCATACAGAAATTATCAGCTCCATTATTTAGGGCTCGGGTTGCTTTGATCAGCTGCCCGAACCCTAATCGGGCAGCTGATGGTTTTGAATCCGGAGGCTGTTTAAAGAAACGGCTTCCGGATTTTTTGTTCCCTTGACATCTGCTCCCTCGCGTCGTCTTCTTCAAACAGCCTTTCGATTCCAAACCTTGATTCATCGGTTCACGGATTGAAGGAAAAGAAGGAAACGAAATGTCAAGTACGGCAGCAACAGCAGTGGCAATGGCGCCTGTGGGCGTCGGATCGAAAGGGAAGAATTCAACAGCTGAAATTGTGGCAGCTTCAATGGTGGGAACCGCCATCGAGTTCTACGACAATTACTGCTACAGTATCGCGGCGGCAAGCTATTTTGGGCTGATCTTCTTTACCGATGTTGCGAAGTCCGATCCGGTGTTGGCAACGTTGCTTTCGTTCGTGACTTTTGCTGTTTCATTTTTGGCACGTCCGTTTGGTTCATTGATATTCGGTCATTTTGGCGACAAGCTCGGCCGCAAGAAAACACTGGTGGTTGCCCTGATGCTTATGGGTATCGCAACCTTTGTGGTGGGTTTGCTTCCCGGGTATGAGGTTCTTGGCCCTACTTCCGTTGTCCTTTTGTGCGTGTGCCGCGCTTGCCAGGGTTTGGGCCTTGGCGGCGAATGGTCCGGTGCTGCCTTAGTGGCGACCGAAAATGCCCCGAAGGGGAAGCGAGCTCTGTATGGTGCGTTTCCCAACATGGGCGCCCCCATCGGCTTTTTTTGCGCATATGGCGTAAACCTGCTGCTTGATTCTTCCTTGCCTGCTGATGCGATGGTTGCGTGGGGTTGGCGCATTCCGTTCCTGCTTTCCGCATTGCTGGTGGTAGTTGGGCTGGTTGTGCGCTTGCGCATGACAGAAACTCCCGTATTCCAGAAAGCACAGCGTGAAAACCGCACGGTAAAGATGCCTCTTGCCATGCTTCTTCGTCACAACTGGAGGCAGGTTGTGCTCGGCACCTGCGCGGTTAGCATTACCTATACGCTCTTCTATGTGTTGGGAACCTGGTCGCTTTCCTACGGTGTGTCAACCTTGGGCTTCACGCAGCAACAGTATCTGGGAATGCAGATGGTATCGGTATTCTTCTTTGCGGGTTTCATCGTTGTTGGTTGCTTGAGCGCTGATCGTTTCGGCAGGAAGCCCGTGGTTGCGCTTGCTACCGTGGCAACCTTGGTGTTTGCGCTCTTTGCTCCCATGCTGCTTTCGGTTCATAGCGCTTTGAACGTAATGCTGTTCCTCTGCATCGGTTTTATGTGCATGGGTGCTGTTTTCGGGCCCACCGGTTCGTACTTGCCTGAGTTGTTCCCCGCCCGCGTTCGTTATTGCGGTTCTGGTCTCTCCTATAACTTGGCAGCAATTGTTGGTGGTGCCTTCGCTCCCACTATTGCTTCGGCGCTTGTTATGAATTTCGGCATCATGTCGTTGGGTTGGTACCTGGGAGGTATGGCGGTTGTTTCCCTTGTCGCCCTGTTCTTCTTCCGTGAAAGCAAGGATGTCAACTACGAGGAATAGCGTCAGGCATCGGCTTGCTTAGAAAGCAAAGAATGTCCCAAGATGTAGCGTTGAACTACCCCATGTCTCTCTTTATCCAAGGAATGGGGGGGCGGTTCACGGTGCGTCGAGGGGCATTCTTTGCTTGATGGGGCGGGATCGTTTGCGGTGATGCTATTATGGTGTACATAAAAGTACCCAGTACTGGTTCAATCGAAAGGTTTGCCGTGGCAACTACAGCTCAGAAACTCAAGCTTATGTATCTGGCAAAGCTCTTAGAGAGTGAAACTGATGACGAACATGGCCTTACCGGCCCGCAGATCATTCAGCGCTTGGCTGAGTTGGGTATCGCGGTTGAGCGGAAGACGCTCTATCGCGATCTGGATTGCCTGCGCGAATTCGGCTACAACATCGTGAAGTACCAGCGTTCACCTATTGAATATGGTCTTGCTTCGCGTGAGTTCCAGGAAAGCGAATTGCTGCTGTTGGCGGATGCGGTGCAATCTTCCCGTTTCCTTACCGAGCGTAAGTCGAATGCGTTAGTGAAGGCCATTGGTAAGCTGGGTAGCAAATACTTGGCGGACGATCTAAGAAGGAACCTTCACGTTGAGGGGCGTATCAGGTCGCAGAATGAATCGGTGTTCTACAACATCGACGCTATTCAGCGAGCTATTTCCGCTAAGAAAAAAGTACGTTTCCGTTACTTCAAGTACGACAATCGGAAGAAACGAGTCCTGCAGCGCGATGGACGTTTCTATGAGGAAACGCCATTGCATCTGGTGTATATGGATGACTGCTATTACCTGGTTGCCTGGAACGATAAGCATGAAAGCACCACGAATTATCGCGTGGACAGAATGCTGAACATCGATGTGTCCGAAGAAGATGCAACGAGTAATGAACGAACGGCCGAATTTGATGCGGCGAAGTATCAGAAGAGGGTATTCGGCATGTACAGCGGCGAGGCAGTTGCGGTTACCTTGCTTGTGAAACCAGATGCCATCAGCACAGTAATCGACCGCTTCGGCGATGCAGCTGATGCCGAAGCGGTCGAGGATGGCTCGATGCGCGTGCGCACCAAGGTTATGCAGGCGCCTACATTCTATGGCTGGTTGGCGACTTTGGGAACCAGCGTGATAATCGAGCAGCCGCAATTCTTGAAAGAGGAGTACCGAACGTACCTCCAAGGGATTATCGAGCAGTACTGAGCACGTACGGCATTCATTGCATTTCCTCCCATTTCCAGGAATCAATAAACTCGTTTACGCGAAGTGACATATGGGAAGTGAGGCCCGTCATGCATCTGAGAGCGTTTACGTAAGCGACCTTAAGGGGAAGGTCGTGTTCGGTTCTGAAATCCTCAGGCTCTCTGATTTCGTGTTCCAATTCGTCGATGAGGTAGTTTAGGTCGTCTTTGATGCTGATGAGTTCATCAAAATCTCTGCTATCGAGTGTTTTGAGGAACTTGGTTGGTGATTCGAACATGATGCCTACCTTGGTCGAATATCGGTTACGTACAGGCCAACACGAACCTGCTTCCAAGGAGCAGCTTCTTTGTCGACTTGAAGAATGCGGCACTCGAGGATGTTCCTGTGGCCAAAGTGAAATAAGGTCGAGGCTAGGCTGTTCTGGTCGGCGGGGACATAGCCGATCATGACGCCGTTGAAGTACAGGGCGATTGATTCTGGGTCGTAGGGATTGCCCGGCTCGGGGCAAAGCTCGATGCTGTCGCCAATGCTCATCTGATTAATAACGAGTGCGCCATCGTAGTGCTGGAATCCTGCAATGAAAAATGTTGAGAGATGTCGGCTGGGCTGATACATGGCTTCCTCCTTGAAGCGGCTGGGATGGCAAGAGGCAAGGGGTTGGTAAAGTGCCAGCCCCTTTTGTTGACCACAGCAAGCAAATTTGAAAGGGTGAAAGTGAGTGAAATGACAAGGAGTTTATTTTGCTTGTATGTGGCGGCCTCGATAGGAATGGCCTCTTGATGGTTTGAATAATACGCAGGTCGCAGCTTGTGCGTGGGTACCGCAGTGGACATCAAATAAAAAATTGGGAAAAGAAAGAAAAAGGCTCGCATTGGCGAGCCTTCGATGGTTGTAAGTATGAATGGTTCCGCTTAGCGCATTTTGCGTGAGCTGGCGTGCTTGTCCGGATGGGAATAGGAGTCAGCTCCGCTGCTTCTATTGTCCGATCTTCGATCCGCAAGCGATGCAGAAAGCGTTTTCGGAGTCTTGCCTTGTTCCACACTTAGGGCAGTACTGAACGGACGGATCGATAACAGGTTGCTCCTTTGCTGCGGGCGCAGTGGTTTCCGAGTTCTTCTTTGGGGCTTCTTGCGGCGCTGGAGCCTTCGGGGCTTCCTGTGGTGCCGAAGCGGCTTTGGTTTTCGGTGCTGAAGAGGCTGAAGGGGCTGCGCTGTCTGCTTTTGGGCCCTCGGCGGAAGATTGCGCTGCTTTCTGTTCCTTGTTGTGCGCAACCCCTTCGAAGATGAGGCCCAAGATAGCAGGGAAAAAGAACCCAATGGTTTCGAACAGCGCCGGTCCGCTGCTGAAGTCGATGAATTCTTGCCCTGTGATGATGGCGCATATAATTGCGAGTGCCTGGATAACGTAGAGGACGATGGCTGCTGTTTTCAAGGTTTCTCCTTCTGGTCGTGCATGCGTTGCGGGAACTATTGTCCTGCCAGGTCTTTTGCGACTTCGGCGCCGATAGCCAAGCCCATTGCCGCAGGAACGAAGGCGTTGCTGCCGGGAACGCTACGCCGGTCAAGGCAGGTGCGCTCGCTGTTGGGCGGGCATACGCACCCTGCGGCACAGCCGGCCCTGCCGTCTTCTTCGGACTTTACGGTAGGTTCTGGCGAATAAGCAACCTTCAAATTATGGATGCCGCGTTTGCGTAGCTCTTTGCGGATAATGCGTGCTAGGCGGCAGATGGAAGTCTCTGAGATATCAGCGATGCGAATGGCTGTGGGATCAAGTTTGTTGCCAGCACCCATAGCGGAGATAATGGGCGTTCCTGCTGTCTTTGCCTGGGCAACCAGATGAAGCTTTGCCGTTACCGTGTCGACGCAATCGACGATGTAGTCGTATTTCGAAAGGTCGAATTCGCTTGCCGAATCGGGTAGGTAGAAGCATTTGTGCTTGGTGATTTTACAGCTGGGGTTTATGTCGAGCAGGCGCTCTTCCATGGCATCGACTTTATCCATGCCGACGGTTTTCCAGGTTGCAATTATCTGGCGGTTTATATTTGTCAGGCATACCTTGTCGTCGTCAACGATGTCGATGGCGCCCAACCCACTGCGCACGAGCGATTCGCAAACATAGCCGCCTACGCCACCGCAGCCGAACACGATAACGTGGGCCTTCTGCAGCGATTCGACGCCGTTGCTGCCAAGTGTCAAACGGGTGCGTGAAAACTGATCGAGCACGGTATACCTTCCCTAAATTTCGACAAACCACTGGTAAACGTTGCCATTGTAGAACAAAAGAGCCTGCTCGAACGAGCAGGCTCTTCATGTGCGCTATGCAGGCGATGCTTACTGCTGACGTGCCGCAGGCATTCCCCAGGCAAAGTGGTCGGAATGCAGCAGCCGCTCTGCCTTTTCGGAGTTCGGTTCGCCGAAGTACTTTTCATAGCATTCAACGACCGAAGGATTCTCGTGGCTGAAGCGCAGCTTCGAATTGGTGTCGATGTCGCGCAGAATGAGCTCACGTTCGGCTGCGCATTCGCGGCCCTCGTGGATGGGCTGGCCGCCGCCACCAACGCAGCCGCCAGGGCATGCCATAACCTCGACGAAATCGTAATCGACCTCGCCGTTTTCGATGGCGTTGCACAGGTTGTCAGCATTCTGGAGACCGCTGACGATGGCAACGGTAAGTTCTTTGCCTGCCAGGTTGTAGGTTACCTCACGCCAGCCTTCGCAACCGCGTACGGCGCTGAAAGCATCGGGATCGGGGTTTTCGCCGGTGACCAGGAAGTGGGCGCTGCGAAGAGCCGCCTCCATTACGCCGCCGGTGGCGCCGAAGATGTGACCTGCGCCAGTGGCTTCGCCCAAGGGCATGTCGAACTCTTCTTCGGGTAAGTTCCTTACGTTGATGAACTGAGCCTTCAGCATGCGTCCGAGTTCGCGCGTGGTAAGCACTACGTCAACATCGGGACCAGTTCCGGTGGTGTCCATGTCCTCATAAGCGCATTCTGCCTTCTTGGCAACGCACGGCATGATGGACACTACGGCAATTTTCGCAGGATCGACGCCCAGGATTTCTGCGTAGTAATTCTTCGCAATGGCGCCGAAGATCTGCTGTGGCGATTTCGTGGTGGAAAGATGCTTTACCAGGCTGGGATGCTTTGCCTTCAGGAAGCGCACCCAACCAGGGCAGCACGAGGTAAACATGGGCTGCCCAGGCTCTTCTTTCAGGTGATGAAGAAGCTCGGTGCCTTCTTCCATGATGGTCATGTCTGCTGCGAAGTCGGTATCGAAGACATAATCGAAGCCCAGTTTGCGCACGGCGGCAACCATGCGGCCCATCGTGGCTTCTTCCTTTGAAAGGGATACGGATTCGCCCCAGGCCGTTCGGATGGAGGGCGCGATCTGGACGATGGCAATACGCTCAGGGTCGGCGATGATGTCGAATACCTTCTGGGTATCGTCGCGTTCGGAAAGAGCACCGCAGGGGCAATGCGTGATGCACTGGCCACACAGCGCGCATGCCGCTTCGGATATGTCGCGGCAACCCGCAGCGCCCACATGGGCGTTCGAGCCTGTGCGGGTGAGGTCCCACACGTTCAGGCTCTGAACCTTGCTGCATTCACTTACGCAGCGCATGCAGCTGATGCATTTGGAAGCGTCGCGAACGAGCGGGAAATCGGTGGGGTTCTTCTGCTGGTCATATTCGACAGGGTAGGGGATGTTGGTGATGTTCAGTGCAGCTGCGTTGCGCTGGATCATGCAGTTGCCGTTGCGCGTGCATGTGGTGCATTCGCTTTTATGGCGCGAAAGAATAAGCGCCATCGTTTCACGGCGGGAGGCAACGACACGGGGGCTCATGGTGTTTACCACCATGCCCTCGGCAACTTCGTTGTTGCAGGAGGAAACGAGCTTGTCAGTGCCTTCCACCTCTACAACACAGATGCGGCAGGCGCCGATTTCGTTAATGTCTTTCAGGTAGCACAGCGTGGGAATCATGGAGCCTGCCTGATAGGCGGCGTTCAAGATGGTGGTGTGCTCGGGAACGGAGACTTCCTTCCCGTCGACGGTCAACGTTACCATGCTCGGCTCCTTCCGCCCTTGAATGCACCGTAGCCGAAGTGATCGCACCCCAGGCAGCGGCCTGCTTCTTGCATCATTTCCTCTTCAGACATGCCGATTTCGCACAACTCGAAATCGCAGCTGCGCTCTGTGCCAGGGCGCTCCTTCATGGTTACGCGACCGCAGGGAACGCGATCTGCCAGGTTAGGGGCGGGGATGTCCACGTCGCAACGGATTTCGTGGTTACCGCCCAGATAGGTGTCGATTGCACGCGCTGCAACTTTGCCGCCCTCAATGGCGCGAATGACGGTTGCCGGGCCCCAGCTGCAGTCGCCGCCGGTGAAGAAGCCAGGCTTTTCAGGGATGCTGGAATCGGGTTGTGCTTGGATTTCGTTCCACTTGCAGGGCAAACCGAATTCCTCGAATGCGCTAGAGTCGATGTTCTGACCGATGGCAACAATGATGGTGGTTGCGGGAATGCGAACCTCGGGCTTGTTTGCTGCTTTGGGAGAGGGGCGGCCGCCGCGTACCGTGGAGATCATCTGGGGCTGGCCCCAGAGTGCCACGGCATGGCCTTCATCGTTGACTTCAACATGCGCAGGGGCAACAAGCTCCATAAGCTCGCAGCCATCCTCGATGGCTCCGTCGATTTCTTCAGCGAGCGCTGTCATGTCGGCGCGGCGACGACGATACACGATCTTTACCGACTTGGCGCCCATACGGCGTGCGCTTCGAGCGGCGTCCATGGCAACGTTGCCGCCGCCAACGACAACAACATCTTGACCGGAGAGGTCGGCGATGTTGCCGTCGCCGATTTCGCGCAGCATGGCAACGGCGGGAACTACGCCCGGTGCGTCTTCGCCTTCGATGCGGAGTTTCTTGTCTGAGTGAGCGCCGATGCATACGTAAACGGCATCGAAGTCGCGCTCGAGGTCGGCTATTGCAACGTCCTTGCCAACGGAAACGCCCAGCTTAACCTCTACACCCAAAGAGGTGATGTGCTCGATTTCGGTGTCGAGCAGGGTTTTGGGCAGGCGATAGTTGGGGATGCCGTAGCGGAGCATGCCGCCGAGCTTGGCGCGCTGCTCGTATACCGTTACGGAATGGCCCATGCGGGTGAGGTAATACGCTGCGGTAAGACCGCCAGGACCACCACCGATAACGGCAACCTTCTTGCCGGTGGGTTCTGCCACCGTAGTGGGGCGGTTGGGCGTTTCGTGATCGCAGGCGTAGCGCTTCAGGCCACGGATGTTGACAGCGGAATCAACGAAGCTGCGACGGCAGGTGTTTTCGCAGGGATGCTCGCAAACATAGGCGCAAGCACTTGGGAAGGGGTTGTCTTTACAGATGAGCTCAATGGCGTCGTCGAAGCGGCCAGCTTTTACCAGTGCGATGTAGCCAGGGATATCGACATTTGCGGGGCAGCCCTGAACGCAGGGAACAGGGTGGTCGGACGTGCATAGGCAGCGGCCTTCTGCGTGGAGCTCATAGTCTTCGCGGAAAGCGCGTACTCCGGTAAGGGCCATTTCGGCAGCCTGGGTACCGATTGCGCAATCTGCCGAAACGTGTACGTTTTCAGCGAGTGCCTCGATTCGCGCAAGGTCGGCTTCGGTTGCCGTTCCTTCCAGCACGCTGTCGAGCAGCGATTCGATCTGTGCCAAGCCAATGCGGCAGGGAACGCACTTGCCGCATGTTTGCGTTCGGCACAAGGCGATAAGGCCGCGCGTCACATCAACGGGACAGGTACCTTGAGGATGCGAAACAAGACGGCGGGCCATATCTTGACATACGCCGCGCACGGTCTTCTCCGCTTCGCTCGAGGTGCGGATTTCCAATGGGCTCATGGAATTCTCCTCGGTCTGTATGGTTGAGCTGGTATTTTCCAGCCTTGCGCATACGGCTCCGCCGAAAAGAATCGGCGCTTTGTCCTATGAGCGCGCATGCTTATACAAAGTATAGCAACGGGCAAGGGTGAGCGGGGTTGGTTAACCGATGAACGGCAATAAAACGAAATTGCACCCATGGAAATCTGGTGTCCATGGGTGCAATTGTCCACTGCAAGGTTGTGGCTTTAGCGCTGATTTTCTTTCAGGAATTGTTCCATGCCAGGAAATGCCTTGATGGATCGATCGAATACGCCCATTAAATAGGCAAGGGTTAAACCGTAATTGGATACTGGCACGCCCGCGTGCACGCATGCTTGGATGCGAGAGAGCACGGCGCGGCGGTTGAATGTGCAGCCCCCACAGTGAATTACCAGGTCGTAGCTGGAAAGATCTTCTGGGAAGTCTACGCCCCGCACGTTTTCGATGGTAAGCCCTTGCCCGATACGAGCGCGAAGCAGACGGGGGATCTTCACCGTGCCGATATCTTCTTCAATGGGGTGATGGGTGCAGGCTTCCGCTATGAGCACGCGGGATTTTTCTGTGAGCTTGTCGATGGCAAGCGTTCCTAGGGCTTGGGTGGGCAAGTCTCCCTTGAAGCGGGCAAACGCAACCGAAAAGCCAGTAAGGGGAACGTTTTCCGGCACGATTGCCGCCACCTTGTCGAACGCCTGGGAATCGGTAACCACCAAGGCGGGCGGTTCTTTCAGCGCCGCCAATGCGTGCGGCAGTTCCTTGTCGGTAACGCAAAGTGAAAGGCAGTTGGAGTCGAGCAAATCGCGAATGGCTTGAACCTGAGGGAGGATAAGGCGCCCTTTTGGCGCTTCTTTGTCGATGGGGATAACCAAGATAACCACCGAGTCTGGATCAACGATGTCTCCGATGATTTTCGGGTCGTTCACGAATTCTTCGGGCGCGTTGTCGAGCAGGGCTTGGCGCAGTTCAAGCACGCCTTCTTGCTTTGCCGCGCACATGCAAACCAGAGGTTTTTGCTGGAGGTCACGGGGAAGGGTGTTGCGGCATGCTGCGATAAGCGCTTCTTGCTGGGGGTCGACGACGGTTCCTCGCGGTGTGCGACTTTCGGCCGAGCTGGGGGAGTCGGAATTGGATCCCTGAGCGGCAACGGGAAGCAGATCTGTTTTGTTGCACGCAATGATGAAGGGGATGCTTCGCTTGGAAAGCTGGGCGACAATTTCCTCTTCGTAGGGACCCCAGGTGCCAGCCTCGGTTACGATGACGCCCATATCGCAACGGTCAAATACCTTTTTGGTGCGTTGAGTGCGTAGCTCGCCAACGGTTTCCTGGTCATCGTCGATGCCTGCAGTGTCGATGAACAGCACGGGGCCCAAAGGCAGGAGCTCCATAGGTTTGTCTACCGGGTCGGCGGTGGTGCCTGCTACGGCGGAAACGATGCTGGTTTGTTGGTTTGTGATGGCGTTCAGGACGCTTGATTTTCCCACGTTGCGTCGTCCGAACAGGCCGATGGCCATGCGCATTCCTTTTGGGGTGCGCATAAGCGAGGCGCCGCTTTCCTTGAGAAACGTTGTGCTTGCTGGTTGTGGCGTTATTGTCACTGGCGAGCTCCTTGTCATGGGGCAATAGGGTGGTCATTTTTGATTATGCCGCTGTTTGTGTTTCAGGCTAAATAAAAAGAGGACCATTCAAAAGAATGATCCTCTTGTGTAACCGAAACGTCGGGGTAGAAGTTTTGTAGGACATTTCGGTGAACACTAGGGTAGGGGCTATTCGTTCTTGTCTGCCACTTCTCGCTCCTTGATAACCTCAAGGGAATTGAGCCATTTGCCATGCTTTTTTTTGGTGTAGCTGTAGTCGGCGATGCCGTTGCCAAACATGGTGAAGAACTCAACGCGGGTTACAGGGTGAATTGCGGAAAGGAAGAAGTGCACGCAGAAGACCAGGATCATGCAGACGCACGCTACGAAGTGGAGCGTCCAGATGAGCCAGGTCATGCCCGGTGACATATCGAGCTTGATCAACCCGAAAATGCCTTCGGCGGTATTGCCCCACATAAGAAAACCGGTGATGGCGAGAGCAATGCCGCCCAGCATAAGACAAAGACCTGCGCCTTTTTGACCAGCGTTGTACTTGTCTTGGGGAGGGACGTAGCTTTCTTTGCCGTTGCGACGAATGAACGGGTCAAGATAGCCGCCCATTGGCGCCGTAACCCAGCCGAGATCGTCTTTATCGTAATGGGTTACCGTGTCCGAGAATCGGGCAAAGTAGCGGAACCGCACAATCGTGTAGATCGTAGGTGCGCCAATAAATAGAACGCCCATGAGACAATGCAGCAGCGCTGTGGTGTCGCGGGGGATCTCAATGCCCATAAATAGAAGGATGCCGGTTATACCGCAGGTAACGAACCCGAGCGCAACGCAGCAATGCATTATCCTCGTTGCGATGTGGTGCTTGAATACCTTGATGGTCACCCCGGGCTCTTCTTTTGCGGCGGGGTTGGTGATTTCCATTTCACTCATTGTCTGATCCTTTCCGATTAGGAGATTTTGGCCATGATGGCCTGCGTCTCTGTTTCGGCGGTAGTGACGGGTGTTCTCTTGAGCTCTTCGGCCAATTCGAGTGCTTCTTCGCCGTATTTCGTATGAAGCAGGCGGTGAGAAAGTTCCGTTGTCGCAGGCTGAACGGAGCCGGGGGACAGATAGCTCTTGTATAGCTCGAGAATCTCGGGGTTTGTGTGTGAGGTTCTGAGCGTCATGCCCGCATCCTGCCCGTAGAGGCCGTTTTTGCGGTTACCGATATAGTTTTTGGCTTTCTCGAATGCGCCGAGAGCGATTCCTCCAACGCTGGTAGAAAGAATCAGTGCGACCGCTGCTGTTACAGCGCCCTTGACGACCTGTCGGCGGGTGATCCCTTTGGGATCGCCGATAATACGTTCTTTATGCGTCATAGCTTTTCCTTTTAAAAGGTTGTGTGGTTGATAGGCTGACCGCCGCCGTTGACGCAGCCGCCTGAGCAGTTCATTACTTCGATGAAGTGATAGGGGGAAGTGCCTTCAAGAACTTCCTGGGCAACCTTGTCGACGTATTTCGTTCCGTTGACAATGGCGACCTTTACTTCGAGGGTTCCGCCGTCTTTGAGGGGGATAGGGATGGTTGCTTCGCGAAGGCCCTCTTCGCCTCGTACCGCTTCGATGTCGAGATTATCGAGCTCGTTGCCTGAAAGTACGGCGTAGGCCGTGCGAAGGGCTGCCTCCATAACGCCGCCAGTTACACCGAAGATCGCTCCAGCGCCCGAGCCAGTGCCGATAAGCTTGTCGACTTCTTCTTCGGGAAGGTTGGCAAAGTCGATGCCTTCCTCTTTGATCCAAGCGGCAAGTTCTCGTGTGGTGAGTACCGCATCGACGTCGTCGTAGCCGCTCGAGATGAATTCCGGGCGAGAGCATTCGAATTTCTTCGCGGTGCAGGGCATGATGGCAACGCTGTAGATGTCGGAAGCAGGCACTTCCAGCTTTTTTGCAGCGTATGTTTTGGTGATGGCGCCTTGCATCATCATCGGTGATTTGGCTGTCGAGAGATGAGGCAGCAGTTTTGGATAATTGAGCTCAGCGTAGCGAACCCAGCCAGGGCAGCACGAGGTGAACTGGGGGAGCGGTCCTGCTTCTTCGTTGCCGTCGACACCCATGGCTTTGTTCACGCGGCCGATCAGCTCAAAGCCTTCTTCCATGATGGTAAGGTCTGCGGCGAACAGCGTGTCGTATACCTCTGAGAATCCGAGCTTGCGTAGTGCAGCATACATTTTGCCCTGGACATTGGAGCCTTCAGCCATGCCGAATGCTTCACCGAGTCCAACGCGTACCGCAGGTGCTTCTTGGACGATGACGCGCTTGCCAGCGGCCATAGCCGCTTTAACATCGCCCATCATGCTGACATCTTCGATGCGTGCAAAGGGGCAGGTGATCAAGCATTGCCCGCAATTCACGCACAGGGATGGGTCGATGATGTGCTTCGTACCGAGTCCGTTGACGGTAATCGCTCCTGCGGGGCAGGCCTTAACGCAGTCGTCGCAGCCCTTGCATCCGCTGTTAATGGAGATTACGCCGTCGGATAAGATTGCATCCTTGATTTCGCTCAAGGTACACCTCCGTCTTCCGGGTTCTAAATGTGCCTGCCGCACCCTGCGGGTCAGGAATGAACCTAATCCCGGACGGAGAAGAGACGGTTTTCGTCCGATCGCGAGCCGAGCAAATCCGCTCGCGATCGATTGGTATTATTATTTGCATTATCGTAACACTTGCTCTAATTTTGTGCCAGAGGACGAAAAGGAAAGGTGGGTGGTGTTCGCGGTGGAAAAAAACGCTGGGGCGAATAGAGTTGCTCTGATCGGCATCATTGTTCAGAACCAGGATTCGGCAGAATTGGTGAATTCTCTTCTGCACCTAAACCAACAGTTCATCGTCGGAAGAATGGGAATACCCTATCGGGAAAAGGAGATTTCGATTATCAGCATTGCTCTAGATGCCCCTGAAGATGTGGTGAGCGCCCTTGCGGGAAGACTTGGCATGATCCCAGGTGTTTCGAGCAAAACTATTTATCCGAAGATGGCGTAAATTCGCGCTTCGCATTGTTTCGTATACTGAATGTCTAAATCAGAGATAGAGGAAGTTGACTACCGATGTATGACGTAAGCTCAAGCAAGGCCGACGAGTTCATTTGCCACGAAGAGATCCTCGATTCGATCGCTTATGCCGATAAGCATAAAGCTGATATTGAGCTCTGTCGCCGCATTTTGGATAAGGCACGCGCTAATTTGCATCCTTCGGCAGATCACGGCGCAGTTATATCCCACCGCGAAGCAAGCGTGTTACTGGCGTGCGATGATCCGCAGATTAACAAGGAAATCAAAGAACTGGCGCACCAGATTAAGCTGGCCTACTACGGTAATCGTATTGTTCTTTTTGCCCCGCTGTATCTTTCTAACTATTGCGTGAACGGCTGCTTGTATTGCCCATATCACGCAAAAAATCGCACCATCCCCCGCAGGAAGCTCACCCAGGAAGAGATTCGCGCTGAGGTTATTGCCTTGCAAGACATGGGTCACAAGCGCCTGGCTATCGAAGCGGGCGAAGATCCGAAGCACAACCCCATCGAATACATCCTGGAAAGCATGGAAACCATCTATTCCATCAAACATCGCAATGGTGCAATCAGGCGCGTTAACGTGAATATTGCCGCAACTACGGTCGAAGAGTACCGCATGCTTAAAGAAGCAGAGATTGGCACATACATTCTGTTCCAGGAAACGTATAACAAAAAGGGTTATCAGGAGCTACATCCTACGGGCCCGAAGAGCGATTACGATTGGCATACCGAAGCGATGGACCGCGCCATGGAAGGCGGTATCGACGATGTGGGCCTGGGTGTATTGTTTGGATTGCAGGGATATCGCTACGAGTTTGCCGGCCTGATCATGCATGCTGAGCACTTGGAAGCAGTGCACGGTGTGGGCCCTCACACCATCAGCGTCCCGCGCGTTAAGCCTGCGATGGATATCGACCCTGAGGTGTTCGATAACGGCATTCCTGACGAAATGTTCGAGAAGATCATTGCCCTCATTCGCATTACCGTGCCCTATACCGGCATGATTATCTCTACTCGCGAAGGTCAGCAGGTGCGTGAGCACGCGTTGCAGTTTGGCGTAAGCCAGATTTCTGGCGGGTCCCGCACCAGTGTTGGCGGCTACAACGAGCCGGAGCGCCCGCATGATACCGAGCAGTTCGACGTGTCGGATCAGCGCACGCTCGATGAGGTTATCAGCTGGTTGATGGACAATAACCACATACCTAGCTTCTGCACGGCTTGCTATCGTGCAGGGCGCACAGGTGACAGGTTCATGAGCTTCTGCAAGAACGGTGAGATCCTTAACTACTGCCATCCGAATGCCTTGATGACACTCACGGAGTATTTGGCCGATTATGCCACTCCCGAAACTAAGGAAAAGGGCCTTGCTATGGTGAAGCGTGAACTGTTGAACATCCCCAACGAAAAGACACGACGTATTGCCGAACAGCATGTTGGCGAAATTCTTGCAGGAACGGGAAACGATTTCAGGTTTTAAAGAGCGATAAGATTATGTGCGGGCCGGCACTTGCCAGCCCGTATTTTTATTTCATGGCGAAAGAGGTGCACTATGCGGGCAACCGAGGAAGACATCGAGGCATTTGTTGCAGAGCAGTGGCCGGCATTTTTGACCGACGCCCAACGCTTGATTTCCATTGATAGCTCGCTTGATGCCGAGCACGCGGCACTCGGTGCGCCTTTCGGCCCGGGGCCTCGTGCGGCGCTTGACGAAGCGCTTGCCATTGCCCAGCGGATGGGGTTGGAGCCTCATGATGGAGATGGGTACGCCGGTTTTGCCGATTTGCCAGGCGAAAGCGGGCAACAGATTGGCGTTATCGGCCATGTTGATGTGGTTCCCGCTGGGGAGGGTTGGGATTTCGATCCGTTCAGCCTTACTTGCAAGGATGGCGTGCTTGTTGGACGCGGCACCTCTGACGATAAGGCTCCGCTGCTCACGGCGTTGTATGGCTTGAAATTCTGGCTTGATCGCGGTGCGAACCTGCGCCATGCGGTGCGTTTCATTTTTGGCTGCAATGAGGAGTCGGGGATGGGCGATGTCCCCTACTACTTGGAGCACAACGATGCCCCCGATTTCCTGTTTACTCCCGATGCCGAATTCCCCTTGTGCTATGGCGAGAAGGGGCAATTTGGTGCAACGATAACCTCCGGAATCATTGAGGGAGCCATTACCTCTTTTACGGCAGGAACAGCCCCCAATGCGGTGCCCGGCATAGCGCGTGCTGTGGTTTGCGTTGATGCGGAAAATCTGCCAAAGGCCGATCGCATAGAAGTTTCCTCTTGCGAAGAAGGGGCCCTTGTTACTGCAACGGGTATTGCGGGGCATGCCTCGCTCCCTGAAGGCACGTTGAACGCCATCGGTATTCTGTGCCGCTATCTTGTTTCTGCTGGTGTGTGTTCTGGTGAAGAAAATGCATGGTTGCAATTTGCTGCCAGCATGGCTGAATGCACCGATGGGGCAATTGCCGATATTGCCTGTTCAGATGCTGATTTTGGCAATTTGACCAGCGTTGTTGGCATGATGAACAAGGTCAACGGCGCTTTTGTCATGACCGAGGACATTCGCTTCCCCGCGGCAATTACCGGCAGCGAGCTCAGCACTGCATTTGAGGCATTGTCGCATGCCCAAGGCGCTTCGATTGCCGTTACCGCATGCAAGGATCCTTTTGTGGTGGACCCCGATACGGCCCCCGTTCGTGCGCTCATGGATGCGTATTGCTCCACCACAGGCAAAAAGGTGCGTCCTTTCACCATGGGAGGTGGCACCTATGCCCGCGAGTTCCCCAATGCCGTAAGCTTTGGCCCCGCAGAAGAGGGGGCGTATCCCGTACCGAGTTGGGTAGGGGGCATGCATGCTGCCAACGAGGGCATTGCCGAAGAAGAGCTGAAGCGCGCTTTGCGCATCTATATCAGGGCGTTTGGTAACCTTGCGGAAGTGGAAGACCTGCACAAATAAGCTTTTTGCTTATGACGGAAACGCCTAGTTGCAGGAATGGGTGGTTGTTCAAAGCGTTACCGCCGGACAATTCGCAGCACTGTTGAAATTGCAGAATATCAGAGAAGAAGAAGAAGTAGCATCTGGTCTTGATGGATGCCGCTTCTTTGCATGCTGATAGTGGGCTAAACGCTTTCGATGCTTATGCTGCGCCAATCCCCTTGGGCGGTTGGCGCGTCAATAGAGGTATACCCTATGCGGCGAGCATAGCGATAGGCCTCATGGACGTTATTGCCAATGCGGTTTGCGTGGTGGGCATCAGAGCCCACGGTCAGTGGCACGCCAGCCTGGAAAAAGCGCTTCAGCAAGGGCTCCTGCGGATAAAAATCGGCAAAGTCCTTGGTCAAGCCTGCCGTGTTGATCTCAACGTGGACTTTGCCCTCGCGGGCTGCCTGCGCCATGGAATCAAATAGCGGAGCAAGGTCGAGCGAAGGCGCATAGCCGGAAAGGCCAAACAGGCGCGGCAAGTCGGGATGCGCCATGGAATCGAACAGGCCGCTTGTTGCCGCCTTGCACCATTCTTCAGCGTAGAGCCGCCAAAGCTCGTTTGCCCCCAGCTCTTCCCAGATGCGCATGTCTTCATCCCAGTCGAGCGCCTTTTCTTGAAGGTAGTGGATGGATCCAAGAAGGAACGTTGCGTTGCCGCGTGTTTCCGCCAAATCGGTGCTGCAGCCCGGGTACCAGTCTGCTTCCAAGCCATGCACAATTTCGAGTTCGGGAAATTCGCCCCGCACGCGCTCGATTGCGAAAGCGTACTGCTTGAGCTTGCCTTCTTCGATGGAGCAATCGATGAAGCTTGGCCTGCCCCAATGGTCGGTGCAGGCTATGGTTGTTATTCCCTTCGCTAGGGCTTCCTTCATGTTTTCCCGAAAAGTGCTCTTCCCGTCGGAAAACACGGTGTGGGTATGGCAATCAACCAGTTCGATGGGCATAACGTTCCTTTCGGGACAGGTTATTTCGATGTAATGCCGCTTGTTGCTATGCGGATAGCCTCTTCATGACTGTCGGTAACGGTGAACAAGTCGATGTCGGATTCGCTGATCATGTTCTGATCAAGCAAGGGCCCTTTGATCCACTTGACCAGGTCTTGCCAGTATTCGGCGCCGAACAGCACGATAGGCATGTTCCCGATCTTATGCGTTTGCGCCAGCACCAGCACTTCGAACATCTCGTCAAGCGTGCCGTAGCCTCCAGGGAAGAAGATTGCGCCCGAAGAGTACTTCACGAACATGGTCTTGCGGACGAAGAAATAGCGGAACTCGATTCCGAGATTTACCCAATCGTTGGTGGTTTCTTCGAAGGGGAGCTCAATGGAAAGACCCACCGAAGTGCCTCCCGCAAGCGCTGCTCCGCGGTTGGCCGCCTCCATGATGCCGGGGCCGCCGCCGGTAATGACGGCGATGTCCTTATTGGCGAGCTTGCCTGCAATTTGCATGGCGTGTTCATAGTAAGGGTCGGTTGGTTCGGTTCGAGCCGATCCGAATATGGATACCGCCGGCCCTAATTTGGCAAGAGCGTCGAAGCCGTCTACGAACTCAGACTGGATGCGTAGCGTGCGCCAAGGGTCGGCATCGCGCCAATCGGTGCCCGGCTCTTCGCTGATCAGCTTTCCTGTGGTGCTGTGGCGAGGGATCATCTTTCCTCGCAGGGTTACCGAGCCGCGGCGGTAGGGCGTTCCGAGGGGCGAAGCGTCGCCGGTCTGTTTTCCTTCATCGGTGCTAAGCGTTGTTGAAAGGTATTTTTCCAAGGCGTTTTCAACCGCTGCCGCGGTCTCTTTCCTTGCCTGCTTCTTCGTGATTTTCTTTGCCATTTCGGTTCCTTCCCCTCGCGCCGATGCGCTCCTTCAGCATACCCGATGAAATGCTTCAAATGTACCGAACGGCACCATGGTGCTACACTGGCATGAAAATCGTCGTTCCATCGGAGGGAAGGTTTGGAGCGGCGGATTGAGGGGGAAGATTACCATGGGAAGTACCGCAGCTGGGGGAGGCAAGGCTGCCATAACCCGCTCGATGCCTTTGCGCGTAGCCATATATCTTGGTGGCATTTTGATTTTGGGCGTTGGTGTTGTCTTGAGTGCGCGAAGTGATTTCGGCGCGCCAGCATTCCAGTCGATACCGTTGGTGTTCAGCGAAGGCACCCATTTGCTTACCTTGGGGCAATCGTGCATATGCCTATACTGCATCGATATCCTTATTCAGGTTCTGGTGTTTCGAACGCTCAATGTCAAAATCGCTCTTCAGATTCCTTTTGCCTTTGCGTTCGGTTGCCTGATCGACCTATTTGACTTCGTATTGGGGCTTGATTTCTTCTGGTTTTGCCATGACCCAAGCCTGCTAACCAGCTGCATTATGTTCACGATCGGCATCACACTTATCGGCATAGGGGTAAGCGCCATGGTGGCTATGAATTTCGTTTTGAACCCCGCCGATGGCTGCACGCAGGCCTTTATGAAAATCACCCATCTTCCCTTCGGTAAGGCGAAGATCATCAACGACGTGTTGCGTTTCTCTATTGCATGCGTAATGGCGCTTGCGATGATGGGCCACCTGTTCGGCGTGGGCGTTGGTACGGTTATTTCAATGGTTGCCATTGGCGCCATATGCCAGGTGGTATCTGATGGCGCCCGCGGTTTTTACCGTCGTGCCTATGTGCCTGCGAGCTTTGCATGATGCTTTGAACCACTTATTTCATGCGTGTTAACTCTTGAAATCTGCTTTGTTACGTATCGAAACGAAGCCAAAAGCTGCCTGGCGAAGGCGGTACCTTGTTTGCTAGCGAATTATCCCCACCTTTCTTAAAACGGGAAAGGCAAACGGTTCGCGAAAGTCGTTGAGCGGAGAGGACAAGCACTCAGCGGCTTTTCGATTGTGAGAGTGAGAGGTTCAGAATGCAAACACGGAACGTGCCTGCGCAAAGCGGGCTGTATCGTCCTGAGTTCGAGCATGATGCGTGCGGTATTGGCGCGCTGGCACATCTGAAGGGTGTGCGCTCGCATCAGATGATCGACGATGCCCTTTCGGTCCTTGTCAATCTGGAGCATCGCGGTGGTAAAGGTTTGGAGCATAATACGGGTGATGGCGCCGGTATCTTGTTCCAGGTTCCGCACCACTTCTTCCGTAAGGAAGCGCAGAAGTACGGTCACCTTCTTCCCGATGAAGGCGACTATGGCGTGGCTATGCTCTTTTTTCCCCAGGACGAGCGTGGCGTAGAGGTTTCCAAGCGCATTTTCGAAGAAGGTTGTGCGAAGGCTGGTTTGCCCCTGCTGTTTTGGCGCGAGGTTCCCATCGATCCCCACGATTTGGGCTCCACCGCACGCGCCTGCATGCCTACTATCCTGCAGGCATTCGTAGGTCGCCCCGAAGACGTTGAGCGCGGCGAAGCGTTCGAGCGCCGCCTGTACGTATGTCGCCGTATGGTGGAAAAGGCCGCCGATGCCGAGCATGCGCTGAAGGGTCATATCTTCTATGTGTGCTCTTTCAGCGCACGTACCATCGTGTACAAGGGCATGCTTGTTGCTACCCAGATGCGCCGTTTCTACCTGGACCTTTCCGATGCAGCGGTGAAGACCGCAATCGCATTGGTTCATTCGCGCTACTCCACGAACACCACCCCTTCGTGGGAACGTGCCCATCCGAATCGTTACATCATCCATAATGGCGAAATCAATACGTTGAAGGGCAACGTGAACTGGATTCGTGCCCGCGAACCAAACCTGTACTCGCCGGTTTTGGGCAAGGATCTGGAATCTGTTCTGCCTATCATCAACAAGGAAGGTTCCGACTCCGCCATCCTCGATAATGTGCTCGAGTTCTTGGTGATGAATGGTCGCGATATGACCCGCGCCGTTTCCATGTTGCTGCCCGAGCCATGGGACCACAACGAAACGCTCCCCGCTCGTCGCCGTGCCTATGACGAGTACCAGTCCATGCTCATGGAGCCGTGGGACGGCCCCGCTGCTATCGCCTACACTGATGGCTCCACGTTCGGTGCTGCGCTCGACCGCAACGGCCTGCGTCCTGCTCGTTACTACGTCACGCGTGACGATCGCTTCCTGCTTTCATCCGAGGTTGGAACCATCGAAATCGAGCCCTCCAACATCCTTACCGCAGGCTGCCTTGGTCCTGGCGAAATGGTGGAGATCGACACTACGGCCGATCGCGTTATTTGGAATGATGAACTGCGCGCCCGCTATGCAAAGGAAAAGCCCTACAGCGATTGGGTAAAGGAAGAAAAGATCGAAGTTTCCGATCTTGACGCACCTGTTCAAAACGATGCTGCACGCGATGCCGAGGTTCCCATGACCGTACGCATGGCAAAGCTGGGCTATCACTGGGATGACGTGGATGAGGTGGTTCGCGCCATGGCTGAAAAGGGCGGTGTGCCCCTGGCTTCCATGGGAATCGACGCTTCTCTCGCATGCCTTTCGAAAAAGAACCGTTCCTTCTTCGATTACTTCTACCAGCTGTTTGCCCAGGTAACCAATCCACCTATCGATGCTTTGCGTGAGAGCCTGGTTACTTCGAGCGTGCTCTATATTGGCAACCACGGCAATCTTCTGGAAGATTCCCGCACGGCATGCCAGCTGATTCGCCTCGATGGCCCTATGCTGACGAAGGATCAGTTCGATCGCATCTGCGCGGTTGATCGCGTTGGTTTCAAAGCCCAGCGCTTCAGCGCTACGTATCGTCGCGAAGACGGTGAAAACGCACTGGAACAGGCGCTGGAAAACTTGGCATGCAGCGTTGAAAAGGCTGTGCGCAATGGGGTAAGCATCATCGTGCTTTCCGACCGTGCTGCAGAAGGCGAAGTGCCTATTCCTTCGCTTCTGGCGGTTTCTTCTGTTCACAACCACCTTATTCGTGTGGGCGTTCGCACCTTTGCCGATTTCGTGGTTGAGACGGGCGATGCCATTTCCGCACACGACTTCGCTGCTTTGGTTGGTTATTCCGCTTCGGGCATTTACCCCTATATGGCCCATGAGTGCATCGCTGATTTGGCGGCAAAGGGCGCTTTGTCCGTATCTGCCGAAGAGGGCGTTGCGAACTACAACAAGGCGGTAACCGCGGGAATCACCTCCATCATGTCGAAGATGGGTATTTCTACGGTTCAGAGCTACCATTCCGCTCAGATCTTTGAGGCTGTTGGCTTCAAGCAGGAATTCGTCGATCAGTATTTTGCTGGCACTGTTTCCCGTGTGGGCGGCTTGGGCGTTGCCGATGTTCAGCGCGAAGAGGATCAGCGCTACGACGATGCCGTGGCTATCCTCAACACGCCGGCGCCCGAGCAGCTGCCTTCCTTGGGCCTTACCAAGTGGCGTCCGCAGGGCGGTGAAGAACATCTTATCGATCCGCAGACCATCTACCTGCTGCAACATGCTTGCCGTGAGGGCAATTATGAGATGTTCAAGGAATACAGCGATCATCTGCATCAGGAAGGGCGCGCGATCCGCTTGCGCGATCTGCTCGACTTCGTAACTGATCGTACCCCTGTCCCATTGGAAGAGGTTGAGCCCGCCACAAGCATCGCCAAGCGTTTCAACACGGGCGCTATGAGCTACGGTTCCATTTCCGAGGAAGCCCACAAGTGCATGGCTATTGCCATGAACCGTCTGGGCGGCCGCTCGAATTCTGGTGAAGGCGGCGAAGACCCGAAGCGCGAGACTCCGCTTCCTAACGGCGATTCCATGAATTCTGCTATCAAGCAGATTGCTTCCGGTCGCTTCGGCGTAACGAGCCGCTATCTTTCTTCGGCTATCGAGATTCAGATCAAGATGGCTCAAGGCGCAAAGCCTGGCGAAGGCGGTCACCTGCCTGGTAAGAAGGTGTATCCCTGGATCGCCGAAGTTCGCCAGTCTACTCCGGGCATTGGCTTGATTTCGCCTCCGCCGCATCATGACATCTACTCCATCGAAGACTTGGCAGAGCTGATCTTCGACTTGAAGAACGCAAACCCCAATGCGCGCGTTTCCGTGAAGCTCGTTTCCGAGGCCGGCGTTGGCACCATCGCAACCGGCGTTGCCAAGGGCGCTGCTGACAAGATCCTGATCTCTGGCCACAATGGCGGTTCGGGCGCTGCTCCGCGCGATTCTATCTGGCATGCAGGTTTGCCTCTCGAGCTTGGCATTGCCGAGGCTCAGCAGACGCTGCTGCAGAACGGCCTGCGTTCCCGCGTTGTTCTTGAGGCTGACGGCAAGCTGATGGACGGCAAGGATGTTGCCGTGGCCTGCTTGCTCGGCGCTGAAGAGTTCGGTTTTGCGACGATGCCGCTCATTGCTATGGGCTGCCTGATGCAACGCGACTGCCAGCAGGATACGTGCCCCGCTGGTATTGCCACGCAGAACTGCCGTTTGCGCAAGTGCTTCCGCGGCAAGCCCGAGCACGTGGTGAACTTTATGCTCTTCGTTGCCGAGCAGCTGCGTGAGGTTATGGCATCGCTTGGCTTCCGCACGGTAGATGAAATGGTTGGTCATCCCGAGTGCTTGCGCCAGGTGGAAGTGCCGGGCAACTGGAAGGCTAACCTGCTCGACCTTTCTTCGGTGCTCGCCAATGGCGAATGCGAGTTCGGCGCCCATATTCCCGGTGCTGCTGGTCGTCATTTCTTGCCTCAGATGAAGTACGACGTGGAGCTGGAAAAGTCGCTTGACTCCACGTTGTTCCTGCCCATGACCGAGCAGGCTCGCAAGCACATGAAGCCGGTTCGTTTCCGTGCCGATATCGCCAACGTAAATCGTTGCGTGGGTACCATCTTGGGCGCTGCGGTAACCAAGGCGCACCCCGAAGGCCTGCCCGATGGTTCGGTGACGGTCGACTGCGAAGGCTCTGCCGGCCAGAGCTTCGGCGCCTTCATTCCGAAGGGCGTTACGCTCAACGTTACGGGCGATGCGAACGACTACTTCGGCAAGGGCCTTTCCGGCGGTATCCTTTCGGTTCATCCTTCCGAAGATGCCACGTACAAGTTCGACGAGAACACCATTGTGGGCAACGTTGCCTTCTTTGGAGCAACGTCGGGTCGCGGTTTTGTAAATGGCCTTGCTGGTCAACGCTTCGGTGTACGCAATTCCGGTGCCACCATCGTGGTTGAAGGCGTTGGCAACCATGGCTGCGAATACATGACCGGCGGCACTGCCCTGATCTTGGGCGAGGTTGGCTTGAACTTTGCAGCGGGCATGACCGGTGGCGTAGCCTACGTGTACGACGAGTACGGCACGTTGGAAAGCCGCTGCAACATGGGCTCGGTAAAGCTTGAAGTTCCCACCGAGGCCGAAATTGAGCTTATCCACAGCCTTATCGAAGAGCATGTCGGTTATACGCAGAGCCCCCGTGGCATCAAGATGCTGTATCGCTTCGAAGCTATGAAGCAGCACTTCGTAAAGGTAATTCCGGTTGAATATGAGCGTGTTCTGCAGATCGTTGCCGCGGCAGAGGCCGAAGGCAAGAGCCATGAAGAAGCGCTTGAAGAGGCATACGAGATTGTAGGAAAGGGGCGCCAGTAATGGGCAAAGCAGGAGCATATCTCGAGCACGATCGCGTTGCTCATGGTGAACGTGCGGCGTTGGAGGCTATTGAAGATTTCAAAGAATTCGCCTTGCCACTTTCCGAAGAGGAGCAGCAGGTCCAGGCGAGCCGTTGCATGATGTGCGGTGTGGCGTTTTGCCAGGCTGGCTACAGTTTTGGTAAGGCGCGCCCTTCGGGCTGCCCGCTGCACAACCTTATTCCTGAATGGAATGATTTGGTGTATCGCGGTTTGTGGGACGAAGCGGCCGAACGACTGTCGCTCACCAATCCGTTCCCTGAGTTCACGGGCCGTGTATGCCCGGCGCTGTGCGAGGCTGCTTGCAACCTTGCCTCCATCGAGGGCCCTACTACCATCCGTGACAACGAGCGTGCCATTTCCGATCATCAGTGGGCAGCGGGCGGTCCTAAGCCCTTGCCGAAACCTGCGGCGGGTGCGCCGAAGGTTGCGGTGATTGGTTCTGGCCCCTGTGGTTTGGGAGCTGCTTGGCAGCTGGCCGAAGCGGGCATTCGCGTAACCGTATTTGAGCGCCATGACCGCGCTGGCGGTTTGCTGATGTACGGTATCCCGAACATGAAGTTGCCGAAGGAAATCGTTGATCGTCGCATCAAGTTCCTCGAAGAAGGAGGCATTTCCTTCGAACTGAATACCGATGCATCCGAAGAAGCGGTGGCAGCGCGCCTGAAGTCCGACTTCGATGCGGTTGTTGTTGCCGTTGGCGCAGCGGCTCCGCGTGGTCTTGCCGCTCCTGGTGCCGACCAAAAAGGCGTGGTGTTCGCGGTTGATTACCTTACTTCTTCCACGAAATCGGTAATCAGCGGCACTGAACCGGCAATTTCTGCCAAGGGCCTGGACGTTGTTGTTATCGGTGGTGGCGACACGGGCACCGACTGCATCGCAACGGCTCTTCGCCAGGGCGCAAAGAGCGTGCATCAGCTGGAGTACAACGCCGCGCCTCCCGAGGTGCGTGCTGCTTCCAACCAGTGGCCCGAATGGCCTTTCGTGAAAAAGACCGACTACGGCCAACGTGAGGCAATCGAGCATTTCAAAGAAGATCCCCGCTCGTTCGCTGCCGATACGGTAGAGGTTCTGGGTGAAGAAGGTCACGTAACTGGTTTGCGCGTGGTTACGCTTGATTGGAGCCAGGGCGCTCCCCAGCGTCAGATGGATACCGAGCGCGTTATGCCTGCTCAGCTGGTTCTAATTGCATGCGGTTTTACGGGACCCGAACGTGGCATCTATGATGCTCTGGGTGCTGAGGTTGTCGACGGACGCGGAGTTCGCCCCGTTATGGTTGAGGGCACACATCGCGTTAAGCACGAGGGCGAGATGCCCATCTATGCTGCAGGTGACGCGAAGCATGGTTCCACCTTGGTGGTCAATTCGCTTTCCGATGGCTTGGCTTGCGCAAAAGAAGTTGCTGCTGATCTGCTGAAATAGCATTTGGTAAAGCAAATGGGGCTCCTTGGTGGAGCCCCATTTTTTATGCGCTGGTACCGGTATTATGCGCTATGCATCGCTTCCAAAGACATTTCGGATGCTCTGTACCGTGGTATCGCGGTTCATCTGGGCGATAGAGGTGGTAAGGGGAATGTCTTTGGGGCATACCCGAACGCAATTTTGGGCATTGCCGCAGCTGGTTATGCCATCGGCTCCCATAATTGAACGCAGACGCTCTTGTTTGTTCAACTTGCCGGTGGGATGGGCATTGAACAAGCGGACCTGGGAAATGGCGGCAGGTCCGAGGAACTGATTTGCATGCCCGGTATTAGGGCAGGCTTCGAAGCAGCAGCCACAGGTCATGCAGCGAGACAGCTCATAGGCCCAGCTTTGAGTGCGTGTGGACATGCGTGGTCCCGGTCCTAAATCGAAAGGACCATCTATGTCGATCCAGGCATGGGTCTTTTTCAAAGCATCAAACAAAAGGGTTCTGTCCACTTTCAAGTCGCGTACCAGGGGGAACTTGGTTAGTGGCTCCAAACGAATGGGTTGCCTTAGATCGTCGATAAGAGCCGAACAGGCTTGGCGTGGTGTGCCGTTGATGATCATGGTGCAGGCTCCACAAACCTCTTCAAGGCATACGCTTTCCCAAACCACGGGGGTGGTTGGTTTGCCTTGGGCGTTTACGGGGTTCTTCCTGATTTCCATCAGGGCTGACACCACGTTTATATGCGGTTGGTGGGCAACGCTGAATTCTTCCCAATGCGGTTTTGCGTTGGGGCCTTCTTGTCGCTTGACGATGAGACGAATATGGTCATGGCCTGCGATTTCGGTATTCATGGCAAGCCTCCTTCTAATGAGCTTTCGTGTAATCGCGTTTACGGGGCGCAATAAGTGAGGTGTCTACCTTTTCGTAGCTGAGCACCGGGCTGTGCGAAGCAGTATCGTAACGAGCGATGGTGGTTTTAAGCCATTCCTCATCGTTGCGATCGGGGAATTCCGGTTTAAAGTGGCTTCCCCTGCTTTCGTTTCGCTCCAGCGCGCCCTTTGTGATGACCATGGCGAGATCAACCATGCCATAAAGCTGACGAATGAACGGCACATTTGCATTGCTCCAGGTTGCTTTGTCTTGAACGCCGATACGGGAAAGTCGTTCATCGATTTCTTCGAGCTTAACCAACGTTTCGGCCAAATCCGCGTTGTTGCGAACCACAGTGACATTCTTTGTCATCAGCTCGCCCATTTCCTGATGCAGGCGGTAGGCGTTTTCGGTGCCATCAAGCTTCAAAATGCTTCGATAATCTGATTCATCCTTTGCAGTGGCTGCTTTGTAGACGCTTTGGGGGATGTTCTGGCCTTCTGGGAGCCCCTTGGCATAGGCGGCGGCGTTGGGTCCGGCTGTCATGCCGGCGAATACGGCAGAGAGAAGGGAATTCGCTCCAAGGCGGTTGGCTCCATGTTGGGTATAGTCGCATTCACCTGCGGCAAACAAGCCTGGGATGTTTGTTTGCTGATCGAGTCCGACCCAAAGCCCGCCCATTGAGTAATGGACGCTGGGCGCCACGCGCATGGGCACCTTGCGCGGGTCGTCGCCTACGAACTTCTGGTAGATATCCAGTATGCCTTCCAGCTTCGCGTTCAAAACGGATGCGGGGATATGGGAAACGTCCAGATACACCACATTTTGGCCGTTGATACCCAGGTGCTGGTTCACACATACGTCGAAGATCTCGCGCGTGGCAATATCGCGTGGCACCAGATTGCCGTACGCGGGATACTTTTCTTCCAGGAAATACCAAGGTTTTCCATCCTTGTAGGTCCAGATCCTGCCGCCTTCGCCGCGCGCCGATTCGCTCATCAGGCGGTTTTTATCGAAGCCGGGAATTGCAGTGGGATGGATTTGGATGAACTCGCCGTTGGCGTAGAGCGCTCCTTGTTGGTAGCAACGAGCTGCAGCGTAGCCGGTGTTGATGGTGGAGTTGGTTGATTTGCCGAATACGGCACCGCAACCTCCGGTTGCGACAACAACCGCATCGGCGGGGAAGGCGCGTATCTCCATGGACGAAAGATCTTGCGCGGTGATTCCGCAGCATACGCCGTTATGGATTATGGTGGAAACGAATTCCCATCCAACATAGGTGCGCACCTTGCCTTCAACTTCAAGAGCGCGCACCTGTTCGTCGAGCGCATAGAGAAGCTGCTGACCGGTTGTAGCGCCAGCAAAGGCGGTGCGTCGTTTTTGCGTACCGCCGAATCTGCGCAGGTCAAGCAAGCCCTCAGGGGTTCTATTGAACATTACGCCCATGCGGTCAAACATGTTGACGATTTTTGGGGCAGCTTCGCACATGGCGCGTACCTGCGGCTGGTTCGCCAAAAAGTCGCCACCGTAAATGGTGTCGTCGAAGTGCTCGTCCATCGAATCACCTTCGCCTTTGGTGTTCAGCGCGGCGTTTATGCCCCCTTGCGCACAGGCGGAATGCGAGCGCTTGAAGGGAACGAGCGAAAACAAGTCAACGCTCAAGCCCGCTTCTACGATTTTCAAAGTTGCCATCAGCCCCGCAAGGCCTCCGCCAACAACTGCGATTGATCCTTTGCCCATAACAGCCTCTTTCTTGTAGCGTGCGGGTTTAGCCGGCAAAGGCGGACAGTGCCTTTAGGCCAAACGCAGCGAATGCGATAAACAGCGCGAACAGTACGTAGCCTGATATTTTTTGGGAGCGGGGTGAAACGGTGATTCCCCAGGTAATAAGGAACGTCCAAAGGCCATTACAGAAGTGGTAGATGCTGCAAAGAAGGCCTATGGCGAACAGGGCAAGTCCGATTGGTGTGGCAACGATTCCCGCCACCATGGCATAGCTTGGGTCAACGCCGGTAAGTTCAACTTGTAGCTTTGTGCCATAGATATGCCAAATCACAAAGAGCAGTGTGACGATGCCCGCTATACGTTGCAGCACGTAGCACCAGTTGCGGAAGTAGCGATAGCGTTTCACGGTAACGCTTGAGGTGAGGGAGATGTAGACGCCATAGAGGGCATGGAATAAAAGGGGCAGGAAAATTACGAATGTTTCCAGCACAACCTTGTAGGGCATATGGGCCATAAATGAGCCCATGGTGTCGTATGGGGTGGTTCCCCAGTTTGCGGAGTAGTTTACGCACATATGGAAGCAGAGAAAGATTCCCAGTGGAAATACGCCTGCGAAGGAGTGCAGTTTCCGCAGGAAGTTGGCGCGGCGGTCTTTGTCCATGATCCCCTCGATTCCGTCGCCTTTTGGTTGTTAGACGGTTTGTGTTCAGGTGGGCGCTGCGATTCCCCGTGCAGCTGCTAGCCTGATGCTGAGCTGGGCATCAATGCAAAATCCCAGCTCACCTTTAAAAAGTATACCGTTTTCCTTGCGGGTGCTTGTGGAGTGCCCGGTGCCGATTCATTGCATTTTCCCGGCGATTCATACATTGGCAATCAGGTAGGGCTCGTTCCTGCACTTGAAGTTGGCGATGAGCTCTAGTGGTGCCACAAAGCTGAGGGCAATGTGAAACAGGGTGGGTAAGAAGCTGGTTGACCCAACAAGGTGCCTTCGCTAGGCGGCGGTGGGCGAACACCGTTAACGAAATTGGAGTGCATAGTTGCCCAGGAGGCTTTGGGGCCAGCAGCAGACCAAATTCCATCAACAGCATGGTGACCGTTGGTTTTTAACGGGCTTGAACAGGGGTATTCTTGTGGATGGAAAAAACGAGGGGGTACCCATGAAGAGAGCAAACTTCCATGCAGCTAATACCGTGTTGATGTTCGAGGGCGGTGGGATGCGTGCGAGCTATACGGCCGCAATGGCATCGCTTCTGCTCGAACAGAATATAACCTTTGGTCACGTGTGCGGTATTTCTGCTGGTTCAAGCCATACCGTGAATTATCTTTCAGGAGATATCTGGCGCACCCGTGCCAGCTTTACTGATTTGGTAATGGAGCCCGAATTCGGTGGCGCTAAAACATTTGCTCAGGGTAAGGGCATGTTTTCAGCTCATTGGATCTATGAGGAAGCGGGTTTGCCCGAAGGCGTATTGCCGTTTAATTTCGAGGCGTTTGCCCAAAACCCAACTCCTTGCTCAATTCAAGCATTTGATCGCGATACGGGCGAATCGGTGGTCTGGCATAAGGAAGATATGGCAACGTTGGAGGACTTGATGGTGCGTGTGCGTGCCAGCAGTACGCTCCCTGTGGTGATGCCGCCGGTTCATATTGGCGATCATGTCTACTACGATGGCGGCTTGGGCGTTGGCGCCGGCATTCCGTTGCAGCTGGCACTCGATTCGGGATGTCCCCGTATTCTGGCTGTCCTCACGAGAGCCAAGGGCTTCCGCAAGCCTGTTGACGACATCGGCGCAAGCGCCAAGGCCATCGCTAACAGCTATCACAGGTACCCGAAGGTGAAAGAAGCCCTGCTTACACGCAATAAGCGCTATAACGCTGAACTTGAAAAGCTCGAAGCGCTGGCGGAAGAGGGGAAGGCATACATCGTATATGCTGACAAGATGGCCGTAAGCAACAGCACCACCGATCTGGAACGTTTGCGTGCTAGCTACTTCGACGGGTACAACCAATATCAAGATCAGCTGCCAGAAATCCTGGAATGGCTTAAAGCGGGGGAATAGCAATTACATAAAGGTGATGCCCAGCGCTTGGAACAGGAGCCCCCATGCAACGCCCGTGGCATACAGTCCAGCGAGGATTGCCACGTTTTGCCTGATGCGACGATTTTCGCCGAAGAGCACCAGGATACCCACTCCTGCAGACACCAACAGGCCAGAAAGCATGGCGCCCGTGCCCAGCATGCCGTCAAGATACAGCTGGGTTATCACTACGCTGGCTCCGCAGTTGGGGATAAGGCCAACCAGCGCCGAGCCGAAGATAGCAAGGCCGGGGTTCGAAGCGAGGAACGTGGCAACTGCCTCTTCTCCGGCAACTTCCATGACGGCAACCAGTGCGAGCGAGATAAGAAACACGATTATCGAGACTTCAAGAGTGTGCTTAACCGCGCTTACCGCAATTTCGGTCCAGCCAGTATGCGCGCTGGCACAATGGCAACTGGGGTTGTGGCAATGGTCAGGTCCGAAAGCATGGTCTTCGGCATGCTCGTGTTTGCAATTGCAGAAGCGGGCGTGTTCGTGGTTGTGCTCTTGCGTTGCTTTGGTTTGGGCAAGATGGAGGCGGAAACGCAAAACTCCATCGATTGCAAAGCCCATGATCATGCCGATAGCGACTTTTACGCCAACAATGCCTGCCATTACGTGCCAATCAACCTGTTCGGCGATGAACAACGGTAGCATTTCATCGGACGTGGAAAGCAGTACCGCAAAGAGGGTGCCCAGAGTGATGGCCCTGCTGGAAAACAGCGCAGCACCAGCGGCGGAAAAGCCGCATTGGGGGATGGCGCCCAGCACGGCGGCCACGGCGGGGCCGAGCTTGCCTGCTTTCTGTACCAATTCTTCGGTTCGGTTGCCGGCCTTGTGCTCGAGGGCTTCAAGGAGAAAATACGTCACCAGCAAAAACGGAACAAGATAAATGGTGTCTTCGAAGGCGTGTTCGAGAAGATGGGGGATAAGCTCGAACATCCGCTACTCACCGCGCTTTGCCAGGCATGCTTCGCACAGGCCGTACAGCACCGTCTTCGTGGGGTTGATGCGTACGTGATGGTGCTCGATAACATGCTCGTAGAGCTTCTGCAGCTCACCGCAATCGATAGGGGAAAGATTCCCGCACTCTTCGCACTTCAGGAAGAAGTACACGTCTTCAGGGGCATCGGGAAGAAAACGGTAACAAATGCTGGATGTGCCTTCGATGCTGGTGCGGGCGATGATGCCCTCTTCTTCAAGACGCTCAAGGTTGCGATACACCGTGGCGGTTCCCACTTTGGTGCCCTGGTCGGCCAAGGCGCTTGTGATATCTTTGCTGGTGAAAAAAGCACCCTGGTGTGCCTGGATGCATGAAAGGATAAGCTCCTTTTGTTTGGTGCGGTATTGCTTGGTATTGCCCGTGCTCGCCATGCCTTGTCTTCCGTTCGTGTGCGTGAATGCGTCACCCAAGAGGGGCGGTGCATAAAATGAAAACGAGTCTCATTTTATTGGCGGAACGACGTTAGTCAATAGAAATGAGAAAAGTTCTCATTTCTGAGAACTTTCGATAACACATGCAGGTATGTTCAAGTGAGAGCGTGTTGTTGCCAAGTGGATATGCGTGAGACGTCTACCTGGCGCTTCCGTGGAGCTAAGGCAAATTGCGAACTATTTTCAGGCAGTCGCCGCTGAAACCTCTATGCGATTTGCCCCACGTTTTAATGGAAGGCGATTGTGCAGCGTGTGATGCGATGAAGGCGTTGGGCGCGTGACCAGACCGGGTGCTACTCCTGGTTCGTTGGGTCTTCATCGTTTTCTAAATCGCCTCCTTTGTTTTTGCCGGCTTTCTTTTTTGCCAGCCTTGCCCAGGCTGAGTCGGAACAAACAAGAAGCACACCTAGTATGAACCAGACGGCAGGGTGGATGCCCAGCACGGGAGCTTGCCCGGCAAGGTCGACGATTCCGATGCATATCATCGCAAAGCCAAGGATGACCGATCCGATTTTCATGAATTTGCTCCTTTCTATGTCGGTGCTGTTATTCGCAGGTTACTTCCCATGATAGGACTTAATGGGGAATCGTTTTCCCATATCGGCAAAGGATCTGGCAATCTCGTGCATTCCCCGTGCGCGTTTCCTGTTGCATTCCTTTGGGCAGCGCGGCGCGGAGTTGGGGGATCTATACTTATTGGGATGCAGGTTGTCCTGCGTTTGTGATATTTGCGCTTTCGGCGCCGCACAAAGAAAGGCTAGCTTCTATCAGCATGCAGGGAAGACACGCGAAGAATACGCAAGGCGGTCAATCCTTCAGGGAACGCGCACGCACTGCTGCGCAGCAGGCGAGCAAAAAGGGGTCGACGGTTTCTTTTGCCGACACCTTCCGCGAAACGCGCGGCAACGGCAGGCGTCGGCAGAGGCCCGATAGCAAACCCCGCAAACCCCGCAAGATGAATCCAGTCAAAAAGGCGGTTAACAATTGGTGTAACCGTCTCCTTGGTGTTGTTTCTGAAGGGTCGTTCGACCAGGAAGAAGAATTTGCTTCTCATAAAACAACGCGTGATTATATTTGCAACACCATCGGCACGGGTGCGTGGGGCATGGTATTCCCCATCCTTACTATTGTGGTAACGCAGTTGTGCGGTGTCGAGCAGGCGGGCATGTTTTCCATGGCGTTCATCATCGGCACTCTGCTGATGATCATCGGCAATTATGGCATGCGTACCTATCAAGTTTCCGACATCAAGGAAACGCATTCGTTTTCGGACTACCAGATCAGTCGCGTAATCACGTGTATCGCGATGATGGCAGTGGCATATGTGTACTGCGGAATTCGCGGTTACAGCGAGCAGATGTTCACCATCTGCATGGGCGTGTGCGTGTACAAGATGATCGACGGCTTGGCTGATGTGTATGAAGGGCGCCTTCAGCAGAAAGACAAGCTGTACCTTGCGGGAATCTCTCAGGCATTTCGCTCGGTAGTTGTGTTCGTGGTGTTCTCTCTATTCCTTCTGGTAACGCGTGACCTGGGGGTTTCCAGTATTGCAATGGCAGTGGCAGCCATTGCTACGTTCTTGGTGCTTACGTTCCCCTTGGCGTTGTTGGAAACACCGAAATCGCGCAGGCAGAGCGTCCAGAGCATCATCGCCCTCTTCAAACAGTGTTTCCCGGTGTTCATCGCGCTGTTCATGTATGCCCTTATCGACAACATGCCGAAGTTCGTTATGGAAACGGCGCTCAGCTATGACAACCAGCTGTATTTCAACGCGTTGTATTTCCCCGCACAGGCTATCCTGCTTACGGTTGGCTTTGTATACAAGCCACTGTTGGTGCGCATGGCTCAGATGTGGGCCGATGCCGAAAAGCGCAATCGATTCCATCTGGTTATCTTGGCCATTGTCGCTATGGTTATCGCGCTAACGCTGGTGGTTATCTTCCTTATGGGCTGGATCGGCATCCCTATCATGAGCTTCATGTACGGTGTCGATTTTGAGCAATTCAGGGGCTTGAGCTTCATCATGATTGCTGCAGGCGGCGTAACGGCTATTATCGACTTCCTGTATCAGGTAATCACGGTGCTGCGTCGCCAGAAGTCGGTCATGAAACTGTACGTTATCACCTTCGGCTTTTCGCTGTTCGTGCCCATCTTGCTCATTGATTTCACGGGCTTGCCTGGTGCGGTGATTGGCTATCTTATTGTTATGACTATCTTGATGGTTTTGCTGGTGTGGGAGTACGTCAGCATCTGCCTCGACCTTTCCAAGCACCCCGTTTCACAAAATCCTGTTTCTGTTTCCGTCGATGAATAGTGTCGGGGATGCCCCGATGGGTGTTGCTGTGATTGGGGAGGAAGATATCTCTTCGGATTAAAAAGGAGCGGCATCCGCGTTGACTGCGGATGCCGCTCCTTTAATAGCTAGCAGCTTTGAGGTTAAGGTTTTGCCGTTAAGAGCGCGCCAAGCCGTCTACAGAAAGAACCACACCGGAGATGTAGCTTGCCATGTCCGAGGCGAGGAATACGTATGCGTTGGCAATGTCTTCCGGTTCGCCCATGCGACCAAGCGGAATAGTGGCAATAAGAGGATCAATCACTTCTTTGGGCAGGGCATCTACCATGTCGGTGTGCGTAACGCCCGGTGCTACTGCGTTGACGCGAATCTGGTCAGCGGCAAGCTCTCGCGCGAGTGACTTCGTCAGGCCGTTTACCGCAAACTTGGATGCAGGGTACGCACAGCCTGAAGGCTGACCGTAGATGCTGACCATAGAGCTTGTGTTGATAATGGCACCGCCGCCCTGGGCGCGCATGAAAGGTGCAACTGCCTTGCAGCAGTAGAACACGGCATTGACGTTGAGCGCCATGGTTTTATCGAATGCGGCGGGGTCGTAGTCGTAGAGGGACTCGCGGGCGGAAACACCAGCGTTGTTGCCAAGGATATCGATGCGGCCGAAGGCTTCGTTTACCTTCGCGAATTCTGCGGCAATGGAGTCGGGATCCGTCATGTCGGGCCAGATGCCCATTACCTCATAGTCGGGGTTGATCGCTTTCAGCTTTTCAACGGCTGCGCTTGCCGTTCCTTCGCGTGAGCCGCACAGGGCAACTTTGGCCCCGTTGTCCAGAAATGCCTTAACAATAGCGAATCCGATACCGCGCGTACCGCCAGTAACGATTGCGGTTTTCCCTTTGAGCAATTCCATGTCATCCTCCTTGGAGTGGAATGGGTACCTTTCCATTCTTTCATTCAGCCACAGGGAACGGAGGGGAGTTTGGAGCGAGTGGGAGAAGTTCACGGCCGTCGGTTAATTATCTGATTCGAGAATAATTGCGTTGCTGGTTGCTTGTATGGTCGATTGACACCGTCTGTTGCGGCATTGATTGCCTGTTTGAGTGGTTCCGCTCTTGCTGCGCAAGCTGGGCCCGGGCTGGGGCAACCCTTGCCGTGCAAGCCGGGTACCAAGTTGGCAAAGCCCTTGCCGCCACCAAGCTGGTGCAGCCCCTGCCGTGTATGTCTGCGCCGGATTGGCGTTGGCAACTCCAGTGAAACGCGGTTGGGCAAAGTTAGCCGACGTTATGTGGGAAAAGTACGCCGAAACCTCTCGATTTCGTTGCCTTGACCACTACTGACCAATATCTAGCGATGCGTTTTCCCCGATAGGTAGGCATAATTCGCGCTAATGCTGCCGCGTAAAAGCAGTTGAGGATCTGAGAGGAGAGTAATAATGGCTATTTCGACCGAGATCGTAGGCAAGACCTTCGGACCGTTTGTGCGCGACTACACCTTCAAGGATTTGGAGATTTGCGCGTTGGGGTGCGGTGCTGGCTGGGACGGCCGCGTCGATCTGGACTATGTTAACGAAGGCGATGCGAAAAACCCTGAGCTTAAGGTTCTGCCCATCTTCGCAGTGCCGCTTACAGTTAACGAGGAAATGACCACCACGCTCGATTACGGTTTCGATTATTCCGGATCGCTGCATTACGGCATTGACGTTCATTTTCATGCGCCGTTCAAGATGGCCGACCACATTGAGACCTATGTAACCCAGGAAGCCATTTGGGATCGTGGTGAGGGACGCGGATCTCTTTCCAAGCAGGTAGGCAAGTCCTACTCTTCCGACGGTACGTATCTGTGCACGGTGGATACGTACGACTGCTGTATCTATGATGGCGGCTGGGGTGGCGAGCAGCCTCCGAAGGATGTTGTCGAGTATCCCGACCGTGAGCCCGACTTCGTTTACGAGGAAACCTATGGTTTGAATTGGCCTCTCGTGTATCGTTTGATGGGAGACTGGCATCAGCAGCACATCGACTGGTCCTACACCGAGCAGACTGGTCTTGAGCGCCCTATCGCTCATGGTGTAAGCAGTGCTGGCGCGGCAATGCGCCATGTAATCTCCCTGCTGTTCCCTGGTCATCCCGAGGCAATGACTCGCTTCAAGTGTCGCTTCACTTCACCGGTTCTTCCTGGTGTTCGTTTGCGCACTGAGGTTTGGAGGACCGCCGAGGGTGAGGCAAGGTTCCGTATGGTTAACGCCGATGCCCCTGACTCCAAGCCGTTCTTGAACAGCTGCATCGTGGAGTGGGATACTTCGCTCGCATAGCGAATTCGTTCCTGAAAAGGTCCGCCGAAGCCTCGGCGGACCTTTTTCTTGCGCCCCATATCTGTATTGCAACTCCCTTTTTTGTCTTGCGGACCCCTTGTTTTGTAGCCCTCCTTCGTGAGACTTGCCCCGCCACCGATGCTGGGGTCGTGTGGTTTTTGCGGGGTCCCTCTTGCCCTCGCTGGGACTCGTGTGAGTTTCTCGGGTTCTGCCCTGCCGCCGTTGTCAGGACCCTGTGCTTTCGCAGAGTCTGCCCAGTTAATCTGGTTGGCTCATGGGTTTCGCCTTCTTGCTTTTTTTGGGGGATGCCCTTTTGCCCTTGCTAGGGGATTTCACGCGTTTTTCGTATGGTCTCGTTCCTGTCGTAGCTATCTGCCCGTTGTGAAAACAAAAATCTCGCTCTTTTTGCAACTTTTTTGCGATTAGGGGCTCATTTTTCAATCTCGTAAAGCGAAAACGGCCGCTAAGCGGCGGATTACCTGCGGCTTTGTATCTCGATCTGCGATCGGAAGGCTCGCAACAATTGCCAATCGCAAAAAAGTTGCAGTTTGAGTCGAATTTTTGTTTTCAATTTCCCGTAGACGGCTTCTTAGCGGTGCCATGGGCGGGGTGACTCGGCCGCGGCGTGTGCATCGTCGGGAAGTCCAGCGAAGTGGGGCTATGGGAAAAGTGGGCCATAGGACAAAAGGGGTTATAGGACAAAAAGCGTGCTTGGTTAGTTTGTTGCGTACCCATGTGGACAGTTCAGGCTAGGGCCCGGAATGGCCCTAAGAACCAAAACGGCTCGAGCGCGCTTTTCCTATAATCTAAATTTGCTGGCTAGAAAACAAAAAGCCTGCAACCGAAGTTGCAGGCTGAACACTTGGTAGCCTCGATCGGATTCGAACCGACGATCTCCGCCTTGAGAGGGCGGCGTCCTAAACCGCTAGACGACGAGGCCATGAGCGCATATTGGCTGGGGTGGAAGGAGTCGAACCCTCACATACGGTACCAGAAACCGCTGTCCTACCATTAGACGACACCCCAATGAGTTGTGCGTTGCTTTCGCATCGCTTCCTCGGTGGTGTTACCCTTTGCCAAGGCGCGAATCAGTATATTACGGATCGGGACACTCTCCGTCAAGCCCCTTTTTGAAAAAATTTGCTGATTCTGCAGGTAATATATAAAACCCCAGGTGAGCGTGGTGTAGGTGGGTCTTTTATGAAAAACTACCGCAGCACCGTGCGTTCGCGTACGATGAAAACCATCTACCCACCGTTGCGTGGGTAGTTTGCTGTTTGTCGTTCATTGCTAGGCAAATTGCATCAAGCACTCTACGGAAGGGAAGCGCATGTCGCCTGACATTCTTGTTGAAGCCTTAAAGGCGTTGCTGCTCGGTATCACCGAGGGCATCACCGAATGGCTCCCTATTTCCTCGACAGGTCATATGATTTTGGTCGACGAATTCGTGAAGCTCAATGTAAGCGATAAGTTCCTGGAGCTGTTTTTGGTGGTCATCCAGATTGGTTCCATCATGGCGGTTGTGGTTACCTTCTGGCATAAGCTGAATCCCGTTTCGCGTACAAAGGACGAAACCGAGCGCCGCAACACATGGCACATGTGGGGCATGGTTGTTATCGGCAGCATTCCTGCTGCGGTTTTGGGTCTTGCCCTGGACGACTGGGTTCACGACCATTTCTATAACGCCTATACCGTTGCCGCCATGCTTATCCTGTATGGCATCATCTTCATTGTCCTGGAAGCGCACAACCGCAAGCGCGCTCGCGAGGTTATCGAATCGGCAGAGCAGCCGCGCGGCAAGCACGCCCGTAAAATCGACGCTTCCGACCCCGAGTCGGTTGAAAGCGCTCTGTTCCGCATCACCGATCCGTATGACATGGATTGGAAAACCGCTCTGAAGATCGGCTTCTTTGAGGTTTTGGCAATCGTTCCTGGCACCAGCCGTTCGGGCGCCACCATCATCGGCGGCATGTTGTGCGGCTGCTCTCGTACTGCTGCAGCAGAATTCACGTTCTTCTTGGCCATCCCTGTAATGTTTGGCTGGGGTATGGTTAAAGCCGTCAAGTTCTTCTTGGCGGGCATTGCCATGACGCAGGTTGAGATTGCGGTCCTGATGGTTGGTATTGTTTCCGCTTTCGCCATGGGTATGATCGCCATCCGCTTCTTGATGGGCTACATCAAGCAGAACGACTTCACCGTTTTCGGTGTGTACCGTATATTTGTTGGCTTGGTTGTGTTGGGTTACTTTGGCACTAAGGCCCTTGGTATTTTCTAAGGCGTTGAATGGTATCCTTAAACCATGAGCGAAGGAAGAAAACATACTCGACGCAAAGCTCTTTCCGAAGAGGAAAAGGAGCAGTTGCGGGAACGGTCCAATAAGTGCATTTCCCGTTACTGCAATTATGCTGCGCTTGTCATCATTTTGGTGGCGCTCGCTTCCTATGTGGTGGGGAAGGGCGATGTATTCTTCGGTCAGTTCGGCATCATGGTTTCCATCGCGTTATTGGCTATAGCGGCCATCAACGATCCAGCACGAAAATAGAACTGCTCTAGCGGCCCTTCGGGGCCGTTTTTCATATGAATGGGTTCCTAATGTTTCCAGCCTGTTTCAATAATGCCCAACTCGGGTAATAGCGGCGCAAGCAGGCTTATTGGCCTGGCGTTTTGTTATCATAGGCTAACAGCGCCTATAGGGTGCGCTTACCGTCTTTTCGTGAAAGGAGTATGAAATGTCGGAAAAGAACGAGGCATTCGAGGAAATCGAGAAGCATCGTGCCGAGATCGACGCAATCGATCAAAAGCTCGTCGCTCTTCTGAATGAGCGAGCCGGTCATTCCTTGGACATCCGAGCCCTTAAGCCCGATGCCCACATGGGTTTGTATGACCCGAAACGCGAGGAAGAGATCTTTGCGCGCGTTGCAACGTACAACGAGGGCCCTCTGTATAACGAAAACCTTACTGAGATCTATCGCGGAATCCTTAAGGTTATGAAAGAGGTACCCTCCCGTGATTAATCCACTTTCCTCACTCCCCAATTACGGCACTCGCACTAACGAGATCACCCTTTACGCTGGTCCCTGCTCTGTTGAATCTGAAGAGCAGTTCAATGAAGTTGCCGAATGCATTGCCGGCCTTGGCCTTACCTGGATTCGCGGTGGCGCCTTCAAACCCCGCACGAACCCCCATTCGTTCCAGGGTCTGGGCGAAGAAGGCTTGCAGATCATGAAGGCTGGAGCTGAAAAGTACGGCCTGAAAACCCTCACCGAGGTAATGGACTCCGCCCATTGCGAAATGGTGCATTCCTATGTTGACGGTCTTCAGATCGGTGCTCGCAACATGCAGAACTTCAGCTTACTGAAGAATGTTGGCAAGGTTACCGCCCAGTCCCACAAGATGGTGTTGCTGAAGCGCGGCCTTGCGGGCAGTATTTCCGAGTGGCTTTCTGCTACGGAATATCTGACCATGGGCGGCAACGACAACATCGTGCTGTGCGAGCGCGGCTTGCGCACCTTCGAAACCGCTACGCGCTTCACGCTTGATATTTCTGCTGTTCCGGTTATTCACAAACAGTCGATATTTCCTATTTGCGTGGATGTTTCGCATCCCGCTGGAGTACGCGACTTGGTGCCTTCTTTGGCATATGCCGCCGTCGCCGCTGGTTGCGACAGCATTATGATTGAAGTTCACCCGAACCCCACTGAAGCGCTTTCCGATGGTCCCCAGCAGCTTACGCCTGCTCAGTTCACCGAACTGGTAGCCCAGCTGCGCGAGATCGCCGCAGTTTTCGGCAAGAAGATCGTCTAGGTTGCGCTGATCTACGATCAGCGCAACTCTCGCATGAGATGTTATGACGCTGCGCGGGATTCTGACGGCACAGCTG
>OGOY01000529.1_pt1 | contig 48900 bp, 38 predicted proteins | sample 1552811 | NCBI WGS metagenome assembly OGOY01 (sample SAMEA2580132, study PRJEB22360) | human gut metagenome | biome: human gut; feature: human-associated habitat; material: faeces | place: Denmark | collected 2008/2010 | reverse complement strand
TTTTTTCAAATAAAAACTTTCTTTTATATCGAAAAAAAATCATAAAATTAATTAAAATTCTTTTATAAAAGAATTTTAAATTATGTTGTTCTATTGATTTATTCAATTACAAAAGATGGTTAAAGATGTTTCCTCGTGATCGTTATCTAAATCAACTCATTGCTTTTTATGGTGCCGAACTGATCCGCGTGATTACAGGAATGAGACGTTCCGGAAAGAGTTCCTTGCTCAAACTCTACAGAGATTGGCTGGTTAATGAAAAGAAAATCGAGGAAAAGAGCATTGTCTACATCAACTTCGAGTCCCTCAAGTACGCCAACCTCACTGATTACCAAGCACTCTATGAGTATGTTTGCGGAATCTCCGCCCAAGCTGGAACAAAGGTATTTTTGCTCTTTGACGAGATACAGAACGTTAAGGCGTGGGAGAAGGCAGTTAATGCCTTGCGAGTCGATTGTGACTGCGAGATTGTACTGACCGGCTCGAATGCGAGGCTTCTCTCTGGAGAATTGGCAACACTTTTAGCCGGCCGTTATGTAGAAATCCAAATGTTTCCGCTTTCCTTCGACGAATTCTTAGAGTTCAGACAGAATGGTGGCGATGATGTCCATAAATCCTTCGATGCCTTTCTGAGGTTTGGAGGCCTGCCGGGACTTCATGAGCTCCAAGCATCTCCTCGGGCAACAACTCAGTATCTGAGCGATCTTTTCAATTCTGTTTTACTGAAAGATGTGGTTTCCCGGAACAACATCCGCGACACAGAACTATTGAACAGAATCATCCAATTCATTTTTGACAACGTCGGTAGTACTTTTTCGGCGAAAAATATCTCTGATTTCTTGAAAAGCCAAGGTCGAAAATTAGGCGTTGAAACGATCTACAACTATCTTGATTATTTGGAGAATGCTTTTGTCATCGAACGCGTGAAACGCTTTGACCTAAAAGGCAGGAAGTATTTAGAGACACAAGAAAAAATCTATGCCGCTGACGTTGGCATCAGAAATTCTGTTCTCGGATATCGGCCGACAGATATCGCCGGCATCTTAGAGAACCTCGTTTATCTTAATCTGAGACAAAAGGGCTTCACCGTCTCTGTGGGAAAGTCAGGCACCTCAGAAGTGGATTTTGTGGCCTCTAAGGACGGGGCTGTTTTGTACGTACAAGTCTGCTACCAATTAACACCGGAAAATTTAGAGCGAGGAGTTTCTCCGCTCAGACAAATCAAAGATAACTATCCGAAACTTGTGCTCACACTGTCAGATTTGATGACAGGAGATATTGAAGGCATCAAGATTAGAAATCTCATAGATTTCTTGGCCGAACCGATAGCAAAGTTCTAAAATTTCCCGGATTCCACATTTACAGATGTCGTTGCCACGGCATTCATCGGAGAGAAAAAACATTCTTTTCTCTCCGATGACTTGTTACTAGGACGTACAGCTCTGTCTCGATCTTGATCACGCCGTTGTAGGAAAAGTTTCTAGCATCAATTTGCCATCAAGGCTTTTGTGTGTTTTGAAGAGCTTTGGTCAACGAGTTGATTTCTCAGAATTTTTCTTAGTTCAATGATGGCTTCAGGAGTTTCCTGGACGGAATGACCGGAGACGATGACTTTCTCACTGGCCGCTCCTTCAAGATGAGAACTCCAATAGGGAACGATCCCGTCAGAGGACTCTTCAAGCGGACCGTCGGCATTTTCTCGTCCGATGATCGAGTAGTACGTCACATTTCGTGAAATCGGAAGTTTGGCCAAAACTCGAATCGTAGGATCCTTAGCGGACAAGTTGTCCACGCCGGTCATGTTAATTTCTCTCGGTAAGTCCTGACCGAATATCATCAGGGTCATTTCGCCGAGCTTGTTCACGATTGAGAGCGGCAGCTTGACAAAAGATGCCAGGTATCTCGCCCAGCTTGCGTCGGCGTACGGTGTGCCTTGATGAGGAGCCGCTAAAAATATTGCGGTTGTGACGCCTTGGAGAGGTTTGAACCGAAGAATGCTCTTGAATTTCGGATTCATTTGGTTGATTTTGTCGGAGGCTTGAGGATACTTTTGCTCAAGTGCATTGATAATCGTGTTGCCTGAGTCCGACACAAGGAGCCTCGTGAGGATTCCTCCCATACTATGACCGATAAGCGTGATGTTTTTACTCGCCTGATTTGTGCGTGACGGATCGAAATGATCAATGGTCTTATTGATAGCTTCCGCAATCTCTTGGCGATTGATTAGGAGCGGAACGTTTGTCGGATAGTAGACCTGCCAAATCTGGTAATTATCTCGTAGGAGTTTGTCTCCCATAATTTCATTGGCCGTATTGACCCATGCTTCCGGACTGCTGGCTAAGCCGTGAATGAGGATAATAGTCCTAAGGTCCTTGCGGTAAGGACGCATCAGATAAACGGTAGGCTTATCGATGATATTTCCGTGTCCGAAAATCGTACTGAGTGCGTTAGAGGCAAAGTCGGAGTTGGCGAGCCAAAGACCATAAGCTCCGCTGAAATTGGCCGACAAAGGAACGACGGTTTTACCGATTTTGACGCTCTGAACAAAAGACGGGTCATACGTTGAGACAACGACATCGTCGGCGGTAAGAATTTGATTCAGAGATTTTCCCGGAAATGAAATCATTGCCGTTACCGAAGAGTATGGCATTAGCCGCCAGGGCTGATCTTTTTCCTTTGCGGGGTCGTCTGTGGAGAGCACCATGCGGGCGCCGAGACCGTCAGCTGAGTATTGATTTTTAAGACCTTTAAAAGAAAGGACGGTATCCGGAATCAGCTCTTTAACCGTTTCAGCGTGTTCCGATAGCTGTTCTGGATTTTTGATATAGATGTTCCATTTGCCTTCGCGAACCGGGAAATCCGTTAGCGCTTTGCCTTTAGTCGCTCTGTAAAGCTGCTCGATGACATTTTGTACGGCAAAGTTGTAGTAGTCCTTCACCTGTGTTTGTCGATCTTCTAAGGCGCGGTCGCTGATTTTTCTGCCGGAGAAAAACAGATAAGCGTAAGAATATTTAGCCGTCTGAATATAGTCGTTAAGAAGTTCGGCGTTGAGTTTGTTCTCATCTTGAAATTCACCTGCATCTTTAAGGACCTGTGCATCTTTTTGCGCACGCATTGCTTTGAAGAGCCACATTTCTGCCAGTGCAGAAATTTTGGACTCATTGTCCGTTACAGAACTGTCTCCGACTGAATTGATACAGTACTGCATTCTGTTTTCACAGTCCGAAAGACCCAGCGCTGTGAGAACCGTGTTAGTCGGATCGCTTAACCGTCCCTGAGAGATGACATCGCCGCGGCGCTGAACCAAATATTCCTGACTATTGATGTTAGAGACCGTCACGGATGCGCAGCCGGACAGCAGAAGAATAGGTACGAGGAGGGCAGAGAGGATTTTCATCTGAGGTAAGCGTTAGCGGGAAAAATAATAATCAGAGGTCGAAGCAAGAACAGAAGAACAAATTTTGATACAGCGATGTTTACGAAGTCAAAGCGTCATTTCTTTTCCAATAGATTTTAGGAAACACCGAGAGGCCGAAATCTTGGAAAACAAGGCAAAAATAAACGGCGCCCGCTGCAAAACAGGTGCCGTTTCTTCAAGCTGTTCAGGCTTATGAACTCTGGAAGTTCAAACCTTTTTGCTCATTACTGATAAATGTCCAAGCCGATGTAATGCTGGTACGGATGGTCGCAGGCAGGGCACTTAACGGGAGGTTCTGTCCCTTCGTAGATGTAACCGCAAACCAGACACTGCCAGTGAATCGGTTTTTCTCTTTTCCAGATGGTTCCCTTCTGGAGCTGGTCAAGATAGGTCTGGAAACGATCCAGGTGGTGCTGTTCGATCTGAGCGATTGCTCTGAAGTGAGAGGCGATGACAGGGAAGCCTTCCTTGTCGGCGACTTCGGCGTAAGCCTGATAAGCCTTAACGCCTTCGTATCTTTCTTCGTCGATGGAGATCTTAAGATTATCTTCGGTGGAGCCAATAGCTACAGAATCAGTCGGGACTTCGGCAACCAGCTTTCCGCCGGGCAAGAAGTTCAAAAAGATCTTGGCATGACGGAGTTCGTTCGCGGCTGTTTCGTTAAATGCATATCCGATCGGGAAGTAGCTTTCTTTCACAGCTTTCTGTGCATAGAAAGTGTACCGAGCGTAGGATTGGGATTCATTCAAATAAGAAGTTGCAAGGTTCTTCTCAGTCTGTGTACCTGCAACGCTTTTTGTTTCAGCCATTTCTATATCCTCATTTGTGGTGGGTTAGAAGAAACCCTAATGAATAGCGTTACTTTAACTGTTAAAGAAGCATGAACGGCCCGTGGCGTCTCAAATTAAGTAAATCGATCAAGTAAGGTTAGAACGAGAATTTTGAATCAAATGCTCACAATTTAGTGAAGAGATCAACGAATCGAAGACTGTTGAACAAGGTTTATTTGAATTAAAAAATTCTTTTAAATTCAAATAAATAAAATTTAAAAATCGAAAATTGTCAAAGAAAGGGGATTTTTAGCGGAAAGAGGGGATAGAAAATAAAGAAAATTAGTGGTAAACGCCCATATGAAAAGACAAAAATCTCCGTATAGTGGCGCGTTGAATGTGTGGCTGCTTCATAAGCTCGTGGATTAAGGCAAGACACGTTATTCCGACTTGTTCGGAACTTGTCCAGAAGGATTTACCACCCTTCAAATATCTCTCTTTTTTTGGCGAACCGCCGTGTTCGCCAAAATTCGGGGACAGAGCGGGACGTCGAATTTTCTTTAAAAGGAAACATCCGATGGAACTTACTACCCACAAACTTCGTATCAGCCAAAGCACGGTGAATACCATTCTTTCTCGTGCTCAAGGCCACTACAAAAGTATTCTTCTGTCCGCCGGTGCGGATGAAACGATCTTCAAAACCAAGAACCTGGAATGTCCATGGTGCGCGGGAGTAGACCGTTTCTCTTATACCGACAAGTTTGGGAAAGGCGACAGTTTCTGCCGTCACTGCGGTTACCACAGCGGAGTCGATCTTCTGATGAAAATCAAGAATTTCGGTTACGTTGACGCTCTGCGTTTTATGGCCCGCTTTCTCAATCTTCCGATTCACGAAGAGAAAACCTACAGAGTCACGAAAACACAAGAGCAGTCTTCTCCGGTAGAAGAAGTATGGGCTGCTTCTCATGCCTTGGGCGAGACAGATAGTGCATACGCCTATCTTCGAAGCCGAGGCTTGAAAAAGTGTTTTCCGGCGGCGCTCCGTGCCTCGAACCGTCTTCGTTATGCGCAGCTTTCCGAGGACGGACGGTCATGGGATCACTCCTTCTATGAAGGACTTGTGGCCGAGATCGTTAACTCTGAAGGACACCGAGTCAGTCTTCACCGCACTTATCTGGAAAAGGGCCGAAAGGCTCCCGTTAAGGCGGTTAAGAAAGTACTCGGCAAAGAGCTCTCGGGTTGCGTCGTTCGTCTGGCCGAAACGGACGAATCCGGCGTGCTCGGATTAGCCGAGGGAATTGAAACGGCGCTGTCAGCGTCGGAGCTCTTCGGAGTTCCGGTGTGGTCGGTGGTTGCCGCATTTAATTTCCGCAACTTTGTACCGCCGAAGTCGGTCCGCAGAATCATCATTTTCGGTGACTCGGACAAGAACTTTATCGGTCAAAGGGAGGCTTATGCGGGCGCCGCTGAAATCAAGCAGCGCCATCCCGACATTGAGGTCGAAGTGCGTCTGCCCGAACAGTCGGGATCAGACTGGAACGACGTCCTCATGGCTCAAATCCAAACAAGCCTCGATGCACAGGCTTGTTTGACAAAAACATAGCGTGCATCGTTTTTTACTTAACCCTGCGGGGCCTTTGTGCCTCCGCAGGGAGTACGAGGCTCCGTTTTTTATATGGAGCTTTGTATGTCACAGGTATTAAACGAATTCGTTTCGCTGGAATCCTTCGGATTTATGCAGGACGGATCACTTTTAGGATACCGATTAGAGGATATCGAACCGGAACTCCGGTGCCTCATTCCTCGCTTGGATCCTTCCTATGTTTTTGAAAAGGACGCTTTGTCGATCATGAGCGCCTGGTTTGAAATCGGTTCGGGTGAGCCGCTGTTTATCAGCGGCCCGCACGGTTCCGGCAAAACCAGTTTTGTGAATCAGTATTGCGCCCGAGTGAACGCACCGGTGATTTCGATCACTGCGCGCGCCCGCTTGGACCGTACGGATCTCATCGGCGGCTATGTTATTGATAAGGACAAAAGCATGCGCTTTGCTGACGGACCCCTCACTAGGGCCTGGCGGCACGGCTGTGTGTTTCTTGTCAATGAGATGTCGGCAGCGCCGCCGGATCTTTGGCTGTCGGTCAATGAACTGCTTGAAGGCTCTCCGCTTTATATCCCGGAGACCGGAGAAGTGATTCATCCGCATCCGAGAACCCGGATTGTCATGACCGACAATCTGCGGGGGTTGACGGAAGATTACGGCTCACGCTATGTGGGACGCTTTAGTCAGGATCCGGCAGTGCTCGACCGCTTTTGGAAAATGCGCATGGACTACATGGGCGAGGAGGCTGAAGTTTCTTTATTAGAAGCGACTACTCCGGAGCTTGAAGTCCGAGGCATGTCCTTTGAAGAATGGCGGAAAGAATTTTCCGTTCGTCTGAGGAGGGCGGCGGACCGAGTTCGTCAGGCTTACTGCCGTCAGACGGAGGACGGTGCCGTTGCGGAAGCAACGATTTCGACTCGAGTCTTACTGCGGTTCAGAGACTTACTTCTTTTGAGCTATCGATCTCCGGCGATGAAGAATGAGCCTCGAGCTGCATTGAGGCGTGCGATGAAAATCGCGCTGACGGACTGTCTGGAAGAAGCCGGCGCATTGGCGGTCGAAAAATTGGTCGAATTAGAAATCGGCGATATCGGCAAGCATATTGCCTAACAGCAGTTTTCTAACGGACCGGTCGTTCTTTTAAACCAGAGATGATTTCGGTCATCTCACCCCATCGTTATTCGAGGGCCTTTAAGCCCTCGGATGACGGGCCTTAAGGGCTCTCTTTTTTATTTAAGGAGGCCCTATGGCTGATTTGTTTGGTAACCGCGGTTTTTGGCAAGACAGCGGTTGTTTATCAACCGAAAAGAAACAAGGCAAAACGGAAGATTCCGATCTGGTGCTGATTTGTTTTCAGATCAGTGTCTGGAGCGGGACGACAACCGAGCAGACCTCGATTGAGGAAGGCGCAGAGTTTATGAAACGCCGCAGGATTATTCCGGGCGTGATGCTGAAACCTTTTCTTGACTTCAGAGCGCGAGCCAAGGCTTTGTGTCAGGAAATGGGCGAACCTTATCTCAACGGCTTCGTGATGCGACGGCAGGATGCTGCCGTTGCGGAACGAGCTCTGAGTGTCTGGAGAAAAGAATTCTGCAGACGGCGCGATGAAGTTTTTGCGCCTGCCTACGAAGACATTCTTGCTCAGAGGCTCGAAGGCATCATTCCTCCGGGTTGTTCGAAAGAAGCCGTTTTTCCTCCAACGAATTTTGTTCTGCGTCGGATCAGCTTTGAGTTTGATGCGTTTGTTCTGGCCGCACACGGTACGGGCAAGCGAAGCTCAAAAGATGCTTTTCTTGACGGCTTGGCCGAGCGTTTTGCTGATGAGACCGATCTCATCAGCGCGGCGCTTGAATCAGCCAATGTCACGGAAGCGATTGTGTGTCGGGTCAGGACGCTTTATGAGCGGGTTCGTTCATGGAGCTGCTCTCAGACTCGATTCGCTCTTGCTTCCGCCGCACTGGAAGAAGCACTGGCGGAAGGCAGCCGAACTCATGTTTGGTGCCGAAGCAAAAAGCTTTTTGCTGAGTGTCTGGAGAAAGCTCGGGAAGCATTTGCGCAAGCAGGTGCTCCTTATGAGCAGAACACTACGGAAGAGGCAGAGCCTCTCGTATCCATTCCTTCTGTTGAGGAAAGGCGAGAGGTGCTTACCGGCGCAGCCGGCATGATTGCCCGCGGCCGGTCGCTTTTTCCTTTCGGTTAACCGACTTCCTGTTCAGTGTCTCAAGGCGAAAGCCTTGAGGCACGGTTCCGGAATCTTTTTAGGAAATTTACTTTGTCTCAGACAACGATTGCGTTACCCGCTGTATTGAAAGCGGTAAACGGCATTTTGACTTCTCTTTCTGCGGGAAAAGAAATCAAAGTGGTATTTGCCGGCACGCCTTGCACGGACGGCAAGACCGTTTATTTAGGAGAGCCGCTGCTGCAGTCCCAAGACGCACTTGATGCCTACCTGTCTCACGGGACGCATGAGATTCATCATGTTTTGTACAGTGACTTTGATGAAGTGGCTTCGCTCGGCGGACTTCATTCGCTCGTGAATGCTCTGGAAGACGTCCGCATTGATGCCATCGGCTATAAAAAATATCCGGGCGGATATCTTTGGCGCAACGAACACTTTTCTAAGATGGCTCGGGCAGGTCAGCTCCCGAATATCAGCGAACACACTTCGCCCGGAGCGCTTCTTTGTCTTATGTGCTATTGGTGCATGACGGCACTGATGCTGGAATATGACTGCTCAAAGCATTATTCGGAGGAAGCCAAGAATGCTTTTGTTCAGAGGTTCGGTCAGGAGCTCTTTGAACGGATTATGCAAAAGGCTGAAGAGGCGGTAAGAAGTTCGAATACGGCCGAGGTTATTCAATGCTCAAGAGAGATTGCTCAAATGTTCAGTCAGGCGATTTCTCGGAAGGTGTTTTCTGAAGAGAACAAGAGCAGTTCGGACCAACAGGTCGCCGGCTTTTCATCAAAAGGCGCATCGGCTTCGTCTGAAGGAAAAGGCAAATCCAAAACTCCGAAGAAAGATAAGCAAAAATCCGAGGACTTTGATGCTTTGTTCGAGAGTGATGATCTTAAGGACGCGGACATCCATCGCGCCATGGAAGAGGACTACAAAAACTATCGAGGGGCCACAGGAGAAAATCCGACGGGTAAGATTGCCGTTTGGCCGACGATCAGAAGCGAACTGAGTCCTCGGATCGATCCGGAATTCAAAGCGGAAGCAGAAAAGCTGCTTCGCGGCGGCTCCCAGCAGTTTCATCGGTTCTTGCAGGGACTCAGCTTCCAGCCCACGCGTTATGCGAGAAGCGGCAGGGATTTGGAACCCAAGAGGCTGAGCCGTTTATATGTTGGTGACACAAGGGTCTTTCGATGCGAAGAATCCGTTCTGCGTCCGTCCGTTGCGATGTGCGTTCTTTTAGACCGCAGCGGCTCGATGACTCGCGAAGACATGAGAACGGGTTCTTTGTGTGCTCAGGCAATTGCTGGAATGGCGGATTCCGTGAGCGGCTGCCGAAGTTCTGTCTATGCTTTTCCAGGTGTCGAACGCCAGACGCTGTTAGAGGTCAAGCGTTTTGATGAACCCGTTGCGTCTTGTTTAGATCGTTTTTGTGCTTTAAGACCTTTCGGATACACGCCGGTCAGGCAATCGATTAACTCTGCGGCTGCTCAGCTTATCAGTCGAAGAGAATCTCGCAAAATTATCTTTTTGATCACGGACGGATTGTGTTCTGATGCTGAACTTTTGACAGATATTGAGCATGATTTGAAGCGTGCCGGGATTGAGATTGTGTGCTTGGGCATCGGGGATGATATTCCGAAGATTTTTAGTATTCAGTCGGACATCAAGCATTCTCATCAAATGAAAGGAGCGGCTTACAAACTTCTAGAAGAGACGTTTAGAAGGGGAAATTGATTCTTTGGCTCGGAGTCGCCTACGTTTAACCTGCACGCTTTGGCAGAATTTTTCCTCAAATCTGAAAATATTTGAGTGAATACTTCTGCCAAAGACGCTCAGAAGGAAGAAGGAGTTCCGTTTTTTTGTGCAATTTGACGCAGCATGGCTTCCCGCAAGGTCTGGTTAATTCTTGTTTGATAACCTTTTCCTTGTAATTTGAACCAATTTAATACATCAGCATCAATGCGTAGGGAGACTGATTTTTTCACTGGTCTATAAAATTTTCCCCGAACAGCGTTCTCCCAATCTTTCGGGTCGGTTGGCGGTATATCGGAATAATCAATATCTTCATCTCTGATATTTTGAAGCCGCTGAAGTTCTTCAGCAGTCCACGGTTTTGCATCTGAAGACTTAAAAAATACTTTTGTCATAGGCTTTCCTTTCTTTTCTATCAGCTTTTCTGGCGCTAATTATTCTGATTTCTTCTTTGTAAAGGCAATCTTCGGCGTGTGTCTGCAATGTGTAGACAACAAGTAAGATCAATATTTCTCCCACCTTTCCGATGGTTTGCCATCTTTCTTCTCCGTTTTCTATTCTTTCAACTCTCGATAATGCGTGGGGATCTGAAAAAACATCCGATGCCTTTTCAAACGAAATTCCGTGCTTTTTCACATTTATTTCATTCTTCGCATCATCCCAAGTGAACAAACGTTCAATTCCAGGTTCAATTAGTAACATCATTTTTGCATATACAGATTTGTAGTTCAATAAATTATTTATCGTTTATGCGTCAATTGATGTCTATTTCAACTTTTGTTGTTTGTTGACGGTTCGAAAACAGAAAGAGCTTCCGATGTTTTTCATCGGAAGCTCCTATTCAGTCACTCTCTAACCGTATAACTAAAGTTAGAGTTTCAGAACATTAGGCGGGATTCTTGGCAGCATTCACACCAGCGATACGACCGTATGTGAAGATGTCAGCCATAGCGTTGCCGCCGACGCGGTTGGTACCGTGGATACCGCCTGTGACTTCACCGGCAGCGTAGAGACCGGGGATGACATTGCCGCGGCGGTCAATGACCTGGGCGTCCTTGTTGATGATCACACCGCCCATGGTGTGGTGACGTTTCATTGTGACGCGGCCTGCATAGAACGGGGCTTTGATGATCTTGTTGACCAGAACACCTTCGGCACGGCCGAGTGGATCTTTTTTAGTGTCAACAGCCTTGTTGTAGGTGTTGACAGCTTCTTTGAGGTTGTTTGCAGGAACACCGATCTTCTTAGCCAAATCTTCAATGGAGTCAGCGTAGTAGAGTGTTCCGGCCTTCAAAGCTGCTTCGTTTTCGGGACCCTTAGAGTTCTTCTGCTGTTCAAAGCCGTCAGCGTCAACGATTGTCCAAGCGATAGCCTTCGGTTGATCAAGCATGGCGTCACGCAATACGTCGCGTCGTGCATCTTCCTTAATAAAGCGTTTACCGTCGAGGTTTACAAAGAGGAAGCGGTCAACGTGTGTGAAGAGGTTAGGCGCATGTTTTTCTCCCGGAACACCCCCGGGGATGCACTGGATGTAGTCCAGACCGCGGGTGCCGGCACCGATATCGATCAGATCGGTTAAGACGTCCCCGGTGGCGCCGGGATGGTTCGTTGTACCTAATTGGCCCATACGCGGATCGGAAATGGCTGTCAGTCTGTCATTGGCTGCGAAACCTCCGGCTGCAGCTACAACGGCGTTTGCTGCGCGGAGATAAAGAGTCTTCCCGCCTTTTTGTTCGACTTTGACGCCAAGTACACGCCCGCTCAACTGATGTTCGCGGATGATTTCAACAACGCGGGTGTTGTAGAGGATAGGAATGTCTTCTTTCTTACAGACTTCAAGAAGAGCCTTAATGTAAGCACCACCTCTCGGGCCGATCGGATTACGGGCGCGTTTGTAAAGGCCGCCGTAAATCTGATAAATGTGATCCTGGAACTTGACGCCGTGGTCTTTGAGCCACTGGACGCTTTCAGGAGCTTTTTCCGTGAGCTGGTGAACCAGGACAGGATCGCCGCGTCCGTCGCCGGCAGCCAGCGTCTGTTCGGCATGCAGTTTGGGAGAGTCGTTAATACCGGCTTTTTCGTAGTCGTCTTTGATAGCCGCGTTAAATCCGCCGCCGGCGCGAATTGTGTTGCCGCCGGCAAACATCATTTTTTCGAGAACGACGACTTTCTTAGCACCGGCTTCCTTAGCGGAAACAGCGGCAGAAAGTCCGGCACCGCCTGCGCCGATTACGATGACGTTATAAGTTTCATCCCATTTAATGGCGGCTTCGGCGGCAGAGCTGAAGAATGTTCCGAAAACACCGGCAGCGGCTGCAGCTGCTGGGGCGGAACCAAGGAATACTCGACGTGAAAGCTTTGTCATTTTCTTCTCCGTGTATGAAATCTGAGGTTGGAGGCGGTTTGCTTGTTTGGCCTCGTTGAGTAGAAGTCTATGAATTCGACGCATCGCACCAAATAAACATTAGGTTATTGACAAAGCTAAAGTTAAGGAGTAAGCGATTTTGGTTAAGACTCAGAAACGAGATTTTCTGCCGCGATCAGGCCAAAAGTAAACGCGTCGGCTAATCCGTTCCCACCGATACGGTTTCTGCCATGGATGCCTCCGGTGATTTCTCCTGCCGCGTAGAGCCCCGGAATCGGTTTGCCTTCCTTGAGGCATTGAGCTTTTTCATTGATCTGAAGTCCGCCCATGGTGTAATGAATTCTCATGCCCACGCGGGCAGCCCAGAAGGGTGCTTTTTGAATCGGGAATCTGCGGCTTTGGGGTTTATCAGATGAAATCCCAGCGTTTCGTTGTTCGATCGTTTTTATCAAAGTCTCGGAAGGAATGTGCAGAGAAGAAGCCAATTCTTCCAAGCTATGAGCCTTGACGGCATCGCCTGTTTCAGCGGCTCGAATGGCATCTCGACGGACGATGAGGTCAAGCGTTTCGAGACCGCCATTGTCTATAATGCAGAAGCAGCTTTTGTTTTTTTGTACCAGAATTTTTTCTTTGAGTTCATCTCGTCTCGCTCTTTCGTCCACGAAGCGTTGTCCTTCGTCATTGACGAAGATAAAGCGGCGCACGTCATTGTGAAATCGCACTCGAATGCTCTTGTCAGAAATCGGGCCCGGAAGACATTGAATTTCACTTAGATCGACCACAGAAGCGCCGATTCTCCGAGCCGCAAGAAGCATGTCTCCGGTTGAGCCTGCCGAACAGTTGCTCGGAAGACCTTTAAGGCGAGGATCGAATGCCGCGACTGTCTTTAGGTTTGCCCCGAATCCTCCGGCAGCAAGGATCACGCCTTTTCTTGCTCGAATGAAAAACTCGTTGCCTTTCGAAGCTGCCTTGATCCCGATGATGCGCCCATTGTTGTCCTGTACCAGCTCAATTGCTTTGGTTTCGGTCAGAACATTGACTTTCCTTTGCATCAAGGCGCCGGTGAGCGCTCGCACGTACGCGGTACCGTTCGGGAAGATGGGTTTATGGCAGCGCGGGAAGTGAGATCCGTAGATTTCGATCACTTCATCTTGGAATTTCACGCCTTTGGCTTCCAGCCAGGAAAGCATTCTCGGAGCTTCATGCACAAGCGTGCGGACTAATGCCGGGTTCGCTATTTTGTCGCCGTTTTCCCAGATACCTTGAAAGTGTTTTTCTTTGCTGTCAATGATACCCAGGGGCGCCTGCCTTATTGGATCCACAACACCGAGGAATCCGCCGGAGATCAAGGTGTTTCCGCCGAGATGTGCGTTTTGCTCAATTAAGATGACTTCGGCTCCTAGTTCCGAAGCTCTCACTGCGGCAGCCAGGCCCGCGCCGCCTGCGCCCACGACTAAAGCATCGCAGCTCAGACGCCAATTGATGTCTTGGGCAAAGGCTGCAGCAGGAGCGGCAACGGCTAAAGCTGTGAGAAAGAAATCTCTTCGGAACATAGAGTAGTTAATCGTTAAGAATATGAATTTTTCGGAGGAAAGCGTTGAGCTCAACGATGTTTCTGCAGTTAAGCTTGTGAAAAATCGAGCTACGCCAGTTTTTAACGGCTTGCTCTGAGACTTCCAGCTCAAAGGAAATCACTTTGTTGAGTTTGCCTAAGGCAATCATTTCTGCGGCTTTTTTCTCGGCAGGCGTCAGTAAATCGAACTGAGCACGCATTTCGCGGCAGATTTCTTCAGTTTCCCGATCATTCTGATTCTTAGCGACAGCCTTAGCGAGAGCTTCCCTCAGACGATTAGGTTCAGGAGGCTTAACGATGAAATCCGTGGCGCCGGTGAGCAAAGCTTTGACCGCCATGTCAATGTCGCCGTGTCCGGTCAGAAAAATGATCGGAAGATCGATCTCTCGCTTTTTCATTTCTTCCTGAAGTTGGAGCCCGCTCATCTCTGGCATACGGATGTCCAAAATCACGCATCCCGGGAAGAGAGGATCGTCCTTCTCCAGGAATTCTTTAGCACTGTTATAGGCTGAGGTCCGGAAGCCTGCCATATTCACTAAAAAGGATTCAGAGGCAAGGACTTTTTCATCGTCATCGACAATCCGGACGACGGGAGTAAGTTTGGATGACTTCATGACACAACCTTTTTGAAATGAATTTCAGCACGCAAGCCTTGCGGTTCTACGCGAGAGAATTTGAGTTCAACGCGATGCCTTTCGGTAATTGCAAAGACGATTTTTAGGCCGAGCCCTAAGCCGCCGGCTTTAAGTGAATTTTGCAGAGCTTTTTTCATGCGCTCCAGTACTTCCTCAGGAACAGGAGGGCCGTTGTCCGTGATGGATAAAACCCAATCCGCATCTTCAGAAGCTACAGAAACTTTTATGAGTGCCTTATCTTTGAGCGGTTCAACGGCGTCTGCCGCATTTCTCAGAAGATTAAGGACGAGGATTTCCAGTTCAAACGGATCGCCGTTGATCTCAGCTTTTTGCGGCAAGTCGATTTGCAAACGGCACTGTGTAGAGACATAAAGCCGGAAAGCGTCGATGGCTTTGCGCGTGATTTGAGTTAAGTCGGTTGTACTTTGTGAATCCACCGGTCTTGAAGACTTGGCGTACTCTCGAACCCGGTCGACGATTTGAGCGGCCTTAGAAGATTCTGAGGCAATGGCTTCGATGCCTTGGCTCACGATCGGATCAAGTGTTTTTTGTTCGCCGTACATCTTGAGGCCGTTCGCGTAATTCACAACAGTCGATAACGGCTGCTTGAGTTCGTGGGCGAACATGTGCGAGAGCTGAGAAAGGATGCCGCGCTTTTCCATTTGGCTCAAACGCTTTAAAGAGTTTCTCGCGACTTCGGCGACTCGGTCGCGCTGATCAATAGCTTCACGAAGTTCCGCAGTTCTCTGGAAAATCAAAGAGTTTGAGCGATAGATGTGGAACAAAACTCCTAAGAGAAGTGCAAGCGCTAAAAAGACTTCTGTTTTGTACTTCTCAATGAATGCTCCGATAGAGAAGGGTTCGGGACGATAAGGTCCGAGTTCCAATTTTTTGAAGAGCTGAAGCACAGACCGAAAGTCATTGGCGATTCCCCAAGCGGCGCCGTCGGGCATCTTCGGCATTGTCAGAAGACTGACCGTGAAATTCTTAACGACCTCAGGCGAAGCATCCGGAAAAGAAGAAAACACAAAGTCGGGGTAGAGCGGTGAGGAGCTCTTGCAAGTAAGGGAAGTCTTCTCTTCGTCGATAACCTTGAAGAGGTGAGCGTTTGAGATGTTTTCTAGTTCACAAGTAGGGATCACTGCTGCGTCCGCTTCACCTGAAAGCAAGTAAGAGTAGACGTCGGGATAACTGTACTTCGTGCTGAAAAGATGCGGCTGATCTTCTTTAGCGCTGATGCGATCGGCAAGTTTGCCTTTGGCGCCGAGCCAGCCGGAAAGAGAATCGATGTCTCGGGTGACAAGCCGCTTCTTTTGGAGATCTTCCATCCGGTTGAGATCATTGCGGTCCGTTAACGCAATGATGGTAGAGCCGATGGATTCCGATGCAGTCTTGGCTCGAGCATCGTGACGCGTAGCAATTTGTCTTAAACCGGCGGACGACGGATCAAAGGAGGCGTAGAAACCGGCAGAAGAAATCAGGAAGCTGAAGTGTTCTTTTTTGATGTCTTCCGGAGACTCGTGTCCTGAAATTTCCTTGGTGACGATCTTGTACTGAGGCAACGCCTTGCGCAGATGATCCAAAGTCGGAGCGAAGGTGTTGACGAAAAATAGCGGGTCTTCTGTGAAAAGGACAGCAATCCTGACTTCCGCGGGTTTGTCTGCGGAATGAGCTATCCATGGTGTGCATAGGACAGCAGAACATAACAAGAGCGTCAGGAGTTTTCGGAACAATTTTTCTTCTTCGAGTTTGAGGGGTCGGGAAATATTTTAGCTGTTAGAGTTAGTTGGATAATTCGGTGAAATCCTGAGGATAGACGTTTAACTATCTAAAAAGTCGTGGAAACCAAGCCGATCATTAGAATGCGAAGAAGATTAGATTGAGAAACAAAAATGGAACAGAAACGGATCCAAAACTTGTCATTGGGAACGTCAGATTTTTCTGCATTAAGACTGGCTGACGAGATCTATGTGGACAAAACGTATTTGGTCCACGAGCTGGCGTCTAAAAGACGCAAATATTTTTTAGCTCGTCCAAGAAGATTTGGAAAGTCTCTTTTGATTTCCACCTTTGAATCGTTGTTCAGATACGGACTAAGAGATTTCAAGGGGTTTGGCTATTGAGAAGTTCTGGATTGAAGAGTCAAAACCTCTTGTGGTGAGGCTTGACTTTTCTGAGGTGAAATATTTTTCTTCGCTGGAAGAGTTTTTGAAGAGATTGGCCTCACTCATTTCCAGAAGTTTTGGTTTCGTCGGCTTTCGCTGTACCTTCGATTCAGCAGAAAGTATTTTCCATCAGTGGTCTGAATGGATGAAGACCCTCGTTGGAAAGTTGGAGAGGCTATCGATTTTGGCCTGAGGAAAACCGGGGTCACGCCTTGCTTCCAAGATTTTCCAATATGTCATCCAACTCTCTGACACGAAAAACTTTACCGGCAAATTTAGGATTATTCAAAAACCTATCCGGCCAACGAAGGTCCTTTTCAAAGCAGCTGTTTAGGATGAAGAGCTTTCTATTTTGTTCCATTGCTGCAAGAGCCTGAATTAAGGCTCCTGAGTTTTCGCCGGCTTCAACAATTACTGTAGCCAGTGATAAGGCTGACATTGTCTTGTTTCTTTCGGGGAAAAAGAAACGGTTAGTCCTAGGGGTATTTTTTCTCCAGTGGAGAATCGGGACTTGGCTTAAGAGGAGGTGCTTCTTTGCTATGAAGTTTTGGAGTCCCTTGTTTGAAGCGGGATAATTTTCAGTAATGGCTGTGCCAATCACACCAATCGTTGTGCCGCCTTCTTCTATGGCTGCGGTATGTGCAGCTGTGTCAATTCCTTCGGCCAAGCCGGAGATGATGGTGAAGCCTTCTCGGACAAGTTCTTTGGATAGTCGTTTTGCTCGTAATTTTCCATTGTTGCTTGCCTCTCTGGAACCAACAATGGAAATGCTTTTTGAAAAGAGTAAGTTCAAATTTCCTAAAAAATAAAAACATCTAATGGGTTCTTTGGCATCGAGAAGATTAGAAGGAAAATTCGCTGTTTGCGCTAACTGAAAATTAAGCTCAATCCTTTTTGCCTGCGTCAGAGCCTTGAGCTCGGAAAGAGCCTCTTCTGCTTTATCTCGTTCAGTGAGATGTGTAAAACTTTCAATCCTGTTTTCTTCGAGGTAGGTATTGAATTTTTTGAAGGAAAAATAGTTCTTTTCTTTCCAAAATGCTTCAAAACTCTCCATCTCTAAGCGTGGGGAAATGATTTCAGAATCTTGCGCGGAATCAAATAGATCTCTTTGAATCATACGAGATAGTCAGCTAAGAATCTTTTCCTATAAATTGGCGAACGGTGTGAACAGCGACTGAGGCAAGTCAGCCAGAGGCTTTTTCAAGCTTCACCATTTAGGCCGAGTTGGTCGACGTAGAGCAATGTCTCAAGAGGTTGTTTGCTTCTTAAATTAAGTTCCTTTGTTTAACGGTTTTCCAACGGCACAAACCGAATGCCTAACCCCATAGCAGCCAAAACTTTTTGGACCATATCAAAAGACGGGTTTCCGTCTTTATTAAAGGCACTGTAGAGGCTGGCTCTTGAAACACAGGCTGTTTTAGCTATTTCAGAAACATTGTGACATTTGATGATATTTCCGATAGCAAGGCGAACCATAGAGCCGTCTCCGCTATCGAGTTTAATCATTTCATTTAGAAAAACAGCGGCGGATTTATCGTCTCGGATGAAGTCATCAACATCCATTTTTTTTACTTTTAGCGTTTTCATCGTTATTGTCTTCAAAAAAGTTTTCACAGTCTTCGATCGGGCACTGGGCCATTTCTTGAGCTTTCTTTATATCTTCGTTTTGGTGTCGTTTGTCGCCTCCAACTAGAAGCAAAATCAGTTCTTCACCTCTGAAGGTGAAGTAAACTCGATATCCCGGCCCGTGGTCCATCTTTAACTCAAAAACACCCTTTCCCACGCTTCTCCACAGCCCGAGCGAGCCCCTGCTGACAACGAGCAACCTGGCAAAAACTATAGCGGAAGTGACGTTGTCAAGTTTTGAAAACCACTTGTGAAATTTTTGTGTTTGCTTAATTTCCATAGACTGTATTCTATGGTAGACACTTTAGAAGTGTCAAATAAATTAGACAAACGAGATGCCTGTTTTTGGAAGTAGGCAAGGACGTTTCAGTTTTCCGTTATCTGAAAGCTGGAAAACCTGAAAAAAAAGAAGATCATCTCTTATCCTGTTCATACTTTTCTAACCTCAGTCCTCGGTAGCCAAGTCCTCCCGCAAGAGAATTAAGCAAGAGGGTGCTCATACCTTTTTGTTCGTTTATGTAGCGAGTAGAAGAGTCGTTATTATGTTCATTCCGTAACTCAGTCATTGCACCTTGGTTCAAAAGGCCTATTGCGTTAGCCTCTTCCTGCTCATCAAATTTCTTGTTGAAATCTTCCATCCCGTCGTTTAATGAGGGCGAAGCGAGAGAGGAATTTTCCGCATTGTTTCTAAAGGATTTTGCTTGTTTATCGATTACTCCTTCACCCATGAGCTGCAAAGCGGAGAGGGAGGTTTCTCCTTGACGTTTAAGAGCGTTTTGCCGAAGAGCGGTTTCTTGTATTTGTCCGGGACCTAAGTGTCGGACATCCGCAGCACGGTCGCAAGAATCTGCGGCAGCTGAAGCGCCTAAAAACTCTCGCTTATCAGAAGAATCGAAGAGAGCTTTAAGATGCGATTCTGCAGACAAGTTGTCTGAAGACAGTAATTTTTGCATAACCAAGATGTCGTTATTAACGGCAGTTTGATTCGTTCCGCTTAGGTTCTCTGACTGAGATCGAGAAGCAGAGAACGTCTCTGAGAGCATTCGGCTATGATCATTAGAGGTGCGATAGGCTTTATCCAATGCCGCGGAGAAGTTTTCAGCAGCACGGCGCATCTCATCATTTGAAGTTGAGGCGGCAATTTCTTTTGCCGTACTCTTGAGGGCATGGTAGGCCTCAGCTTTTTGATGCTGGGTCGTGGCGTTTTGAGCACCTGTTGCAGTGTCTACGTACTGCTGGGCGGTTTTTGCTTCCAGGCCGATTCCCATTCCGGCTGCCTCTGCGGCGCCGCGAAGATGGGACATCGCATTCTGCACGTGGCGTGCAACAGGTTTTCCTTCGGGATCTTTGGCTTGCGTCGGTAAGGCTCCCAGTAAAGCCGGACTTTGAGCAACGGCTAGGTTTACATTCTCAGGCGAAGCCGAAGATGCTGCCTTGGCATCTTTGGCCGCTTCCTTTGCAGCATCTGTTGAGAATTGAGCTTCTCCGCCTCCGGCTTGAAGTTTCGCACCACTCGTGAATGACAAGTTCTCGGAATTTGATAAACCTCTGGACACGGTAGAAGATTCTCCTGAACTCTTCGAATAAGAAGATGAAGACGAACCGGCGGTCGACTGACCGGCACTCATGCGTTCGGACAATCCTTGACTCATTGCTCGAGCAAATTCTCGGCTGACTGCATTTGAAGAAGAGGCAGCCGATGAGAGAGAAAGGGCCTGACTCTCAGAAGCAGTCAAAGTTGTTGCGGAAGAGGAGGCAGTTCCTGTCGTGCGGCTATGCGTTAATGCACCGGAAGAAGTAATACCGAGGTCAATGGAAGTTCGAGCCATTCCTGTTACGGTTCCGGTCTCATCTCTGGTGACGGAGCCATAAGCTGTCTGAGATTTAGAAGCATAAGGATCACTCCAAGAGGAAGAAAGATCGGATTTATTTGCGGAAGCCGAGTTCATGGATGTATTTCCCATAGAGACGTTCCCTACATTGAAGTTTCCAGCAGCCGCTTGAGCGGAGGCGCCGGAAGAAGCACCTTGTGCAGGCGCCATTAAACCTGTGGCCATCGAGACAAATGCCATATCGCTGCCTTTGGCAAGTGCAAAGGCAATTACGGGAATCAAAAACATGATGCTTCCGGCAATGGCTTGAGAAGTGGCGCCGGCTTCACGGATGATTCCGGCTGCGAGCAGCGTACTTCCTCCGAATTCAGCGGCGATACGATTCATCGGATTGGCGTCAACGGAAATCATCAGATAGTTAGCAACGGAGAGGAGCGGCGCCCACAGCTGGAACCAAATCAGCAATACAAAGAAAGATCTAAAAACCGCGCCGGCGGCGCTTCCTGCCGCTACCATCAAAAGGAGCATTAGAGGGAAGGCGGCAATGACGATGAATTCCACGCAGTTGCGAATCTTAGGAAGACTGTGTTCCGCCAAACGCGCCAAGGTGCGGTAATTGATTTCGGATGTTAGATTGGCCTGAGAAGCGGAATATTTTGCCGCGAGATCCAAAGGAGCGCCGGCTTGTGCGGCAATGGATGCCATGCCGCGAGGGAGTGCGGTGAGCATGACGGAATGTTTGAGGCTCTGTTCCAGAGAACGAGAAACTCCGAGTAAAAGTGCTTCGCTTTGCGGAAGCGTTCGGCGAATGACATCTGCAGGATCAATTCTTTCGGGTACCAGAACGGTTCCGAGGCGCCTGGATAAGAAGTCGAGTTCAACGGTATTGAGATGCTGATCCAGACTCTGGAGCGCTTGATCGCATCTTTGGACAGTACCGTCGGAAGAAACGGAAGAGCGCGCCGGATTGATCCAGCCGTCTGCGGAAATCGTGGCCCAAATGTCTCCGGAGCTGCTGAGTTCTGCGGCTTTATCAGGATGATCCAAGAGTTCGGGTCCGATACAGTCGGCAATGACTCGGTCGGTTAAGGCGCGGCCTTCCGGTGTTACAGGGCCGGCTGCTAAGAGGCTATTTAAGGCGCGCTGAGGGTAGACTAAGCCGAACTTTGAGAATCTTTCTGCGTCCGGCAAAGAAAAAGCGGTTTCAAAGCTTTCGGTGAGGAAGTGGCCGATCTTAGAAGTCGCAGCTGCAAAGAAACCGACGCCGAAGGGAACGTTGCTCACAACATAAACATCCGCGCTTCTTTCGTCTTGGATCGCGACATCCACTTTTGGGACGAGCATGACGGAATAGAACAAGACGGCGGCAAAGAGATAAACTTTTGACGCTAAACCCTGCCACTTCAGAAGGGCGCCTGTGAGCGTGACAAGAAAGCCGGCAAGGACAGCGGTTTTAAGCAGACCTTCGTAGGAGGAGCCGGAGCAAATCGAGACCAGTGCTTCGAACAAATCTCGGATTTGGCCTCCGTTCCAGTAGGCGTAATAGTCCATCACCATCAGAGGTTTTCTCCGAAGGAAAGGTTGGCCGCTAAGTCGGCGGCTAAGGCGCCTTTGACACTTCTTTCCAAGTGTTCAATCTGCGTAATGAAAGAGTGGGCTCGGCCCATTTGCTGAAAGACTGCATCGCTTCTAGAGGCGATGTCTTTACGGACTTCATCGATTCTGGCTTCAATGACTTTTAGGTGTTCAGCGGCAATGACGCCTGTCTGCGAGGCAGAAGAGGCAGAAGCTGCGGCTTTGATGTCTAAAGACAGACGATCCATGGCCCTGATGACGGCTTCAAAAGCAGCCGCCTCAACATAAATGCGCATGATGTCTTGAGAAAAACCTAAATAACGATGAGAAGCGGTGGCATTGATCAGACGGATCAACGGGATGGTTGAGGATGAGGCTAAAAGCAGCATGTCCGTTTCGGAGACAAGATTTGGGTCGCGGCGCAGGATGGAGTTTCTGTAATTTGAGGCTGCTTTCATGAACTCGTAGGGAAGATTAACTTCATCGAGCGCGGTCTTTTTAACCGACAAGCAGCGATCATCTCCGTCTTCTTCAACACAGCGAAGACGGAAAGCTTCGCTTTCCAAGACTTGGGTATCAGGACGCCCGAAAAGAAATCCCACTAAGTCCTGACCTGCAATCGGGATGGCGCGCGTAACCGTATCTTTGCCGCTGCCTTCTCTGACATAGATAACTGTGCCCACAAGCGTCATCATGAGTTCTTTGAGCTCTTTGCTGTAAGAAGCGTTAAAGCTGCCGCCGGAGAGCAACGACCACGTGAGGTTTAACTCAGGAGCATCGACCACATTTCCGCCGGAGTCTTTACGGGTCGGCGCGTAGTCCAAAACGGCTGCGCCGTCGGTGCGGGTTTTCGCATCGGCTTCGGAAGCATCCGACACAATACCCGAGGCACGCAAAGCATTGCGGGCTTCAAAGCCTGTCTTTTGAATCCATTGTTCTGCGCCGCTCATCTTTAGAAGGTTTTGGGCGGTGGTACAGGAATCTTGGAACATGTTGGTGTATTGGCGGATCATGTCACGGAAACTCGTGACTTGTTCATTAAGGTCAGGCGCTAATGACTGAAGGGCAAGCTGGAACGCTAAACCGGGAAGAGCGGTTCCGATGTTGCGCAAGAAAGCGACAAACTCTTCTCGAGACGGGATACCGAAAGCGCCAAGAAATAAGTCAATGCCTCCGCAGCCGGCAGAGAGCGAAGGAGGCGTGAAGTAAAAGGCATTGAAGTCTTTGCGAGGCGCGCGGTAGACAAATCCGCCGCCGGTGACGGTATTCATGCCGGAAGACTGATAGACACCTGCCGGTGTGACATTGCCTTGGTAAGAACCAGCGGCGGAATAGAAGTCTTTCATGAAGCCGGCGGAGGCGTCTTCAGAGAAGAGACAAGTGCTTAACGCTAAGACGGAGAACAGTTTTGTGAATTTAAGGGTCATGGCTAAAGAGCATTAGAGGGACGGAGAGGCGGCAGGCGTTGTTAAGCCGAAGCCTGCAAAGGCTTCGGAGGCAGAAAAGTTTGAGGTCTTTTGCACAGAATTTGCGGCTTGTGCACCGCCGAAAAGTGACTCTCCGGGCTTGCTTAAAGCCAGCGTCTGAATGCGGCTTAACATGTCTTCGAGCGAAAGGACACCGGAAGAAACTAAGAAGGAAGCGGATTGATCGCGTTTGACCATAAAGAGCGCAGGTACCCGATCAAGTCCTAAGCCGTTAGTTAATAGTTTTGAGACGCCGTTGTCGGGGAGGGCATCCGGGAAATGATCATTCGGTGAACCGTCAAGGGAAACGGCAAGTACCTCAAACCCGAACGAACTCTTGAGCTGTTTCACCAAAGGGGACTGAAGCGCGCAGAAGCGGCAGTCAGAACGGTAGAAGTACATCAGACCCCAGTCTTGAGCGATCTTCGGTAGCTGCTCTTTGCGGGTTTGGTTTCTGTCTTCCTTTAAAGAGACTTGAGCGAAGTTGGCGGCCGGATTAAGCGTGGAGAAATCAAACTGCGGATTCTGCCAAGAAACGCGGCGGTTCATATCGGTAAAGAGAGCGGCTTTTTCCTGAACGAAATGGTTGACTTCTTGGAAGGCCAGGACATTGGCTTCCGTTGGGAAAAAGGTCGCATTTTCCAATCGTTTGGTGTACTCGGCACGAAGTTCAGCCGCACTGAGGATTAAAGAAAGGTCCTTCGAGGCGTTCGGATCGGGTGTTTTCTTTTTGACTTCTTCAGGCGGGTAGTAAAGGAAGCCGCGATCGTCTGAGTGCCAAACGTCTTCCTCCCAAAAGGAAGCGGCAAGGGAGGCCGGTGCGGCGAGTGTTAAGGCAACGGATAACAGCAGACAAAGATTTCGTGGTCTTTTGCACATAATTAGGCTTTATTTCTTGAGAATTTTAAGCGGAGAGTTAGAAGAAGACGGCCGGTTCGGAGCGGTGGGCGTGCCGGTGAAGTTCGGATCGACAACATGCGAAGAACCGACGGAAGGAGAAACATAGGCCCCCAAGTCTTTGTCGACCAGATTCTTGGTATGGGACGAGCCTCGGTCTTGGGCAGCTTCAGAGTTGAGTTCGTTTTTTTGGACGATTAAGGCCTCGAACTCAGACAAGTCCATGGCATCAAAATCCAAGCGTTCGAGCTCTTCCTGCGTAAAACCTTCACACTGAGGGTTCCGAGCGGAGCCCCAGCCTTTGCCTAACTGGGGGCGCCCTTGTTCCTGGAGGATGCGGGCAAGCGGGGAGTTGTAGCAGCAGTAGCTTTCTTTTCTTTCGACGCAGGAAACGACTTTTTTGGAGCAGTAAGTTCCGACGTAGCGGCAGAGCTTCTGGCCTTTCTTGAGCATTAAGGTTTGCTCTTTGGGTTCGCATTGGAGGTAGTCCAATGCGATTTGGACTGCAACGGACATCGCAAAAGAGGTCGGGTCAAAGGTGAAATACATTTGACCGCCTTGGAGCGTTATTCCGAAACCATAGAAAGAGAGCGACGGGTTGTAGATTCCGCTTGTCGCATCGCCGTAGAGCATATTCAGGATGCCGGATGTGGCATCAGAGGCGGACAGCACGTCGTATACATAGGGGCTGCCGATGTATTTGACGGTTTCTACGGTGACATCTCCGGCAAAGCTCATCGCTTTGCCGAAAGCAGACGAATTGGCGGTTCCGGCTTTGACCTTGGTGTCGCAGCAGGAGAAACCCAAGACTTTCTTAGAGCATTCATCGACTTCCCCGTTAAAGAAGCGGCCGTTGTCGTAGTCGCCGTAAAGGGCACCTTGACGCGCGGTCTCTAGCATCGTGATCACTTTAGAGAAGTCGGTATCTGCCGGATCGCCCGAGTTGTCACAGATGCCGTCCAAACATTCAGCGGGACGGCAAATGGTTTCCGTGACAACAGAGCCCTCTTTTTCTTGGCATCGATAAGTGTGGGCGGTTGTCAGGCATTTGCCGTCATCGCTGACGGCTATGCATTCGGAAGAGACCTTGACGCAGTCTTTATCGGCTTCGAACTTCCCGCAGTCATTATTCGTTTCTCCGGAACCCTCGGCTCCTCCGTTACAGACATAAACGTGTTCATACTTCCAGCAGTCTTTATAGACAGGGACGCCGTTGATGATCTTTTCTGCCGGGCCCTCGACACATTCCGTTCGAAGTACCGTGCAGGCCGGATGATCTTTAAGAGGAAGGCAAGTATCAGAGGGTTCAATGGAGCCGATGACAATGTTTGAATCAACGATGTCGGCGCCAGGAGCGGAGATTTCGGAGTCGCCTCGGCAGAAGATTTCCTTTTTATAAGCCAGACACTTCGGACCGTCGCGTTCAATGCAGGTTGATTTGCGGACTTCGCACTCGGGGAGCTTTTCCAACGCTTCGCAGGCGTTTTCGTTTAGAGACCGGGTGCAGTTATAGATATATTTACGCTGGATGCATTCGCCCTTATCGTTTGTCTGCATGCAGGAGTAGCTTGAGGCTTTGCAGGTCATACCCTCAGTAGCGGTTTGACAGGCCAATAGGTCAAAACCGGGTTTAGCAGGTGTGCCTTCGGGTGTAATGCCGTCGCCTTCGATTGGATCGGTGTTGACGCAGTGGAACTTCTGTGAGTACTGAGCACACGTCCCGTCGGCGCCCATTCGTTCGCAGATCTTCTCTCCGACAGGCTGGCAGCCTTTAGAAGCGAGGACTTGGCAGCTGTTGGAAGCGCCTGAGGCGGCGCAGGCAAAAGCCAACTCCTTTCTCCAACATTCTTTATAAACGGCAACGTCATTAATGATGCGGGTTTCGGGACCTTCGACACATTTTTCTTCAGCGATGTAACACTCAGGGTTGTCTAAGAAACTGAAACAGGCCGAAGTCTCCGTACCGGAAATAACGGTGTGGGAAAAATCGAGGATTTCGATGTTGTCGGTATCTTTGGCTTCTTCCGAACAAACATAAGTACTGTTCCAAGATAAGCAGGTGCCGGTTAAGTCGTAACTTAAGCATTCTGCTTTCGTCTGACGGCACCCAGGGGTGCTCTGAAGGCCTTTGCAGTAATCAACGGTTGATGATTCCGTGCAGCGGCGCGTGGTCTGATAGTTCCAGCATTCGCGCCAAACCTCTACGCCGTTAATAAATTTGGAACCCGGGCCATCCATGCAAACTTCAGGTCCGTCCGTGCAGGCCGCACAGACCGATGCTGAAGTGAAAAGCATCAGAAAAGGAAGCAAGAAGATTAACGGACGTGAGATCATGATTCGAACTCCACGACTTTGCCGTCGGCACTGACACAGGACGTACGCCATTTATCTAAAGAGACGTCATTGGCGTTTTTTTGGAATGAAAATCGCTTGGAGATCGATCCGGAATAATCCCATTTGCCGGGACGTGTGTAGATATCCATCTTGATCTCTACCGTGCAGTTGACACCGGTGCAGCGGGTTTTTCCTGTCCAAATGCCTTTGCAGTTTGAGAAGCAATGCTCGCTCTGAAAGTCCGCCGCCTGTATGTCAAAACCGAAGTTTGCGGAATTTTTAACGTTGGTTTCTATGCGAAGTTTTGGGATGAGGTCGTTAGAACACTGGTACTTGAGTTCAATGACATCTCCGCCGTTGCAGGTGTCTTTACCTAAAGAGGAAGAAGTTTCGGAAGCAGCTTCAAAGAATTTTCCGATCTCGCAGCCTGCGTAGCCGACAACTTCCAAGTAACGATTGCAGCGATAGGTATTTTGCGTGAACTGCTGAGTTTTACACAGGTACTGATATGAGCTTTGGATTTGGACGGTTTCTCCGACGTGACAGGTTTGAAGCGGAGCATGCAGGCAGGTATAGTCCTGACTGGTTTCGTTGTAATCGGCCAGACACTCGACGGTCAGTTTTTTACCGGTTCGGGCAATACATTCAAAGAGCGTTGAGACGTCGAGCTTTTCTATCCAGCCTTCAAAGCAGGAAGAGGTTGTACTTCCGACCGTCGTTTCTTCGCAGACGGCGAAGTCTGTCTGAGGAGGACGCGTAGTGGTAATGGTTTCGCAAATTTCTCCTCCGTTCGGCGGCATTTGGGGAAGTTTGTTTAAGAGATGATCGCGGTCGGCCAAGATATTCTCGAACTCGGATTCATCCCATCCCGGACGAGAATGTGTGTCGTAAATTACCTGAACTGCGCGGCAGTCCATGGATGTTTGCGACAAACATCCGTCGGCCTTGGAAGAGCCGGGTGTTAAGAGATTGCCTTGTCCTTTGGCAAACAGATCTTTAAGTTCGGAGACATCCGCGCCGTATTCCGGGACGGTGCCGGCAGCAGAGCTTTCCGTGAGAATGTCTTTAATGGAAAGCTTAGCGGCTTCTTCTTTAGCGGCATCCATCGCGGATTGTTTGTCGTACGCCCAAGCCTGAGTGCAGAGGAGCGTGACAAGCGCAGAGCAAATTAAGGAATGAGGAAAACGAATCGGCATCATGGGCGGTTCCCGAGTTTTGCGCGAAGGGTGCGTGCGGCTTCACCGACGGAGTCTGTTCTATCCGTCAAGCGGTCTAAGGCATAGCCGAGTGTTACGTCGCCCGGAACCACGACAGCCTTTGTACTTTCTGCGCAGCCGTCAGGAGAAACAGGAGCTTCTTCTTTGATGATTAAGGAGGGAACCTGACGAATATTGAGTTCGCTGAACAGTTCCGGATGGAGCTGTACATCGGCGCCGGCATCGATTAAGGGCTGAAAGGCAGCAAGCGACTGAGGATTAAGCAGCGGCAATTTAGCGTCTCTCTTACCTTCAGGGTACGGCACGCCTCGGAAGACCAAAGGGATTCCGGCATCTTTAGCATCTCGAGCCAAACGCTCCAGAGAGGGCTGAGGCATCGAGAGCGAAACGGCAACAAAGGCTTGCGGAAGCGGCTTTTGTACAGAAGCTGCCGGGTTTCTTATCTGCTCGGAAAGATGAGAAGAAGCTTCGAGTACGTCTTCGATCGTCCAAGGCTCTGAACCTGCGAAACTTACAAGCGGCAAAGAAAACAACGCGCTCAAAAGAAATTTGAAAAAGTATGATTTATTCATAAATGAATTTTTGAATTAGTATGATTAATTCAAAAGTTTTTGATCATTAAAGAGTGAGAGGAGAATCAAGGATTGAAAAAGTAAGCCTTTTTCAAAAAGAGATTTTGAAAAAGTCTGCTTATTTCAAAAACAACTTGGTTGGATGCCAGCGCCCTGACAACAGTCTCGTTTGCGGTAGATAAGATAAGCGGCGTCTTCTCCGCCGGAAGCCCAGGTTTTGCCGGAGTGCCACAGAGAAGTTGAAGCGCCCATCGGGTAACAGCATCTTCCGTCTCGCTTACCGGTGGTTCGTGCCGGGTACATCATCTGAGTACGGTAGACGCGCTTATCCATGATCGGCTCAAGGTACGGGCCGCATTGACCTTTTTCTCCGTAAGCGGCCCATTGAAGACCGGATCGGTGCAGTTTCATGGTGAAGCGGGCCACCAGAAGGGAAGACGCCTGAGGAAAATGAACATGCGAACCGACCCATCCGGTTAACGGGAAGATGCCGCCGTGACAGCCTGCACACCAATAGAGCTCTGAAATCGGCAGGGAAGAGGTCGCGGCCACGCAGTCGGCAGCACATGCAGCCGCTGCGGCAAGATTGGCAAAGAGCGAAGCATCGGGATTTAGGAAGAAGGTCGTGACCGAGTCATCCCAAAGTGGATCGAGTTCGGTCATATAGGCTAAATCCCAGGCGGATTGCTCCAGACACTTGGTGTCGAGGAGGACTTCAAGGATAAAAAGCCAAGGTGTGAAATACCAGTGGACTTGATAAAAGGACGTACGCTGAGCCGATGCCGACTTATTCGGGGTGCGGCCGTGTGCCGGAGCTCTTAGACCGACGTTTAACTCCATTCCGCCGAGTGAAGGGAAGCAGTAGGGCGTGCGGACCACTTCGGCGGTTCTTAAAGGCTCCCAAAAGGACATGTTAAGGCCGACAGTGATATTGGCGCCGGAAGCACAGAGGCAAAGGCGATTGGCATCGGTTTCGGGGTCAGCATTCTTTCCGGAAGAAAGCGTGACGCCGCCCAACTTAATCGGGAAGACACAGCTCCAGCAGACATCGGTGATCGGATTGATGATTCTTCCTTTGCAGCTTCCGGCAAAAGCCGAACCCGCAAAACAAAAAGTCAGGAGGAGCATTAAAGAGAAGCGTTTCATGGTTAGCGGATTAAAGAGAGGAGTTCGGATAAGCGGTCAGTCGCAAACTCGGCGCCGGCGGGGCCGTTTGGTCCGTTAAAGAGAAGCGCCGGAACGGCCTCAATGCCGAAGACTCGGACCATTGCACCGCCTTGATCAAAAAATATGCGTTGATTGAGTTCGTCTGAGACTTCCGCGGGAGAGCCTTTGACGAGCACAATCCGTATGTCTTTCAGAGATTGAAGAAGTTTTCGGGCGGCTTCCAGAGATTCTTTGTCAGTGCCATCGATAAATAGCAGCGAACGAGATAAATTCGGCATCGGGACCGACTGAGCTTGCCTAAGCAGAGACTCGGGAAGACTTTCCGGGACGGAAGCCGATAATTCCCAAATCCGCAGCCCATTTGCCCGCTTGAGACCGGCAACGGGCGTCGGCTGTTCAAGCTTCCTGGCGATACGATCTTTGTTTTGGTTAAAGCGGCGATCATATTCTCCGGAGGCCTTCATCTCGCCCACTCGAGATTTAAAGGCTTCGAGAATATCAGGCTCTTGAATGTCATAAAGCGGACCCAAGGGCTCGAGGACTTCGAGTTTGGGATGAGAAGCCGCCTTGTTGGCACAAGGCGCCGGAACATTAAAAGGGACAGAGTGTTCCGAAGAAGCGGCGCTGTAAGCCGAGAGGCAGAGAGCAGCAGAGGCCGCTGCAGTGACGGTTAAGAGCAGACGAGAGATAGTCATCACGAAGCAGCCTTAGAAAATAGGGTGTGCTCTGCCGATGAAACGGCATCGGTCAATAAGTCCGAATGATTCATAGCGGCTGTCGTAAGAATCTTGGTGCGTACCGCGGACAAAGTATTGGTCTTCTCCGAGGATTTGAGGGGCGGCTGGCCGCAAAGGACTGCCGTTTAAGGCACGTTCTTTGGCGGTCGCCAGCTCTTTTCCATCGCAATAAAACGTACGGTCTATTCGGGAGAGCATTTGACCGGGGCCGCAGACCACTTCTTTGATAAACGTTAAGCGATAACCTCCGACAGCAGAAGCCTTGGGTTCGAATGCCGCGTAATCTCCGACTCGGACATCCCTTTGTCCGCGCTCAATGACAAAGAGCTTAAAAGGTAAAGAATGCGTGCGGTTTAAAGCTAAGTGCCAGCGCTGATTCACGAGGCTCAGGATTAAAAAGACGGCGAGCCAAAGCCATCCGAAACGGCGAGCGTGGTCCTTTAGGCGGCGCCAAAACACTCTCGGGTGGAGTTTCATGCGGCTCATGGTTTAGCTCCGCTGTGCAGGCCTGAGCCGATCCGGCGGAGCTGATTGCTCTGCTTTTCAAGTGAAAGGCCGAGTTTGGCGGCAAGATGATCCGTGTAGTCGGGAAGTTTTGCGGCGGAAATAACGGCCGAAGACACCAGTAGGACGCACTCGCAGTCTCTTTCTAAGGCAGCAAGTTCTTCTTTAAGCCTTTTAGCGAAGCGTTCGGCTTCAGGAAGAATGGCTTCGCCGTTTTTGCCCTCGGCGAGGATTCGGATTTCGCTGGCTTTTACAACGGAGTTGAGATTGACGACGGCAAAGCGGGGACGGTCAAGAATTTCCGAGATTTGGTCTTTGGCTTTGAGTGTGCCAAGGCCTAAGACGGCACCCACAGTGCCGGCGATTAGGAAGAGAAGGACGGTGGATTTCATAGGATTAAAAAGAAAACGGATTAAATCTATGGAAAGGGCCGGTTAAGAGAGACGAATCAAGGGATGAATTCGGCTTGCCCGCGCTCGTTGAGTACCGCTTCAATGGCTTCTCTCATGGAAAAGCCGTCTTTGCGGTAGCGATTAATGTCGCTGATATCTTTCGGATGCGTACTCATGACCAGAAGAGAAAACGGATCGAGAATCAGGCGATTAACAGAGGTCGGAGCATCGCCGATTTTTACCAGCACTTCGGAGTAGACGTTCCGGAGCCCCTTCAAAGAACGAAGCTGCTCCATTTCGTAGTTGTCGAGACCAAGCTGGGACTCTTTTTCGCATTCGCTTAGGACGGATTCTTCGAGTTTCATGATGAATTTGCAGTCCGCGTTATCTAAGGCGGCTTTGGCAGCGGAGCTTTTCCAATAGTCTCCGGGACCCTGAGTGCCGGTAAAGAAGGCGCCGTTTAACTTACGAGCGCGGCGGTAGCCGGCTTCAATAAATTTAGAGGAGTGCCCTCGGACCATTAAGTCCCAGGCTTCGTCGATGATGACAAGTTTGGGCTGAGAGCGCTCGCCTCGGCGCATCTCCACATCGATTAAATACATGAGGAGCATTAAGACGACGGCTTGAAGCGGCTTCTTGGTGTTGAGCTGTTCCAGCTCAAGCACAATAAAATGGTTGTCGAAGTCAATATTGGCCTCTCCTTCGAAGAAGGAGGCATAGGCACCGCCCTGCGCATAAGGCATAAGTTTGACGCCAAGGTCGACGAGCCGAGGATCATTCAGCGCTTTTCGCTCTTCTGAAGTTAAAGAAGCGTAATGAGCTTCCCATTCGGGATCATTCGGTCTTGGGTGTGCGCCGCCTAAACGGCCGTTATACAGCAGAGAGCGGGTTAAGTCGGTGATGGTCGGCGTTTTGCCGAGCGCTTTTGCTTCATACCAAATGTGGCGGATATGGATCTGAAGGTGCGAGAGCATCAAGTCGTCAAGCTGCTCGTTGGATGAAGCCATCTGCGCGATAAGCGGAAGAACTAAGTCCATGTCTGCTTCAATGTTCTTTGTGACAGACAGAGGATTAAGACAATCGATTTTGCCGTCCGCACGAGGCGTGTCCGAGAGTTCGATCCACTGACCGTTCACGCAGTGGCAGAGTTTTTCGTAGCTTCGGCCGATATCGATGACCCAAACGCGGCCGTTTGAGCAAAGCGTGCCGAGGGCCAGAGAATTAAGCATGACGGATTTACCGGAACCGGAAGATCCGGTCACGATTCCGTTGTAATTTCCGTGAGGGTTGGCGAAAGGGTCTATGTGAGTAATCTGACCTCGGCGGGAAAACAGCGAAAGAATCGGCGTCGGAAGCAAGTGTCCGGCTCGTGTGCCCGAACCTTTCCAATCACCGATTAAGGGCATTGTGTTGGCGGCATTGGCACAAGTCTTCGTCGAAGAGCGTTTGGCAAGTTTCACATCAAAGGCGAGAAGCGGGCCGCCTGTCATCGGCAGGGGAGCCATTAAGCCCTGAAGATGCATTAAGTGATCCTGCATGAGTTCGATCGACATTTTTTTGAAGATGCCGATAGCGGTTTGAACTTCATGAGTCACGTTTTCCGTTGTCGGAAAGATCATGACTTGATGAGACAATTGAACAAGACCCTCGCCGTGTTCAAAGGATTGAACCGCCGCTCTCCAGTCTCTGGCTTCTTCTTGGAGCGTCGGTATAAAGCGGGCAATTTCCGTTGCCGACATTTGCTCGGCTCGGGCGCTTTTGAGCTGTGCGCAGCTCTTGCCTTTCTCATAAGACGTTTTAGAGAGATAAGTCGTGATAAGGAAGGGGCTCGAGAATCCTAAGGTGCCCTCTGTATCTCCGGCGGCTCTTGCCATCTTGTCGAGCGAGAAGCTTTGAGGATAGCTGTGCGGGGAAAGGCTGACGGCTTTGACGCTTAAAGGAAGATTCGGAGAGCGGAAAACAATTCCGTCTTCTTCTGCGGAAATGGTCGTTTGATGGGAGACCATTTGAGCTCGGGGCTCGCGAGCCGTATCCACTTCCGTAAACGACCATGCACCGTTCACACACAGCTGAGGATTAAGGATGAGGGATAAGGTGTGAACCAAAATCCGCTCGTCCCAGACAAACGGAGAAAAGTGCCATTGGTTTAACGTCGACACCATGACCTTGCGTACTAACAGTGCGTTGTCCCGAGCTTGCGCTTCGAAAGGGTCCTTTGCAGGAATGACGACCGAAATCCAGCATCTTAAGTTCCTTCCTAGAATCGGGAGCGCGGGGTGCACCGGCTGAGTGGCAGAGCGAGAGAGAAACTTTGCCTTAGCGAGCGTCATGGCAGACAGCAAATCCTTTTGCTCGGCTCGTGCCGGACTATCCTCGTTCGTCGGCCGAAGTTTTTGACTTCTGACTAAGTCAACCAGCGGATCAATAAAGGGAGAGCCGAACATGCTGACTTGAACACCGGTTCCGTCAGGAAGAATTGAACCGATCATGTGCTCAAGGCTTTTAGCCATGTTAAGCGACGTCCCCGTCTGCGGTGTGACTTCAATCACAAAACCTAATCCTTCAAACGACCCGTCCGGAGCTGCAATTGCGCAGAGTTTGTCGCTTTCTTCAAACTGCGCATACGGCAGTTCGTCGGCAAAGCGGTCAATTCTCAGAGGAGCTTTGCGGCGCCTCGGCGTGGCGCCTGGATGCGCTTTGAAGTTGGGCTTTAAGTCTTGAAAGGCAAACAAGGATGCCGCAGAAGACAGGAAGTTTTTGAACGTCATGGCAAGGAAAAGGACGATTAAGGGAAGGACGAATTAGCGATTGCCGGTAAAACCAAAGGCGGGAAGTTGTTTGAGCTTTTCTCGCTTGGCTTCGTTGGAATCCTGAGGCTGTTCGGAAGAAAGCGGATAAACGGGTTTTGACAGGCGCGAAGAAGAGACAAGTTCATTGACGCTGTTGGTGGTCCAGCCGCCGTTTTCTAAACGAACGTAGAGATAGCGCTGGTCATGCAGGTCGCCCAGCTTATCGTGAAAGGGCGCGAGCCAAACCCGAAGAACGGTTTCGGGCTTTCGCCACGGGCGAGCCGGAACGATCGTGACAAAATCCGAAGTGCGTTCAACCGCGGAGGCTTCGCTTATCTGCAGACTGGATGCGGGAGAAGGTTCAGCTTTTGTATCTTGAGCCTCTTTAGACTGATTCGGCTCAAAAAACGGCTGAACAAAATCTTCTTCGGAAAAGCCTGGTACAACCGGTGCGGCCGGATTGTTTTCTTCATAGACCTGAGAGATGTTTCTGCAAGAAGGTCCGCCCGAAAGATCCGCACAGGCAAAGTCCGTTTTAGCGTTCGAAAACCCTGTAAGAGAACCGCAAGCGGACAGCAGGAGCGACGCAGAAACCGCGGAGACGATTAGAGAAAGACGTTTCATTTAGTTCCCTTGGAACGGTGCGCTGATAAAGGCTTCCAGTCTGTCGAGCGGAAGGGCGCCTGCCGTACGATCTCCGGCTTCATTGATTAAAGTCGGTGTTCCGCCAATGCCGTGCTGTTTGGCAAGAGCCAGGATGTCGTTAACCGGGGAGGGGCAAACGAGATTATCTGAGATCGCTTTCGGTGGGAGCTCGCCTTTTAAGGCTGTAGCCAGAGCTTGAGAAGGATCTTTAGCACACCAAATCGCATCGGACTTGCCTCGAGCCTCCGGATGAATAGACTCCAACGGGAAAAGAAACGTGTAGACCGTCACGTCTTTAAGGGATTCCAACGTGGCTCCGAGTTTGCGAGAGAACGGACAATCCACATCGGTAAAGACGGCAAGCTTTCTTTTGCCGTTTCCGTATACGGTCTTGACGGCTTTATCCAGCGGCAGAGAGTCGAAGGAGATTCTTCTCAGATCTTTAAGGCGCTTATCCGTTAAGTCCTCTCCGCGATCCATGTCTAAGAGCCGACCCGAAAACACGAATCGTGCGCTCTTGTCGAAGTAAATCACTTCTTTGCCGACCGTGGCTTCAAAGATTCCGGAAAGCGGTGTTAAACGATAAGCCAGAACCTTGGTTTTGGGATAGCGTGTCTTGAAGTTGTCGGCGGCGGTTTTAAGTTCATCGGCTTGGCCGGCGATTAAAGGGACAGACGGCTTTTTGGAATCATTAGCGGTTTGAGTTCCCGAAGCAGCTATAGCCGCAGGCGTCTTAACGGCAGTGGCCTTAAGCGGTTTTACGTCCGGATTGATACAGGCGTCGGAGGCCGAAGCCGAAAGCGGTGTGAGGAGACCAGCAGAAAGCAGGAGGATTAAAAGAGGAGCAAGTTTAAACATAGCAGAGAATTAAGGTGTGGTATTTCGTTCAATAGACAAGCCGTTAGAGATGACAATCTCGACATTGCGTCCGGAATCAACTTCAAGGACGGGAAACATGTCGCTTGCGAGCTTTAAGTAGTAGTCGGTAATGCGATCCATGGCGTGCGTGGCGCCTTCGCCGAATCCGGCCTTCCAAGGATTAGTCACGGTGGTAGAAACAGTTCCGGTAATGGAAGTCATTTGATTTTCTGAAGCGAGCGAGACAGCTTTACCTAAGCCGGCTAACGTACCTGTAAACAGGGCATTTGCGATGGCTTGTCCGCTCTTGGTGACTAAGCGGGCACGAAGACCGGTTTTACCATCCTCTCCGGAAACATAGCCTTGGATCTTCTTGTCCACGGCTCCGCCGTTTTCATCAATACAGGACAAGCGGTCCAAGCGGATGAGGACACGCTCACTGGCTAATTCACCGGTGGCGTTAGCCGTAACAAAACAGCGCTTGATGCCGGAGCGATAAAGGTTCGGCATGACAGCAGAGTCCGTCAGTTCTAAAAGCACCGGGACAGGATTGCCCGACCCCTGACCTCGGGTCGGAGCCGTTGCGCCGTTTAAGAGACGAGCTTTAGCAAAGGTGCCGCTCGGAAGATAGGACAAGGTTTCCGGCTTGGTCTTAGACAGAAGTGTTCCAAATGCTTTAACTGCTTCAGGCGCCGAGCCGAAGTTATTGATGATTAAGCGAGGAGCAGGAGAGGAAGCCGGAGCATCAGTCTGAAGCTGTGCGTAGCGGCTTTGCTTCTGGGCACCGCTCGTAAAACCTTTCTTATTGCTGATCGGCTGCTTGCCGAGAATCTCGGCAGGCGGCCAGCCGTCTTCTGACGGCGCGGCTTCCGCCGGACGATGAGCCCTGGGCGCGTTCTTTTCTAAGAGCGCAATGCGGTCTTCCAAGCGTTTCTTATCGCTTTGAAGTTTGGCTTCTCTTTGTTTGGCTTCTTTCGATTCTCTTTCTAAGTTCAGCAGACGATCGTTATAGATCGCCTGATGCTGCTCAAAGTCTGCTTTAGAAGGAACCATCGAAATTCGGGTGGAACTCGTTGTCTGAGGAATCGGCGTAGGCTTCTTGCTTTCGGAAAAGTAAGACGAAACCATCATTGCCGTAAAGCCGAGACCGAGAATGGCAAGAGCCCAGAGAATCTGTTTCTTTCGATTCTTGGCCTCAAAAAAACTCATTGTCATCTTGCAGACCTCACCAGCCAGAGATCGGCAGAAGCTCCGGGTGCAAGATCAGAAGCCTCGGTGGCGACCGCTAAAACCCCGTTTCTCCAAAACTCCGGTTCCCGGACCGTTTGTTTATGTTTAGTGCGATTAAGGATGCGGTAGCGTTCCAGCCTTAAACCCAGAATATCCCAAGCTCTGACAGGCTGAGCATGGAGATAGACGCCTGCAAGCGTGCCTCCGAGCGCTTCACCCTCGGAGTCTTTGAGCTGAGGAATGAGCTTTAGGACGGTTTGTATCCGCTCTTCATACGGAAGACCGGAGAGTTCGGAAGGCGCTAAATGACGATTAAAGGAAGATGAGGAACCGGTTTCATTGAGCGTAACCGTTTGAGCAGTCAGGCGTTCTTTGGGAGAAAGCGTAATGCTGTGGGTTTGGCCCGATTCCGTCACCACAAACATGCCTGTGGTTTCTTTGGTTAAAGGAACGACATAAAGGGAACCCGTAGTCGGATCTTTATCGGCCTGAAGCAGGTTGTTGTCGTAAACGGCACGGACGATCTTCGAGTTCAGGACGACCACACGATTCGGCTGCTTATAAGCAACCGCAGCGTGAATTCCTACTGCTGATTCCGGCGCAGCAGATTTTTTCGGCATCTCCTTAGCGTTAAGAGAGGGAGAGCTCAGAATCAGGGCGTGGCACAGGAGTGCATTGACAATAAGAAGACGATTAGGCAGGAACATTAGATTTCTCCCGAGGGCTTCATCGGTTCAAAAGGACGCTTGCAGTCGGCTTCCTGCATGGTCTCTAACCAAAGCCGGGAGTTTTTGTAGACGAACTTAACGATCCAGCACTTTTTCTGCATGGAAGTGAGTTTGTCTCCGATGAACTGTCGGACATTGCCGCGGACAGATACCTGCATGGCAGACGCTTTGGTTTCAACGGCTTCGGGGAGCATGTGAACGGAAGCGTTGACGCTTTTCATGCGGCGTCCCTGAGCGGTTAAGAAAACTTCAGTTGCTCCGCGCTGCTCCGGCGAGACATACTGAAGCAGCTTTCTCTGATTGTGCTCAAAGGTTTCGGGCGAATTATTTAAAGCCAACTGAAGCGCAAATAATCCCATCTGCTCTAAATACTCCGGAGAGACACTGTCGGCATCGAGCCAAAATGATTTAGTGATTTCTGCCGGCAGCACAACCACTCGGTCTTCTTTGTCTAAAGCCGTCAGTCCCGCGGCTAAGATGACGTTTAAAAGGAGCGATACGGAAAAGGCGTAAATAAAGAACGAGCGGAGCGCAAGCCGAGCGGAAATCTCAGTCGTATATTCTTTAACGTTCATATTCTGTTATCCGACAAAAAAGCGGCGGCTGGAAGGCGGAGTACGTTTGAAGGTTTTGAAAGGGAACTTCCAATAGAGATAGTGAAGTCCGTATCCGGGATGGCGCTTCTGTTTAAGCCGGCTGTAGGCCCAAATGGCTGCGTAAGAAGCAAGCGCACCCACAAGAAGGGAATTCATGATGATGCCGAAAGCCAAACCTGCAATGCCGGAGGCGACTAAGTCAAAGTCCCAAAGCAGAAACTTCGGAGGCGCATCTAATCGGCGCGGAACGTATTCGTGAGGGTTAAAGGATTCCATGTCTTTTTTTCCTTGGTGCTGCGGACGCCCGAATAATTTCGGGCGCCTGAAGCGCTCGAGACGGTTAAATCAAAGCGGTGAAGATCTGTTCAATGATCTGCGGTCCGATGAATAAAGCCATAGCAGCGGCTACGCAACCGACGGCACCCATGATGGAGCCTCGGATAACACCCACACCCAAACCAATAGGAACATTAAGGCGATGGATTTCCCAAGTGTGCCGGTACTCCAGGCTTTAAGCATTGAGTAGAGGTCTGCAAAATGCTCTTGCCCTCCGGTCGCTGTTCCGGCCCAGGCGGCGTCAGGGCAAACAGCGCTCAAGACAAAAACGGAGACGGAAAGAAAGGCAGGCAGAAACGTAAAAGTTCTGTTTGCGGCGATAGATAACATCATTAAAAATTCCTAAAAAATTGAAAAAAAAACAGACAAAGGCCGATTAAGGACAAAAATCCCTCCGCATCCGCGGCCTTTGCCAAAAAGCGAGGCGGAAGGTGCTGCAAAATCGTGTTAAAAACTGAGGATTAAGAGGTGACGTCTCTGAGCTTCCGGCGTTTAGTGTCCGACATGCTTACGTAGGCTCGATAAACTTTCCAAGCATACTTTTGACGAGCATTGATACAGTCCTGACCTTTGAGACGAGTACAAGCGGCGTTGTAAGCGCCGACGGCGTCCCAAGGATGTGAGGCTCGGCTGAAGTTGTCCGCCAGAATTTCTGCACCGACCTGAACATTAAAGCAGGCGTCATTGAGCAATTCCGACTTAGAGGTTTTGAAACGCTTGAGCCAGCCGGAGTTGATCTGCATCAGTCCGTAGTCTTCGCTTGAAGCATTTCTTCCGACGGCAGAAGGATTGCCGGAAGATTCCACAAAGGCAATGGCGCGAAGAAGATCGGCGTCCAGGCCTTTCTCTTTTGCGATTCGGTCAAAGCAGTCTTCAGAAGCTAGGACAGGGTAGCCAATAAAGGGGAGAAGAATTAAGAGAAGAAGACGTTTCATACGTTAGCCGAATCGGTGGAAGTTAGAGACGATTAAGTGGATCGATACCAGGAAAGCCGCATAAAACAGCGCAGCAATCCAAGCCGGAATGAACCAAGGCATCAGCATGACGGCAAAAGCACAAACTAAAAGGACGGAAGGTGCGGACAAGGCTGCTTGGTACAGTGTCGGGTGATTGACTGCAAAACTTTCGTACTTCAGGCGTCTGACAACCCAAGTATCAATAACCACGGCAATGAGAAGGGGAGACAAGAAAGCAAACCAAGCCAGGGCAAGAATAGCTCGAACGACGGACATCTCCAGCATGGCTCGCATTGATGCAAAGTAGGGAGATGACCATAAACGATTAAAGAAGTCTTCGGCCGGCTCATCTTTGCGGACATCAACTTCTGTTGACGGCAGATAGGAACCTCCCGACAGAGCATTAAAAGTGTCGGTAACTTTTGCTTGAACACTGTCAATGACTGGGATAACGGACTCAACAATTGAACCGATCTTTTGCTGCGTGTCTTTGAGATGAAGATCCGATAAGTGCTCAAAGGACGGGGCGTCATTTAATCCCGGCCACCAAATGACGGAGCTCAGAACAAGGATGAATAAGAGGATTAAAAAACGGGAGAACATTCTTTTATTCCTCGTCATCAATGATCACCGGGACGCGCCCTTTCATGAGGTGGCCGCCTCCCAGGGAGGCAAAGAACTGAGCGTTCGGAAGTTTGCCGAGGTATTCCGAAGGAATGATTTCTTCGCGAACCGCCGTGCGCTTGTGCGAAGCACCGCCTTGAAAGGAAGGCATACCGATGTGCGTATCCGCATGAGTCGACAATGTCGTGTCGACTTGGTGGATATAGGTCTTGCCGAATGTCTCGGTGACAAAGTCCTGAGTTTCTCGATCCTTACAGCGTAAAGCGATTAAGTTGTTGCAGTTGCCGAGCACCATGCGCGCCGCATGCACGGAACCTAAGCGATGAGCAAGGTCGGGAACCGTCTGAATCGCAATGGTCGTATAAACGCCGCCCTCGGCTCCTTTATTCAAAAGCTCAATTAAAGGCTGGTTGATGACGTTAGAAGCTTCGTCGACATAGAGCGAAATCCGAACGTCATTTAAACCGAGGTTGTATCGCTTACCGGCATAAGCCGTTAGGTCGGATAAGAGCATGGAACCCACGGCAGAGGCAATCATGTTGTCGGACAATGAGTCAAGATTGACGTACAAAACGCCTTTGCACTTAACGAGCGATTCCATATCCCAGATAGGGCGCTTATCGGAGGCGTCCGATGGATCGGGTGATAAGGACTCTTCCAGCGGTCCGCTCGTGAGCATCGCGAAAATCGGCATCAGTGTGGCCGTGATCTTGGAATAGTGTTCCTTAGAGTGGTGGAAGATCTTTAAGCATTCTCCTACAACCATCGTGTGCAGATAAGCCGGCAATACGTTCTCGTACCAAGAAACCAGAACATTAAGATCGTGGCTGTCGTCGGTGACATTGTCTTTCCTTTTGGGAAGAAAAGGTTCTGCGCGGTCTCGCCAATCGTCTTCAGCATATTTGTTCACCGCTTGGAGAATTAAGGCGCGAAGCAAATCTTCAATTCCTTTATTGATGTTTTGAGACAAAGTCTTTAAAGAAGGCTTTTGTTCAAGCTCGATCATGGCGTCCGCAAAGGTCTTGATACAAGACCAGGCGAACTGCTTGAAGACGTTGTCTTCACCCGGAACCACCGACATCACGCGTGTGGCAATCTGGGAGCCGGTGCTGAAAACTGCCGTCACATCAAAACGGATTCCGTCCGTTTTGGAGCGATTTCCCGGATGAAATCGCAAAGGTTTGCCGCGGCCGGCTTTTTGGCAAGCGCGGCAAAAGGCTTTGTACATCCTGTCCGAGCCTTTAGGGTCAATGAAGATGACGGCATCACCCCTTAAAATGGCCTGAGTCATGATGAAATTCAGCATGACGCCTTTACCGGCTTGGGTGGTCCCGACAATCAGCAGGCCGCCTTCAAAGTTTTTAAGAGCTCGGCGCAGCGGTTTCTCGGAAGTTTCCAAACCGTGAAGATACGGCATGCCGATTTCTTCCGGCAGCTGAATCTTGTGATGACGATTAAAAAGGCGGTGCATGTAAGACGGGAGCATTAAGGTCGGAATATTGAGGCGCGATAAGTCGTGGAGCTTCTGAGTGTGTTCCGGTTTCCATGTAAATCCGTATCCGATACAAACCGATTTATCGTCAAAGTCATCTAAGGTCTGGGAGAACGGCTTGAGCTCCATTCGTCTGCCGGAAAGCAGACTCCGGGCTCTCAGAATATGAAGACCGTTCGATAAACGATACCAGCCCATTCCCAGCGCCGCAGTCATTAAAGGCAGGCTAAGCGTTAAGGGGAGGATGCTTTGATGCCCGAGATAAGCCATATAACCAGAGGAAATCATCCAGGGAAGCACGGCGGCAAGCTCATGGGATCGACGATACGGTTGAGTGCGCCTTCTCCGGGTAGCAGAATCTTCTCGCATGATGAACGTTCGGGTAGGGGTTAAAGGTAAGGTTAAAGACTTCTAGGGGTATGTATTTATCGCGGCGGGTGCGATAGTAGGTTTCGTGGTTTAAGTCCAGACAAGGTTTAAGAGGACGGACCTTAGAAAACTTTTCTCCGCGGCTTAAGGCCATGTTCCGATACTTTCTCAGACACTGATTAAAGTACTCGGCCTTTAAAGGAAGGAGCTTGCGGGCCTTTTCGCGCCATGTGTACCATTTCTGGTACCGGAGGATTTCCTGAGGCGAATACGTTTCAGTCATTTTCTTTAAAACTTCTCGTTCTTTAGCCCGCTGCCCGTTGTTGATGAGTTTCATCACGATATTTCTAACGGGTTTATAAGGCGCCCTGTTCTGATAGCGCTTTAAGTTTTCCTGTTTGGCTTTAGAGGCCATAATTTCCATGTATTCGTCAACGTAAAAATGACGGTGACAGAGCTGGATCTTTCGGTTCTCTTCTTTAGCGGAACGAACGGAATTAGCAGAAAGAATCTTCTTTCTTTTGTAATTCCTGGACATTTCCTCCCAAGAGAGTTCCTGCTTAGGCTTGAGGGTGTACTCAAACTCGGGTCTCAGATAACGGATCGGCAGGTACCAGATTTTTCGGCCGTAAGAATCCTTACGGTTTTTAGGATGTTTAAAGGTACGGGAAATGACCTTAAGTTTGTCGATCGTGAGAATGACATCAGGATTGTCCATGAAGAGAGCTCGCTGAGCAGCCCGAGAAAGTTCCATTTTTTCGTACTCAGACAGGTCCGCGAATTTCCTCTTGGTTTCAGTCCTACTCAGAATGACATTATTGCGAGAAGGTAAATGCAGTGTGGCCATAATCAAAAAGTCAGTATTCGTTAGGTACAAAACGTCCCCTGTCGGCCGTAAATACGGTCGATTTGGAATCGATTTGAAAATTAAAGAGATCGGTTAGGCCACTGATGAGGCTTGAACCATTTGAGTTTTGGAAGACTTCAAATCTGCAGTCGTTTTTGGAACAGCTTTTAGAGCAGATGGCCTCTTAACTGCAGCCTTCGGCGCCGGCTGGGGTGAGCCTTGAGTATGCGGATCAGCTTTGACCGCTTTTGTGGCTTTAGGAGTTGTCGGCTTCAAGACTGCAGCATCTTTTGACGGCTGCACAGCAGCTTTTGGTTTACGTCCCCGCTTTGCAGCGGTTTTTTCCAGATCGATTTTTGGTGTTGCGACTGGCGTTGGAACAGCTTTGGACGTCAGAGAAGTCTTTGCTGAAGCAGAAGGTGCAGTTGCAGCTTTTTTAGTCTGGGCAGAAGAGGATTCGGATTTTTCTGGGGTGCAAGATGGCTGATTTGTTTCTGCCTTCTTTTTGCGGCCTCGCTTAGCTGCCGGCTTTGAAGGTTGAGCTTCGGATGCTGAGGCAGCCGGACTGGTTGTGGTCGTCTTCACTGCATCAGTGCTCTTTGCTGCATTGTTCTGAGGATTAGAAGAAGAGGATTCTTCACTTGATTGAGCAACGACTTTGACTTCTGTCTTTGTCATAGTTTCGTCAAGGCTGGTTGGCGAGGCAATTGGCTCTTTTGGAACATTAACTGCAGAAGCTGACTTTTCGGCAGCTTCAACAGATACAAGCCGTTTAATCTCGTCATCCATTTCTATATCGGCAAGCTCCTCCGGAGTCAGCTTCGGCTTGTTTCCGGCTGCCGTGTCTGCAGAGGTATTTTCGACGGACAGTGATAAGCGTTGGATTAAAAGCTTTTGAAGTTCTGATTTTGAAACTTTGCGCACCGTTTTCAAATCTCGTTCCGTCTCGGTTCGATTAGCTTTTCCTGAAGATTCGGTTTCAGCGTTCTCAAAAGACTTAGATTGGCTTCTCTCCATGCTCCCTGCGGGTGAGCGATTATCCGGAGCTTCTTCCTTGACTCGTGCTTCTGAGGATTCGGCGGAAACGTTTTCACAAGAGTGAGGGACAATTAAAGAAGAGGCTTTTGGGGTTTTAGCTTCATTTGATTCACACGTGATTTGCTTGACTTTAGACTTTTGAACATTAAGAGAAGAGGTTTCTTCTGGATCGATTTTTACCAGACGGTAGCCGCGCTTTTCTAACCAGCTATGTACAGAAAAATATCCAGCTACACCTCTAAAAAATCGACTCGTGTCGCAGCAAATAGCATTAAAGATATGTTTTCCTGATGTTTTAAGGGCCTGAGGCGTTTGGATGGCGGGAACGGAAGATTCCGCCTTATTTTCTGTGACGATTAAATCAGTGTTGGACATTTCTTTTGAGGGCTCTGGAGCATTAATAGGTTTAGAAGATGAGTCTTCGGGTTTGCTTTGTTTTTCCTTGGCTTGCTTCTTCTTTACGTTGTGATCGCAATCAAATTTTTTGTTCTTTTCTTCGAATTTCCGTTTGGCACGTTCGAAGTCTGCTTTGAGCTGGGCAAGAACAGCCGGCGCAACTTTTGCTTCTTTTGCCTCTTTAAGGGCTTTTTCTGCTGCTCGTTTTTTCTCTTCGAACCTTCCAAACATTTTTGCGTGAGCTGTACGCATAAGTTCAATGACTTCTTTGCTCTCTCCCGTTAATTGAGAGTCAAGTTTGAGTTTGACTATTGGCATGACGCGTTCAAACATCATTTTCTTTTCTTCCCATTCCTCTCTTGGAACGGGTTTATAGAGACCGAGCTCACGTTGTTTTTTATCTCTAGCATTAAGTGAGTGTTTGTCATAGAGAGATTGAATCGTTCGGCTCCAATAACTGTCGCGGGGAACATAGAGAAGAAAATTAACAAAGCGGAGACCTTTAACGGGAGTGGAGATAACTTCTTTTCCGCCTTTCTTGTAGATTTCAATGCGGTTTTCAACTTCTTCAAAAGTTGCACCTTCTTTTAAATCAAATATCCCGCATTGGCAGCACATTCTTAAGACCTCTTTGTCCTGCCAAGTTTGGCGAGGAAAAAGCTCTTTGAGTTTTGCCGTTAAGAGAGGAAAGAAATAATCGATAACGGCGTAAATTTCTCCATTTTTACAGGTTATCGTTCGTTCAACGATTTTGAGATGCTCCTTATTACCGTCTGCGTCTGACTTTCTAAGAGCTTCTTCAGGGGAAAGTTCGTCTGCGAGCAGAGCGCAAAGCGCCCAGCTCAAAATCGAGGGAATATAAGGCGGAGGAGAATCTCCTTGTCTTGCAAATTCAATCGTCATTTGTTCCCTGAGAATGGCTTCCGCATTGGAAATTAAGATGAGGAGGAATTGATCCTGCAAAATGCTTCCGAAGTCTCCTCCGATGAATTTGGATAAAAGCGCGAGATATCTGTGTTTAAAGCTCCCCGTGAAGCGTTTATGAAGGGCGTCTGGGAGATATTTAAGAATGAGCCGATTAATATTAGCCGCCGCTGCGTCTGAATTCGGCTCTACGTTATGGTAGAGCCGAAGTTCCTGTCCTTCATGCTCCTTACACCATTGATCGTAGGAAACTTCAAAACGAAATTCGTCGCCGTTCTCGGCAGCGACTGAGAACGTCATTGCGGCGATACGAAGATTAATGAAGAGGCCGACCGTTAAACAGAAGAGTTTTAACGTTTGCGTCTCAAACTCTTTCTGAGCCAGCGGCATAGTAAAGAACTGTACGCGCTGGCGCAGAAGATTAAGCGTGACGATGCTTAACCTAAGAGAGTATCGGATATAACTTCTCGGATAAAAGTAGCCCGGACTCGAACTTAAAGGGAGATTCCCAACGATCTTAGTCAAAATGTCTAACAGTTCGTTTTGAATCAATAAGAGATGATCATCACCGATTGCCTGTCTGAGTTGATTTATCAAAGGCAAAAGTTCGGCTCGATCGGACTCATTAAAAGTCCTCAGACAATCGGCGAGGGGTACAGGAGAATTAGCCATTGTTATGACGGTAATGGAGGTAGGATTTAAGGAAGGATTTACAGCAATCGTCTAATTGACGGAGACTTTTACGAGCCTCTCTTTGAAAACCTTTTGGAGAATTAAAGGGAGTGAGATTTTTAGGGCAGCCAGCCGCAGTCCATCCCTGATAGTCGAAAGGTCCGTGGTGACGTAACGAAGCAACGGTAAAGAAAATAAAGGGCCCGGGAGCCACGGTGACAAACGTCTGACCGTCTTTAATAGACAAAACAGGCCATAGCTTAGAAGTCTTAATTTTTCGGAAATTGGTTTGAAGATTAAAGAAAGGCAGATGCTGCAGGGTGTAGAGCACGAAAAGCGCTGCCTTTTGGTTGGTTAATCTAAAGCGATGTTTAACAACAGAGGCCATTCTTGTAACAACGTCGATAAATGCATAAACAAAGGCTTTATGGGAAATTCCAACCGGAACATTCAACCCGTAGCCGCTCGTTCTTCCTTTACTGATCCCGCGGTTCTTGTTCAACACAGCGGAGGGTGGATTAGATAGACGGATTCCGGATTCGATGGCGTAACGCTTAGAAAATTCTTCTAAAGCACCGCTCATGCTGCTGTCGATCCTTTCTTGATGTTTAGATGTCCAGTCATAGAGTTCCGGGATGAGTTTAAGGGCGAGCATGGGGAATTCTTCTTGATGAACGTGGGGTGCGAGGGTTTGCAGAATCAGCTCCAAATGAGGATTAAGAATGAGAGGATCTTTGAGAACCGACAAACTTCTCCAGATACGCTGGGTTTGATTTTCTAACGCCTCTTCTTGGGACGTAAATTCGTCTTCCTCCAAGAGGTGTTCGAAGCGGTTTACATAACTCAGGAGCGTCTTTGAAGGGAGCAAAAAAGAGAGAGCTGTAAAGCATCGGTGTGCTCTTCGGTTCTTTAGGAAAAAATAGATGTAAGCCCATGCAATGACTGTTTCCATGAATTTCTGACGAGAACCGATCCTAGAGGCCTTCATCAAACGACCTTCTAGTTCGGTGTAAAGAGCTTGCTCCCCGTCAGCATATGCATGAAGGAGGCGGATGCTGTCAGCAGTTGATGGGAACACCTTCTTAGACTCTTTTGGCGTCCTGCCTAAAGAGGCAACTTTAAAGATAGGATAGGGAAGATAAGCGGCAATGGTCTCATCGAAATCAGGTACGGAAAAAGCGGGTGCCGGCAAATTAAACAGATGGAAGCGTTTGATGCCTTCGAGAAGGGCGGCGTCAAGGGTAGGAATGTCAGGTTTCAACCCCGTTTGTAAGCAGTTACGGTTAAAAACTTCATGAACAGATTTCTTCATATAGCGTTTCCTTATGAAAAGAGGAATGAAAACATTTGATAAATTAATGATCACCCTATATAAGAAACCAGGGGATAGTTCTAACCAACTTTAGGTATCAACTTTTACTAACCGATTGAATAACATCTTTAATACAAGGGAAAAGACCCCAAACTCCCTTGATAAATTTAATTTGAATTATGTATTAACATAATTAATCCTAAATAGGTAATGAAAGGGTGACATTTAATTGATAATAGTCAACTGACTTAACATTCGTATTACGGTTGTAGTAATAAAAGTTACATCGACTTTACATGCTTGTTACACTAAGTTCCAAACATGTTTCATTAATGTATTCTTTGGCAGCGTTTAGTTTGCAGTGCTGTTACATTAACGTTACATTAATTCTGCGCAAGAGTTGACAAACTTCTCATAAAGACACCTGACAAAAATTTTTACTTTAGGGCTAGCGATTGAAAAAATTCGGTCTTTAGCCGGCTCTCGAGGAGCCGGCCGACCCGGATCATTAAGAGAGAATGCTCTAAGAGCAAGAACCCTCGGACGTCTGAAACGATTTTCTTAAGCTTGGATTTGAAGCGAAGGCTCGGCCTCAAGGCTTCGGTCAATCGAAATCAATCGACGGGCAAGACCTCGAACCAAGATTAAATCTCTTCTGTCACCATTTCTGCAGTTTGGTTCCCGAAACTCTGATACAGGAAAGGCTCGGAAATCCGCCTTAGACAAACCCAAAACAAAAGAACTGTCTCAAAAAGACGCTTGTCGCCAAACCGTGCAGTCGATCATTAAAGGTGAGGGAGGGCATTCAGATGGACAATACACATCCTCTAGACCACGTTCCTCTTTAGCGATTTTCTGCCGCGCTGGGAGTAAACCCAGAAGCGTCCGTCTTCAGTCTCCTTAATTTTTCCTCTTCGCTGCTTTTCTCCTTACCAGGGAGGAGTCAGCGCAATTTCGACACAAGGTCGTTGTTTTCCTCAGCACAGCAAAAGATACTTCAAAGTGTTGGTCTCAGGGGCACAATTCCTTTGACCTAAACTGCACGCTAAAGCTCCGGCCGCGAAGGCGGTGCTTTTCGATATTTCTCACGTCCAGAGCAGGGACGTTTCAATACATGAGTCATGTCGTTATGCAGTTCTTGAAAAGAGAAAGATCTTTCCAAGCGCTTCGAAGAATCTTTGATAAAACCAAAGTGCTTCGGACTTGATCAGAAGGAGAGCCAGAAAAATCCTCCAAGACTTTTCAGACAATTTTCCGATCCGTCTGTATAAGCTTTTTTAAATAGCTTTTCACAGACGGCCGAAAGATCCATATTCAGAAGTAGTACCTCGTGAATTCGGCGCCAGCATCAGCTGGCTTAACTCTCGGTCTTTGTTTCTGAGCTTTCGCTCAATCACCGATTCTTTCTATTAACCATTAAAAAGAGAGACTCGGAACAGAAAACAAACCACAGATCATCGATTGATTATCCAGAGTTTTCTTCCGTTCTCTTTTGAAGAACTTCAGAAGCGTTTTCTGTTGAGACGCAACTGTACAGGGGTACATTTAATCAGTCTATGTATCCCTTTGGCATATAACTTACGATTCATTAAAGAATTCTCGGAGAGCGGAAGAAGTAAACCCACTGTCCTTCTTGGAGAGTTAAAGAAAGTGGAATTGATTTTAGTTTTACGCTTCAGCTTTACTTACGAACACATTTCTTACAGTAGCTTACTTTTATCGTTTTCTCACGAATAAAGAAGATTTCTATTTTATTCATGTAAGAACAAATAGTTACCTATTGTTAAGCGACAGCATAGAATGACCGCCTAATTGCGTCAAAAAAGACAACCGGATAAAAGTCCTGCAATGGACGTCTCTTCCAGGCCCGTACATCCTCCAAAACATCGTCGGTTACTCGGCTTATAAACTCGGCACTTACTGAGACACCGTAATGGATTTTTTTGAAATTAATGTAGAAAAAATCTCAAATTTTCGTTGATTTTTATCAATGCCGTTGGCTTCATAATTTCCGAAAATATCAATCTTCCGCATTTTGATCTCAAAGGGTTGGACAGCATTTCTAAGATTTTTCTTTTGGCCTCGCATGTTTGACTGACTTTAAAATTTCCGCTGTCGAAATTCAGCTTTTTGTTGTTTTTTCTCTGAGTTACGTCAAACTTTATCTTCCGAACGTCGTTAAATCCCAAAACGTCGTTGTTTCATTTCAAATTACCGTCAATCCTTCTCAAATTTAAAAGTTTGAGAATGGCTCCGTCGTCTGGCTCCGTTTCTAAGACTTCCGTTGTTTCTTCTTAAAGTTCCGTGGGCGAACT
>OGOY01000518.1_pt1 | contig 49166 bp, 40 predicted proteins | sample 1552811 | NCBI WGS metagenome assembly OGOY01 (sample SAMEA2580132, study PRJEB22360) | human gut metagenome | biome: human gut; feature: human-associated habitat; material: faeces | place: Denmark | collected 2008/2010 | reverse complement strand
CGGACTTCTTGCAACTCATACCGACGTACTCAAAACCCACTCGTCACAAAGTTTTTCTACAGAATTACTGGAATCCAAAAGAACCGACAGCGAATATTTGTCACCCACCAGTCACTTCGTATCTTTCATTAATAAAGCAAAATCCTCTCCTCCGTAATAATTACTAATCTTTTTCTTATAAAGTTAAGGAACAACAGGAAGCTTCCCGCATGGGTTTTAAGCACGTCGGTATGAGGGTTGTCAGATGTTTTTCTGACAATCCCATACCGCTACGTGCTTAACGAGCGAAAGCGCCCATGCGGGAAGCTTCCTGTTGTTCCTTAATTTGAAAAGAAAAAGAATATCTAACACCAAAAAAGGACCCACTTCCAAGTGTTTCACTTAGAAGTCAAGTCCTATTAATAACTGGGCTAGCTGGATTTGAACCAGCGAATGTAGGAGTCAAAGTCCTATGCCTTACCCCTTGGCGATAGCCCAACATCCCATAAAGGGAAGGGTGGGTAATGGGATTCGAACCCACGGCCTTCAGAGCCACAATCTGACGCGCTAACCAACTGCGCTATACCCACCATAAAGGATAAGCCGCATACGGCATTTCCTACAGCGTGTCAGGAGGGATTCGAACCCCCGACCCACGGCTTAGAAGGCCGTTGCTCTATCCAACTGAGCTACAAGCACACAGCTTCTACAAAATTGTAGCAGCAAGCGGGTGATGGGAATCGAACCCACGTATCCAGCTTGGAAGGCTGGTGTTCTACCATTGAACTACACCCGCATGTAGTCGGGGTGACAGGATTCGAACCTGCGACCTCCTGGTCCCAAACCAGGCGCTCTAGCCAAGCTGAGCCACACCCCGTAAACAAGGTTTCCCGATTTGCGTTTAACCCTTTCGCGCTCGACGCAATATTTATTATATTACATTGTTTTCGGTTTGTCAACACTTTTTTTCATTTTTTTCAAAATGTTTTTTGTGTTGTTTTGTTCTCACCGGACAACAAAAAGATCTTATCATATCTTTTCTCATCTGTCAACACCTAAATTGTATTTTTTTGACAAACTTTTTAAGGATTAGTCAGAACCTGCTCCGGTACTACCCTGTTTTCTTTGGAATAGTCATGTTAGTTGCGATAATTCATTCGATTTTGGGCTGTTTTCCGCCCTTTTTCGACCCGTTTTTTAATCCAGATACTTGATTTCCACCGAAAGCTCATGCTCTTCGTTGATCGTCAGCATGGCATAGCTTGGTTTTCTTCCCATCTGACGCGGATACGTGAGGCTGCCCGGATTGACAATCCAGAGATTTCCACGCTTTTCTGCGACCGGCCGGTGCGTATGGCCGAACAGTACGATATCCACACCCCTGGAAAGCGCCTCCGCATAGATTCCCTCCAGGCCGAGCGATACGCCGTAGTTATGACCGTGTGTGATAAAGGCACGGTAATCATCAATGTTCACCTGAATCTCCGCCGGGAGGTTTGAAAACCAGTCATTATTTCCCATGACCATATAGCACGGGCCGTTTACCTTGGATTTGATCAGGTCATCCATCCCTTCCACGTCACCGCAGTGGATCATGCCGTCGAACTCCTCACGTTCCATGGCCTCCTCGAGGTTATACATCCGTCCATGGGTATCGCTCACTATCAGAAATTTCATACTCATTCTCTTCCCTCTTCTTATTTCAAATATGATGCAATCTGTTCTTTCATCGCCGCCAGTGCTTTTCCTCTGTGGCTGACTGCGTTTTTCTCTTCCGGAGAAAGTTCTGCGGTCGTGCGGCTCATATCCGGCAGATAGAAAATCGGGTCATAGCCAAAACCGTTCTCCCCGCGTTCCTCGTAACCGATTTTTCCCTCGATCGTTCCTTTGGTGGTACAGACTGTTCCATCCGGGAAGGCAGCTGCAATCACACAGACGAATCGTGCCGTTCTTTTTTCCACCGGCACGCCCTCCAGGCGGTCAACGAGGCTCTGATTTTTGATGCGGTAGGACGTATCCTCTCCCATATATCTTGCCGAATAGACACCAGGCTCGCCGTTTAAGGCATCCACTTCCAGACCGGAGTCATCCGCCAGCACGATCGTGTCGCCGTCTGTGCATCCGGCAACGGTCTGTGCTTTGATTTTTGCATTCTCCTCAAAGGTTTTGCCGTTTTCATCGATCTCGACCGAAATGCCGGCTTCTTTCATCGAATAAATTTCCACCGGCAGATCCGCAAGGATTTCACGGATTTCTTTCATTTTGCCGGCGTTTCCTGTTGCAAATACAATTTTTTTCATAACCGTTTTCCTTCTTTCACGCTGAAATAACTTGCGATCATTATACCGTATGTGTGACGCAAACACAAGAACCCTGTCATAAAAAAAGACCCCCGTTTTTATCCGGGAGCCTTTTTTGTAATCACACATTATTTTGCTTTTTTCTGATTTGCCAGAGTCTTAAATCCATCGACAGCCAGGATCAGCGCCAGGATGACAAGCAGGCCTGCCAGCACGATACGTGCTACGCACCAGCCGATGCCAACGCCTGCGCCAAGGCCCTTGAAGTTTGCGATCAGGGTCTGTACAAGGGATGTGATGGTTACGATCAGCATGAATACCATCGGGAACAGGAACATTTTGTTGTTTTTGCCGACTTTTCCAAGCCAGGTGGCAACAGCAAGAAGTCCGATGGCTGCCAGCAGCTGGTTGGATGCACCGAACAGCGGCCAGATTTTGGAATAACCGGTCAGGCCAAGGCCGATGCCGAGTACTACGGTGATAACGGTTGATACAACCGGATTGGTCAGAACGGCTTTGTAGCCGGTTGCCTCTTTGTAAGTCTGTCCCGGCTCAAGCCAGAACTCCTGGAACATGTATCTTGCCAGACGGGTTGCAGTATCCAGAGAAGTCAGGCAGAATACCGATACAGTCAGAACCAGCAGAGAGTACAGTACGTGGGTCGATCCGCCAAGTCCCGGAATGGTTGCTACCATCTCGGAGATACCGGTTGCAAATACAGCGGTCGGAACAACGGTGGTTCCGTCTGCGTATCTGGACCAGATGTAGCCGACTGCACACAGAGATACGATTGCAAGTGCACACTCAATCAGCATACCGCCGTATGCGATCGGGCGGGCATTTTTCTCATTGTCAAGCTGTTTCGATGTAGTTCCTGAACCAACGAGTGAATGGAATCCGGAAATTGCTCCGCAGGCGATGGTTACGAACAGGGCCGGGAACATAAATCCAAGAGAACTTCCGGTCGGAGCCAGCGTATCTTTGAATCCGGTGAATGCCGGGATATCCAGGGATGCATGGCCCATCAGAGCACTTCCGATGACACCGGCAGCGGCTACGATCATCATGAAGTACAGAAGGAAGGAGCTTAAGTAGTCACGCGGCTGAAGCAGAATCCAGACCGGTGCAACAGAAGCTACGGTGATATAGATACCAACGATTACCATCCATGCTGTCTCGGAGAGATAGATCGGATGGAAGTTTAATCCAACAACAACGCAGACAACGATAGCTGCAACGCCTGCGATGGTGGAAACGCCAAGAGATACATTTCTTCTGTATACCATGAAACCGAACACAACGGCGAGTACGATGAACAGAATGGAAATCATAGCGGTTGTTGCATTTGCAGAACTTGCTGCCACATCGACAGCGCCGCTCTCGGTGTAGGTTGCCTTGAAGGTATTGGCAACGATGGAACCGAAGGCTGCAACAACGAGAATCAGGGTCAGGTAAGCGAAGACGATAAAGAGTTTTTTCGCTTTACTTCCCATGGTGTCTGCGATAACCTCGCCGATGGACTGTCCTTTGTGGCGCAGGGATGCAAACAGTGCGCCGTAATCATGAACGCCTCCAAAGAAGATACCGCCGATGAGTACCCATAAAAGAACCGGAACCCATCCAAAGACAGCGGCCTGAATCGGTCCGTTGATCGGGCCTGCGCCTGCGATGGATGAGAAGTGATGTCCCATTAAGACAGGAGCTTTGGCAGGAACGTAGTCCACACCGTCCTCCTCGGTGAATGCAGGGGTTTTCCGTTTCGGATCAACGCCCCACTGCTCGGCAAGCCATTTTCCGTAGAATACGTATCCGGCGATCAGAATGCCGATTCCGACAACCAGTACAAGAATACTATTCATTTGTTTTTTCCTCCCTCTTTTTGGTAGAATAAATTTATAGATAACTAAGACCGGAACATCTTAGCATATCCCTTTACCAATTCCCAAGCCGCCCGGTTTCCAAACACTTTCTGTTCTGCCGTATCAAAGACGAGCAGCCGCACCTGACAGTAGCCTCTCAAAGAAAACCGGTAATTTTTATAATACTTATATTTTCGGATTTTCTTCTTTACGCTGTCCGCAACCGGTTTGTCCGCAAAAAAAATACCGGTAACCAGCGTGTACATGTGGTCGGTATCCGGTACTTCCTTCCCTTCGCGAACCACCTTTGGCTCTATCCATTCTGTCAGGTCCGTCAGAAATGTTTCGACGTCCTGGTCGTTCAGTTCTTCCACCGCTTTAAAATACGCATGCTCATGACAGCTGATCCTCCACAGCTCTGCTTTCTTTGAGAGCACGTATTTTGCGCCGCTCTCGTGGTAGCTTGCACAGGCATCGTATGTATGGCCGTTTACTTCGGACGGCTTTACGATATCGTAGCTCCTCTCGTAGGAATGCAGCAGCCTGTCTCTGATCTCCTGTCCGTTCATGGTTTCCTCCGCTTGATGAAAAAATTTCGCACGAGGACAGTTTAGCACAGTAGTGCAGTGATTTCAAGGAAATATTAAACTTTTCTAATTTTTTTCTTTTAATTTTTGTTATCAAAAAGGAGCAACACCAAAAATCATTCGGTATTGCTCCTCCATTTATATTATTTCTGTTCTTTTTCCCGGCGCGGCGGCTTCGGTCCCGCGTACTGGTAAAAGTAGGTTTTCAGCATTCCATTGTAAATTTTACGGTTTTTATCCGCCTTTTTGCCGAGATACCGCTCGGCATCCTCGTAGCTCGTGATCAGATACATCGACCAGGAATCGAGAGCGCGGTACCGCTCTCCTAATGTCTGATACAGGGCCGGAAGATCTTTTTTGTCCTCCAGGCGCTCACCGTACGGCGGGTTGGTAATCAGAAAACCGTATTTTTTCGGGTGCGACAGCTCGGCAACCGGACGCTGCTGGAAATGGATCAGGTGATCCACACCGGCCAGCTTTGCGTTCTCTCTGGCACTCTTGATGACATCTCCGTCGATATCAAAGCCCTGAATATCTGGCTCAATATCGTTCCGGATCCGGTAGCGTGCATCCTCCGCCGCATCCATCCAGCATTTTTTCGGCACGAGGTGCGTCCACTGCTCCGCAAGGAAAGAACGGTTGAGACCCGGTGCAATATCGGCCGCCATCATGGCCGCCTCGATCGGGAACGTACCGCTTCCGCAGAACGGATCGACAAGAATCCGGTCACCCTTCCACGGAGTCAGCATGATAAGTGCTGCGGCAAGGGTCTCGGTGATCGGCGCTTTCGCGGTCAGCTTGCGGTAGCCTCTCTTATGAAGGGAAACGCCGGAGGTATCGAGTCCGATCGTAACCTCGTCTTTTAAAATCGAAACACGGATCGGGTACTGTGCACCGTCCTCCGGGAACCACTCCATGTGGTAGACCTGTTTCAATCGCTCGACAATCGCTTTTTTCATGATCGACTGGATATCGGACGGGCTGAAGAGCTTACTCTTGATGGAGTTTGCCTTCGTTACCCAGAACTTTCCGTTTTTCGGGATAAATTTCTCCCACGGGAGCGCTTTTGTCGCTTCAAAGAGTTCATCGTACGTCTCGGCGTGGACCTGTCCTACTTTGAGCAGGATACGCTCGGTCGTGCGAAGGAACAGGTTGGCGTAGGCGATTCCCTCTGCATCTGCAAGAAACGTTACTTTTCCATCCTCCACGCGCTCGATTTCGTAGCCGAGGTCGAGGATTTCACGTTTCATCACCGCCTCCAGGCCGAAGTGGCACGGAGCGATCAGTTCATATAATTCCATACTCTCCCGTCCCCTCTTATAATGTGAGCTGTTTTACGACGGTGCCGTCAAAGCCTTTGATCGTAAATACGCCGTCCTCGAGGATTGCATAGGTCGGGATATTGCCCTCTTTCGGCAGAGATACAGAACCCGGGTTCAGGAAGGTGTGTGCGCCTTTTTTCTCGGCACGCAGGACGTGGGTATGGCCGTACAGGAAGATATCTCCATCCATCAGCGGCGGCAGATTCTGCTCATTGTAGATGTGGCCATGGCTCATATAGAAGGTATGGCCTCCCTCGATCAGGATGCCGTAATCTGCCAGCACCGGGAACTCCAGTACCATCTGATCTACTTCTGCGTCGCAGTTTCCGCGCACGTTGGTGAGGTACTGTTTTTTCTCATTCAGCATGGCGATGACCTGTTTCGGTGCGTATTCTTTTGGAAGATCGTTTCTCGGGCCGTGATAGAGAAGGTCGCCTAACAGAAACAGGCGGCTTGCGCCCTCTGCCTCGAAGGCTTCCAGCATTTTTCTGCAGTAGTAGGCAGAACCGTGAATATCAGATGCAAACATGTATTTCATATCGTGATCTCTCTTTCGTTTTGTGGTTTGGTTTTGTATTGTTTTCTGTTTCATCTTACCGTATCTTTTCCCGCTTGACAAGAAGAAATGTTGGATTGCCGCCCCCTTACAGCTCTTCTCCCGCCACCAGATGTCGTCCGCGGTATGCATGCATTCCGCCGATGACCGTTTTGACCTCGTATCCGTTCTCCGCCAGCCGCTTTCCCTCCGCCATGCTCGCGGCACCCCGCTCACAGCAGATCACAAGAATTTTGTCCCGCGGCAGACAGACCCGTTCGAGCAGATGGTCATAGGGAAGATTCACCGCTCCTTTCACATGCCCTTTTTCGTATTCCCGCCGGTTCCGCACATCGATGATCATCGCCCACGGTTTTCCCACGTACCAGTCCAGCTGGTCTGCCGCCAGCAGTGTCATGCCTGCCATATCCTGGTCCCCCTCTCCGGATCTGACTTTCTCTCCTGTTTTATATGTATGCAGAAACCGGCGGCAGAGTCCGTATGGGACCCGCCGCCGGCTTTTTTCTGCCGGAGTCCCAAGGTTTACTTAGTATTTTTCATACTCATCCTTCTCGTCCTGCTCCCGGTTCTGCTGACCGTAGGATGACATCTCACGGTCTTTCACATGATTGCAGTCTCTGCTGTTCTTCTGGTTTTTGCTGTATTCGCTTTTCTCGTATCCGTTCTTGCTGTACTCGTTTTTGCTGTATTCATTTTTGCTGTTTCTGGTCATAATCTTGTTTCCTCCTGAATGTTTTTTTGTCCTGCGACATCCTTTAGTATCGCTTTTTCCGCGCAGATTATGCATCCAGAACCCTGTTTTTCCACGGTATCTGTTCCAAAGTGGGGAATGTAAGCCCAAAAATACAGTGTTTTTCCTGCTTTCGGACCATTGCTTTCCAAATTGTGGTAATTTTTTCCAACTTTTGAATTTCGATGTTGCTTTTTCCCGTTATCTGTATTATAATCAATTTTGTAAAAGAATTTACCCTTCATAAATTTTTTTACAATTAATAACCCCTTATTAATTATTTATACTCCCCTTGAAAGATCGGTAGCTCCCCTGCCGGTCTTTCTTTTTGCAATTATTCAGAGCCATGCAAAATTTCAAGAAGAACTGTGAGTCATGCTCGCATGAACGAACAGTTCTTCTTGAAATTTTATATGGCGAGAAGCCACATCGAGATACAGCGCAGCGGAATCGAGATGTGGCTCTGAATAATTGCAAAAAGAAAGTCTGCATCAGCAGACTTTCCTCCTTTTTCCCGTTCTGTATATATGATTAGAATTCTACTTTTTCACCTTTTGCCGCTTTTGCTACGGTTCCTGCGAGGACGATCAACGCCATGAGGTTTGGAATTACCATCAGGCCGTTAAAGAGGTCTGACAGGTTCCATACGAGATCTACTTTCAGCAGAGAGCCGAGGAAAACGAACACAACGACGATCAGCGAGAACGGAACGACTGCTTTCTTTCCGAACAGATACTGTACGTTCTGTCTTGCGAAGAAGTACCATCCGACGATGGTCGAGAATGCAAAGAACAGAAGACAGATCGCTACGAACGCCGGTCCGAAGCCTTTGAGGCCGGTTCGGAATGCCGCCTGTGCGACCGGGGTTCCTTTAACACCGGTACTCATCATCTCTTCCAGAACGCCGGAAGAAAGAATAACGAGAGCGGTCATGGTCAGGACAACGAAGGTATCAATAAAGACACCGATCATCGCTACTTCACCCTGATCCTCCGGGTTCTCGACATCGGCAATCGCATGGGCATGCGGGGTGGAACCCATACCGGCTTCATTAGAGAAGAGGCCTCGGGCAACACCGTAACGCATGGCTTTCCGCACGGTAATACCGGCTGCTGCACCAAATACGGCGTCCGGACGGAATGCACAGATAAAGATCGAAGCAATCGCTGACGGCACATGCTGGATGTTGATCAGAATAACAACAAGGGCTCCGACGAGATACAGTGCTGCCATCACCGGAACAACTTTTTCGGTGAAGGATGCGATACGGGAGATACCTCCGATGAAAATGAATGCGGCGAGAACGGCTACAATCACACCCATCACCCATTTCGGTACGGAAAATGCGGTGTAGAACGCATCACTGATGGAGTTCGACTGTACCATATTTCCCATAAAGCCAAGTGCCAGAATAACGGCTACGGCAAAGAAGCCTGCCAGTGCTTTTCCAAACGTTCCCCTGAATGCGTGGGTAATGTAGTAAACCGGTCCTCCGATGACTTCTCCGTTCTCATCGCGGCGTTTGGAGATCTGCGCGAGATACGCCTCGCCGTAGATCGTTGCCATGCCGAAGAACGCAGCAAGCCACATCCAGAAGATGGCTCCCGGACCGCCGGATACGAGTGCGGTCGCACATCCTGCGATGTTTCCGGTTCCGACCTGTGCGGCGATCGCTGTTGCAAGCGCCTGGAAGGAAGTCATGCCGTCTTTTCCGGCCTTCTTACCCTTTAACGAGAAACCGCCGAAGACGCGGTTCCACGCGGTCTTAAACTTTCTTACCTGTACAAAGCGGGTCCGAACAGAGAAATAAACTCCCGTACCTACCAGCAGAAACAGCAGTACGCTGTTCCAGAGCACATCACTGATCTGCGCAATTGCCTGATTCAATGCATCCATTTTCTTTTCTCCCTTTCCATTCGACGTATGGTCTGAACGATGTGGATCACACATCCGCACCGTTTTGAGAAAAAAAATACCATCTCCTGCGGGACTTTTCCTGCAGAACATGGCTCTGATTGAAAAATACAGCAAAAAACCGCGCTTCCGGAATTTTTTCGCTTCTGCGCACCGCTTTTTTGTTCCGCGGCTGTTTTTCTTCTGTATCTTTTTTGACTCTGTCCTTTTGCCTGAGAGATTCTGCATCGCTGCATTGCACCTTCGGCACTCTTTTCAAGAGCTTCTCCAGAGACCACTCCGTTTTTAGTCCTCGCCGTCTCCCGTCCGTTCTTGTTTTAAGAAGAGAACCAGCACCTGAAAGTTTTACTTCTTCGGTCGTGCACCTTTCGAAAATTAAATTTCCAAAGGCTCTCCGCACATTTTCTAAAAACTTCTACGTCTTTTTTTATTTTTGTAAAACTATAGCATCTGTGATAGGATTCGTCAATACCCCATGCCGTATTTTTTTTCAGAATATTGCAAAAACATATAAAAAATCAGCAGATCTGCGCGCGCACGCCTCAAAATCGCATGCGCGGCACAGATCTGCTGTTCTCTTTTCCAAATATCTTTTATGACACCTGGAACTGGCTGTTGTACAGATTGTAGTAGAAACCTTTCTTCTCAAGAAGCTCCTCATGGCGTCCCTGCTCGATAATCTTTCCGTCTTTCATGACGAGGATCAGCGAAGCGTTGCGGATCGTGGACAGACGATGGGCAACGACGAAACTCGTTCTGCCCTGCATCAGCTTGTCAAACGCCTCCTGAACCTGCAGTTCGGTACGGGTATCGATGCTGGAGGTCGCCTCGTCGAGGATCAGCATCGGCGGCAGGCAGAGCATGACACGGGTGATACAAAGAAGCTGTTTCTGCCCCTGGCTGATGCTGTCTTCACTGAGAACCGTGTCAAGTCCCTTCTGCAGACGCTTGATAAACTCCCAGCTGTGTGCCTCTTTGGCCGCATTGATGATCTCCTCTTCCGTCGCATCCGGCTTTCCGAAGCTGATGTTGTCACGCACGGTTCCCTGTTTGATCCAGGTATCCTGCAGCACCATACCAAAGCAGTTGCGGAGCGCATGGCGGGACAGTTCGTCGATCGGCTTTCCGTCGATGCAGACCTTTCCGGCATCGACATCATAGAAGCGCATCAGCAGGTTGATAAACGTCGTCTTTCCGCATCCGGTCGGGCCGACAATGGCAACACGCATGCCCGGCTGTACGTCAAGATTAAAGTTCTCGATCAGTTTTTTCTCTTTGTCATAACTAAATGCTACATCATCGATCGTCACATTTCCTGTCACGGTATCGATCGTTCCGGCCGGGTCTGCACTCTCCTCTTTCTCTTCCAGAAGAGCAAAGATACGGCCTGCGCATGCAAGCGCGTTCTGCATCTCGGTGATAACGGAACTGATATCATTGAACGGTTTCATATACTGGTTTGCGTACGACAGCAGAACGGAAAGTCCGCCGACGGTCAGCGCGCCGCCCGGGATCATGAAAGCTCCCACAAGGGCAACACCGGCATAGATCACGTTGTTGACAAAACGGGTGGACGGGTTCGTTAAGGAACTGTAGAACACGGCCTGCTGGCTGTATTTCTGCAGATCTTTGTTGATCTCTGCAAAACGCTCGGAAGCTTTTTCCTCATAGCCGAACGCTTTGACTACTTTCTGGTTTCCGATCATCTCATCAATGAGTGCGGTCTGTTTTCCTCTCGTCTCACTCTGTTTCTGGAACATTTTGAACGAGCGGCCGGAAATAAATTTTGCCACGAAGAAGCTCAGAGGTGTCAGGCAGATCACAAGAAGGGTGATCCATACGTTCTTCGAGAACATGAAAAACAGTGTCACAATAATGGTTACGATGCCGGAGAACAGCTGCGTAAAGCCAAGCAGAAGACCGTCCGATAAGATATCGGTATCTGCGATAACACGGCTTACGATGTCTCCGGAGCTGTGCTGATCCAGATAGGACAGCGGCAGCACCTGGATATGACGGATCGCCTGGGAACGAAGGTCGCGCACGATGCGGTACGTCATACGGTTGTTGATCAGGTTCATGATCCATGCGGAAAGTGCGGAAACGAGGGTAAAGAATACGATTCGTTTCAGATAGAACCACATCTCCGGGAAATTGACCTGGTGGGCTGCAACGACCTCATCGATCGCATCGCCGAACAGGATCGGAATATAAAGCTGTAAAATAACGGTAACCGCAGCCAGAACAATACTAAGGCCTAAGAAAATTTTATAATTTCCGATAAACGCCATCAGCTTTTTCATGACCTGCATGCCGCTTTTTCCAGACTTGTTTTCTGTCTTTTTCATGCGATCACCCCGCTTTCGTTGTTATAAGCTGCACGCTCTTCCGGGAACTGGGAGAAGTAAATCTCGCGGTAAACCTCGCAGGTTTTCATCAGCTCGTCGTGTGTGCCGTTTCCTTCGAGCGTACCATTTCCAAGAACGAGGATCTGGTCTGCCTGACGGATGCCGGCGATTCGCTGGGATACGAGGAAGGTTGTCGTGTTTCCTTCGAGATTGTGGACGGCTTTGCGGAGTTTTGCATCCGTTGCAAAGTCAAGCGCACTCGAGCTGTCGTCCAGAATCAGGATTTCCGGTTTTTTTACCAGCGCACGCGCAATAGAAAGACGCTGTTTCTGTCCGCCGGAGAGGTTTTTTCCGTTCTGCTCCAGCATAAAATCGAGCTGATCCTGTTTGCCTTCTACGACTTCTTTCGCCTGGGCTGTGGTGAGCGCCTCCCAGATTTCTGCATCGGTGGCGTCCTCTTTGCCCCACTTCATATTGTCACGGATGCTGCCTTTAAAGAGCACTGCTCTCTGCTGAACAACACCGACTTTATTGCAGAGCTCTTCTTTCGTGTAATTCTTTACATTCTCGCCGTCTACCATGACGTCACCGCTGGTCGCATCGTAGAAACGGGAAATCAGGCTGACCAGCGTCGATTTTCCGCTTCCGGTACCGCCGATGATTCCGATGGTCTGGCCGCGTTTTGCGGTAAAGCTGATATCCGATAAGCTCTCTGCGCCGGCTCCTGCATAGGTGAAGCTGACATTTTTAAATGTAACAGCTGCATCGCCAGTTACTTTCTTTGCAGCGCCGCCTTTTGCCGGGTAGTTCATGGTTGTCGGAACCGTCAGTACGCCGGAGACACGCTCTGCACAGGCAACGGATTTGTTTAAGGTGATGATGAGCGATGCCAGTTTGATCAGCTCCACGATGATCTGCAGCATGTAGTTGTAAAGTGCGACAACCTGTCCCTGCTGCATACTGCCGATGTTGACCTGAAGGCCTGCCTGCCAGATCAGGACAACGGCTGCGATGTTGATGAGGACATAGGTCAGCGGATTTAACAGTGCGGAAATTTTTCCGACAAACTCGTTCAGACGAGTCAGCTCATCGTTGCTCTTTTCGAAATCGGCAACAGACTGCTCCTCACGGCAGAACGCACGGATGACACGGACACCGTTCAGATTTTCTCTTGTCATTCCGGTGACGCGGTCGAGTGCCGCCTGTACCTTTTTGAACAGCGGGATGCTGACCAGCATAATGCCGAATACGGCAACGAACAGGATCGGAACAGTAACCAGGAATACGATGGCACATTTTACGTTGACGGTAAATGCCATCACAACGGAACCGAATACGATAAACGGACTCCGCAGCAGCAGACGCAGACCCATGTTGATTCCGTTCTGCACCTGGTTGATATCGTTGATCAGACGGGTGATCAGCGTATCGGTTCCAATGGTATCCAGCTCCGTAAAGGACAGAGCCTGGATGTGGTCAAAGACCGCCTGGCGAAGCTCGGTTGCACAGCCGACGCTCGCTTTTGCCGCGAAATACTGCGCGGTGAAGCTGCAGCAAAGTCCGACTGCCGCCATCAGAACGAGGATTCCAAAACGGCTGACGATGTACGGACGGTTATTGCCTGCGATACCCACATCGATGATCTGGGCAACAACCATCGGCACCAGAAGGTCGAAGACAACTTCCAGAAGCTTGAACAAAGGAGCGATGATGCTCTCTTTTTTGTAGTGCTTCAAGTAGACTCCAAGACTTTTCATCTTCTTTTTCACTCTCCATTTCTTTGTTTCTTGACATTGACAGTATAATCTCATATGATTAATACGAATAGTATTGTTTTTATAGCTTAGTGATACAATTTTAATATCATAGATAATTTCACGAAAGGAAGTCTCTTATGGAACTGCGCCAGCTTGAATATTTCCGCGTCATCGCCGAAACTGAAAGCATTCACGAGGCCGCCCGCCGCCTCAATATGTCCCAGCCGCCGCTCAGTTATCAGTTAAAGCAGCTGGAAGCCGAACTGAACGTCACTTTATTTGAACGCACCCGCCAGGGCGTCCGCCTGACCGAAGCCGGAAAACTGCTGTACGACCGCTCCGCCAACCTGCTCGAGTACGTGAAATCTACGGAGCTTGAGGTCGCAAAGGTCGGCAAAAAGCGGGTTCTGCGCCTCGGCATCACACCGACCACCGTTGCGACGATCATGCCGTGCGTCTCGCTTTTTTCCCGCCGCAATCCCGATGTCAACTTCGAGGTGCACGACGGCATCACCTACACGCTGTACCGCTATCTGATGGACGGCATCATCGACATTTCCATCGCCCGCACGCCGCTGCGGCTCGACGATGTCGACTATAAAATTTTAAGCTCTGAACCTATGATTGCCGTTTCTTCAAAAGATATGCTTCCCGAGAAGAACGGATCGCTAAAGCTCTCGGATCTTTTGAATATTCCGCTCATCATCTACCGCCGGTATGAGGCGCTCATCATGGATGCGTTTCACTCGCGCGGCATGGAACCCGATCTTTTCTGCGTCTGCGACGATCCCCGCGGCGCGATGCTCTGGGCAAAGGAAGGCCTTGCCACTGCCATTTTCCCGCAGTCCATGAGCTCTCTCTGCCAGGGACTCCGCATCCAGCCGCTCGCAGAAAGCGACCTGGAAACGCAGATCGCCGTGATCTGGAAAAAGGGGCGGAAACTCTCTCCGCTTCTGCAGGACTTTGTCGATGCCTGCATGGAGAGCATATTATAATAGAAGAAGTCCGCTGCGCCGGTCTCTTTTTCAGGGATCAGCGCAGCGGACTTCCTTTTTTTATTTCTCATTCTTTTTACTGCACAAACAACAGCGCGATATTCAGCAGTGTCACAATCACCGCAATCGCAAACAGGGCAATTTTCAGCTGCAGACTGTTCGCGTATTTTCCCATGACTTTTTTCGAGGACGTCAGATAAATCTGCGTAAATACCGTAATCGGGAGCTGCATTCCAAGGAACATCTGTGAATAGAGAAGGCCCTGGAACGGGGAATCAATCAGAAGAATGACCGCTACGGCCGGGATCATGGTAAGAAGGATTCCCCAGCGTGTCTCCTTACTCTTGATCTCATACGGCTTGTTAAAAATCCCCGAAAAAATCGTTCCGCCCGCCATTCCCGCGGTGATGCTCGATGAAATTCCGGCGAGCAGAAGCGCTGCTGCAAAAATCACCGATGCGGCATTTCCAAGGAGCGGTGTCAGCATCTTTCCCGCCGTTGCGAGATCATCCACCTGCTTTGCATTCTGCGGCTGGAAAAACGTTGCGGCCGCCATCAGGATCATTGCACTGTTGATGGCCCATCCGATGATCATGGAAAACAGGGTGTCTTTGAACTCATACTTTAACTGGCGCGCAATCACCTCATCATCCTCAAGATTCCACTGGCGGCTCTGAATAATTTCCGAGTGGAGAAACAGGTTGTGCGGCATGACGACCGCACCGAGGACGCTTAAGATGACCGGCATTGAGTGCTCTGGAAACGACGGTTTTACCCAGCCGACAGCCGCCTGCGCCCAGTCGATATCGGCGATCCAGACCTCAAAGAGGAACGAAAAGCCGATCAGCGAGACAAACACAATGATCAGTTTTTCAATCCGTTTGTAAGCACTTGTAAACTCACAGATCAGAACCAGCACGAGAATCATCATGCTGCCGAGCTTGATCGGAATGCCGAACAGCATCTGGAGCGCAATCGCACCGCCTAGGATCTCCGCCATTGCGGTCGCCACCGCTGCCATCATCGCCGTCGCAAGAATCGTGTTTTTCAGCCACGCAGGCAGATAGAGGCTCGCCGCCTCCGAGAGGCACTTTCCCGTGACAATGCCGAGATGCGCCGCATTGTGCTGCAGAAAAATCAGCATGATCGTGGACAGGGTGACCATCCACAGAAGCTCGTAGCCGTAACCCGATCCGGCGGCAATGTTGGATGCCCAGTTTCCCGGGTCGATAAAACCGACCGTGACAAGAAGTCCCGGGCCGAGATAGCGGAGAAAATTCATGCCCGCCGTCTCTTTTCGTTTTCGATTTTGTTTCATATTCTTTCCTTTCTGACAATTTGATACGGAACCGGCCCATTCAGGACCGGCAGAAATCGTTTTGTTGTGGTTTTGGTTGCTTTGGTTAGTTATAACTAACTGCATTGTACATGGGATTTTTCAAAAAGTCAAATCCTGTTTTCTCTTTCTTGTGCTTCATCGTCCGCTGTGCTACAATAAAACTGCTTATTTTGAACTAAAAGGAGAATTTTTATCATGATACGACTTGCCGTCCTGGAGGATTTTACTTCGATCATGTCAATCTATGCGTACGCCCGCTCTTTTATGCAGGAAACCGGAAATCCGAATCAGTGGGGAAACCATTTTCCGCCGGAGGAGCTGATTCACAACAGAATCCGTGACAAACAGCTTTTTGTCCTGGAAGAAAATGGCACGCTGCACGGCGCGTTTGCCTTCATCATCGGTGAGGATCCGACGTATCTGCAGATCGACGATGGCTCCTGGCTCTCCGATGCGCCGTATGGCACGATCCACCAGGTTGCCTCAGACGGAACAATCCACGGATTTTTCTCCCAGATCGTCGATTACTGCTGGGCACAGATCCCGCACCTGCGCGTCGATACGCATGCGGACAATCAAATCATGCAGCATCTGATCCAGAAAAACGGATTTGAACAGCGCGGCATCATCTACGTGCTGAACCACTCTCCGCGGATTGCGTTTGAGCGCGTAAAATAAAACACCAAACGAAAACACCGGATCGTCACCGCTTCGCAGACTTTTCAGCCGCGGAATCACCGTTGGATCCAGGTAATATAAGGATCCGACGACCTGTCCCATCATCCCCTTTTTCGATCTTTCGTGTGTCATTTTTTTACCAGCCTTACATCTTCTTACTCTCCAGTATGCACTTGCCCGTACCGAAATGCAAAGAAAATCCGCTTTTTCCCCTCTGTTTCTGCACATTCCTTTGTGCAGAATACAGATGCAGAAAAAACGGATTTTCTTTTGCATTTTTCTTTATGCGTGGATTCCTCTGTTCTCGTCCCCGGACTCGTTTACGCCGAATTCGTAATCATTGCCCGGCAGAATCATGTTCAGCAGGATTCCTGCGATGGCTGCAATGGCAAGTGCAGTCAGGGTGACGGTCGTTCCGCCGATCGTAAAGGAGAGACCGTTGCTGAAGCCCAGTCCGCAGACAAAGATGACGCCCGCGATGATCAGGTTTCTCGATTTGGTCAGGTCTACTTTATTCTCTACCACGTTGCGCACACCGATGGCAGAAATCATACCGTACAGCATGAAGCTGACGCCTCCGATGATAGAGGACGGCATGGTGCTGATGAGTGCCGATACCTTCGGAATGAAGCTGACGATAATCGCAAAGACTGCGGCAATACGGATGACTCTCGGGTCATGTACGCGGCTCAATTCCAGAACGCCGGTGTTCTCGCCGTACGTCGTGTTGGCCGGTCCGCCGATGAAACCTGCCATTGCGGTTGCAAGACCATCACCGAGCAGGGTTCTATGAAGGCCCGGATCAGAAAGGAAGTTCTCTCCTACGGTTGCAGAGATCGCCGACATATCGCCGACATGCTCCATCATGGTCGCGATCGCGATCGGTGCCATGATCATAATGCTGGTCAGATCGAATTTGCAGAGCTGCAGCGGCGGAAGTCCGACGATGCCTGCCTGTGCAACCGGCGCAAAGTTGATGATCACGGATCCGTCCGGATTTTTGATGCCGAATGCATTCAGGACAACTGCCACAGCGTAGGCAATCACAACGTCCATCAGAATCGGAATGATTTTGAACATTCCTTTTCCCCAGATGTTGAAAATGATGATGACTGCCAGCGCAACCAGTGCCAGGAACCAGTTCGTCGAAGCATTATTAATGGCGGAACCAGCAAGGCTGAGGCCAATACAGATGATAACCGGACCTGTGACAACCGGCGGCAGGTAGCGCATCACGCGTTTGACGCCGACCATGCGGATGATCAGGGCAAAAATCAGGTACAGAAGACCTGCTACCACAATACCTCCGCAGGCATAGGCTGCCTTGTCGTTGACACTCATGCTGGCATATTTTCCGGTATTCAGGTTTGCAACAGCGGCGAAACCGCTTAAGAATGCAAACGAAGAACCAAGAAATGCCGGTACTTTAAATTTCGCGCACAGATGGAACAGCAGGGTTCCAAAGCCGGCGCAGAACAGTGTGACGGATACGGTAAGACCGCGGGACGGCCCCTCGCCGCATGCGTCTACAAAGTAGCTGTTTACCAGAATCGGCACCAGAATGGTTGCACCGAACATGGCAAACATGTGTTGCAATCCGAGAATCAGCATTTTAGGAATGCCGAGCTTTCTCGCATCGCGGAGGACTCCATTAGACTCGTTCATACGTCTCTCCCTCTCATTTGTTTTTCCTTCCCATTATAGGCGTTATATCGTTCAAATACAAGCGAAAGATTGCGGGTCTCTCAATTTTCAAACGGGCGGACACGTAAAGTAACTCCTAAGGTATCGCAGATCTCCTGGCACTTCTGAATTTTCTCCTCTGGCATGACTTTCTCGACAACCGTCATCACAACATTCGGCACATACTGTTTGGAAAGAACCGCAAACTCCTTGATCGCCTCGTACGACTGGATGCCGAATTTCGACCGCGTGAGCTCCAGAAATTCCTTTTCATCCGGCGCGTTTAAGGAAATCGAGACGGTATCGAATCTTCCCTTTAATTCCGGGGTGACATCTCTTCCATAGATCAGGTTGGCAAGACCGATCGTATTCAGACGCACTTTCAGGTTCGGATACGTTTCTTTTAAGGAATCGATCACCCGACAGACATCCTCAAGCCGCTCAAGCGGTTCTCCGAAGCCGCAGAAGACCAGTTCATTGATCACGTTCAGATCGTACTGTGCGAACAGCTCCAGCATCGTCTCAACGGATGGCTCGCCCTCTTTTAACCACAGTGTATTTCCCTCCTGCTGCTGTTTCGTCTGGCGCAGACAGAACACACAGCTGCACGGGCATTTGTTTGTCATGTTGACATAGACATTTTTTCCGGTAAGATCGCCGCTCTTTGCAAGGTCGAGATACCCTTCCTCGCCGACGGCTCCGGTTACAGTATATAAATACATTACGCTTCCTCCGTTAAGTCCTTCATAAACATTTCAAAGCAGAGTCCCCAGTAGCTTGGCACTTCGTTTTCTTCGCAGTAGCGGATGCATTTCGATACGTAATCCGCCGCCTTTTTCACCGACTCGTACAGGCTGTGGCCGTTCAGATACATGCCTGCGATAATTGCCGCAATGACATCTCCCGTACCGCTCCGGTCGCCGCCGATGCGGTCTACCATGACAATCTGGAAGTCTTCGCCTTTGTTATAGATAAAGTTGGCAATCTGCGTCTGGTTAAAGTGGATGCCCGTCACCACGATATGTTTCGGTCCCCGCTCCGCCAGTTTTCCGCACATCTCTTTCAGCTCCTCAATCGAAGCCCCGTTCTCCGGATATGGCGCATCGAGCAGTGTACAGAGTTCTGTCAGGTTCGGCGTGATGATATCCGCGTAGTGAACCAGCTCTTTCATCTTGTCGCACATCTCTTTCGTGTACGTCCGATACAGCTTCCCATAGTCTCCCATAACCGGATCGACGATGACAAAGTTGCGGTCCGTCTTGAAATGGCGGATAAAATCAAGCACAATATCCACCTGCTGTTCCGATCCTAAAAAGCCGGTCGAGATCGCATCGAAATCGAGCTTCAGATCCTTATAGGTCTGAATGTAATCCTTCATCCGGTCAGTATAATCATCAAAGTAATACGTCGGAAACTGCGTGTGTGCTGAGAGAATTGCGGTCGGAACTGCCACCGCCTGAATCTTCATCGCCGACACGATCGGCGCCATCACAGCCGTCGAGCACCGGCCAAAGCCTGTCAGATCGTTAATCAGTGCTATCTTTTTCTGTTTTTCCATGTTGTTCTCCTCTTTTTTTCAGGATGCCTCCGCATCTGTTTTATGTCTATTTTTGCACACTCGCGTCTTATTTACAAGTTTTTTTCGGACACTTGTCAACACAGAATTCCGCTTTTTGCATCTTTTTTGTCAGCACGCAAAAGGCACGGCCCGCCCGAAGCTGTTTTTTGCTCCGGGCGGCCGCGCCTTTTCTCTCGTTTACTCTTTTATATTATGCTTCTAAAATCTTGCATGCAAACGGTGCCAGTGTCATATCCCCATACGTCACTTCCTTTGCATTGTGGTTGATGTACATCGTCACCTTCTGCTTCTCGTTTCCTCTCGTCACGATCTCAAGGCCCTCTTCGGACGGCACCATCTGGAAATGCCAGTCCCGCATCACCTGCTCCATCAGAAGCTTCGTGATCTTCTCTTCCAGACCGCAGCTCACGTAATACAAAGTTCCCCTGCCGGTCTGTTTTCTCATCACGGCTGCGAATTCCAGATAGAACGCATCCGCGTAATGGAACAGCACTTCCGCATCCTGCACCTGAATCATATCACGGAAAATTCCGCCTGTGCCTTCCACGCCCTCGAACACGCCGCTTCCCACAACCGGGAATGCATCATAGTCCTGCAGGCTCTCCGTCTCTTCTACGGTCAGACCCGCAAGCGCATTGTAGTGCACCGGCAGTGTCTCGCCGAACGGAACGTTGTTGTCCGCATCTTTCACGGCGTGTCGGTACGTCACGATTACGGTTCCGCCGTTTTTCACAAACGCTTCCACCTTTTCTTCCATCTCCGGCTTCGTAATGATCATCTGCGGCAGGAAAATATTTTCGGAATGATTGATCACAATACCCATTTTCGCTTTCCCCATTTCTCTATCTTGTATCTTTCCTTTTTTCAACAGTACAAATTTATCATATGTTAAAAGTCAAAATATTTTACTTTTTATTTTAGTAAAATTTACTACCTGCTTTTGTGAAAAATGCACAAAAAGAGGCATCTCCATCTATGCAGACTGGAAATGCCTCTTTTTTGTTCTCTTGTTTCCTTTTTTTCTTCAGCTCAGGAAGTTTTCAATAATGACGTTTTCCGCCTCCGCTTCCGTCATGCCGAGCGTTCTGAGTTTCAATAGCTGCTCATCATTGATCCGTCCGATCGCCGCCTCGTGGATGATTGCCGCATCCACATGTTTTGCCTGGATCTCCGGAATAGATCCGACCTGTGCGTGATCCATGATGATAGAATCGCACTGGATATGGGCGTGGCATTTGTTTTTGCCGACTGCCTTGGGATGGAAGACCTGGGAGGAATTGCCCTTTCCGACAGAACGTGAAATAATCTGTGCGGAAGAACCGCTTCCGTTCATACATACTTCAATATCCGACTCTGCCTTCTGGTCACCGTCTGTCATCAGACGTTCGAGCACGAACAGTTTGGAGTTTGCATCCATCACAACATTCGTCGTACGAATTGTTGAGTCAACGCCCTTAATCTGTACGGTATCCAGCGTAAAAACGGAATTTTCTCCGATTTCAATATTTGTCACCGGGTTCAGAATCCGCTGTCCCGTTCCGTTTCCCTCTCCGTAATGCTTTTCCTCGTAGCGCACGTTGGCATTTTTTCCTACATGGAACGTATGGATACCGTCGTGCCGGCTGTCGTTGCAGCCGCCCGTGTGGAGGGATTCGTGCTCGCGTCCGGCCGGCGTTGCCGCCCGCCGTTGTGGATACCGCAGCCCGCTACAATCGTAACATCGGCGCCATCCGCAACGTAGAAATCATTGTAAACAAGATCCGTCATACCGGAAACGCTGACGACAACCGGGATAAATACTTTTTCGCCCTTCGTCTCGCCGTCGATCAAAATATCAATGCCCGGCTTATCCTCTTTTTTGCGGATTTTGATATGTTCACTGTCACCGTGGCAGAGCGGAATGCCGTTCTGGCGGAGATTGTATGCCCCTTTCTGCTCAAATCCCTCGCTGATCTGATTTAATACGCCCTGGGTTGTCTCATCTACCTGTACCATCAGCATGTGCCTCCTTCCTGGCCGCACATCCGGCCTGTTTTCTGCTGGAACAGGGTCGGCAGTACGTCTTCCTTTGTACCGTATTCTTTCACCTGGCCGTCCTCGATCACCATGATCTTGTCTGCCATCTGGATAATGCGTTCCTGATGGGAAATGAGAATCAGACATTCTTTTTTCTCTTTGTGGATTTCTTCAAACCGCCTGATCAGCATGGAAAAGCTCCACAGGTCAATGCCGGCCTCCGGCTCATCGAAAATGCTGACCTTATGCGGTTTTGCAAGCACCGTTGCGATCTCCAGACGCTTCATCTCTCCTCCCGAGAGCGTACCGTCCATCTGGCGGTTCAGGTAATCGGCAGAGCAGAGTCCGACGGCGGAGAGGAGTTTACAGCTCTCGGCTTCCGTCAGTTCTTTTCCGGCTGCCAGCGACAGCATTTTTTTCACCGTCATTCCTTTAAAACGCGGCGGCTGCTGGAATGCATAGCCGATGCCGGCGTTTGCACGGTGGTCAATATCATAACCGGTAATATTTTCCTCATCCAGGAAGATTTCTCCGCCATTGGCGTCCTCAATTCCTGCAAGCACTTTGGCCAGCGTTGATTTTCCGCCACCGTTTGGTCCGGTAATCACCAGCATTTCCCCGTCCTTTACCTCAAAACTGATGTGGTTGACGAGGCAGCGTTTTCTTCCCTCTTCGTTTACTTCAAAGGTAAGATTGTCTACTTTCAGCATATTTGCACCTCTTTTGTTTTCACTCTTTGCAGGGATAATCCCCCTTTCAAAAACTCTACTCCTTCTCCTAAAATCTGTCAATTATTTGTTGCAGTTTGGGAGACTCTTTTGTTTTATGCAGTGATTTTTCCCGTAACATTTTCTTTTCCTGCATTCTTTTTCGTTTCTTCTGGATCGCATGCTGTGTTTGCGGTATAATGAGGGTAATATTTCATCGGGAGGTTATCGTATGCGTGTACTTATTACAGGAACCAGTTCCGGAATCGGGAAGGCGATTGCGGAGAAATTTTTAAAAGAAGGCTTTGACGTTACCGGATTTGACCGGAAGGAGGCTTCAATCAGCCAGGATTCGTATACTCATTTCTGCCTTGATATCCGCGACAGGGAACAGTATCCGGCGCTTGCGCCTTTCGATATTGTCATCAACAACGCCGGTGTGCAGAACGAGAATGATATTGATATCAATTTAAAGGGAACCATCGCAATCACAGAGGCGTATGGCATTCATGACACCATCCGCGCCGTCCTTATGATCGGCTCGGCCAGCGGCCATACCGGAGCTGAGTTTCCGGAATACACGGCAAGCAAGGGCGGTGTGCTCGCCTACACGAAAAACGTGGCACTCCGCATTGCACCGTATGGTGGAACGTGCAACAGCCTTGATTTCGGCGGCGTACTGACCGAGTTGAATCTGCCTGTCACAGAAGACCAAAAGCTCTGGGATCAGATCATGGATCTGACGCCGCTGAAACGGTGGATGACCGTCGAGGAAACGGCGGACTGGGCGTATTTTATGACCGTGACGAACCGGTTCTGCACGGGGCAGAATATTCTGATTGACGGCCTTGAAGCGGGAAACGCACACTTTGTGTGGCCGGATGAATGATTTGTTAATTTCCTGCACAAACAAAAAACAGGTTCCCTGCACGGAAGCTTTTTGAGCTTTTCCGCTGCCGGGCTGCCTGTTTCTTTCTATTTTTTTCGTTTTTTCTTACGCTTTCTCAAACACCAGAATTTTCTCTGCGAATTTGTGGACGATCGGCATCCACATCACCAGCTTGTAGATGGGATTCAGTGTTTCCATACCGCGGGCGATGTTGTCGTCTTTTACTTTTCGGAAACCGGCGGCAATGTCGCCCAGGTCTGCAAAGCTGTTCGCACCCCAGGTAAACGTCGCGCCCGTCGCCTGAATAGATTTTTCGATGTTTTCTTTCTTTACAAAGTACGGGCACAGCGTTTCCATGCAGACGTAGGCATTGTCGAAATGATCGCGGATGATGGCGAGCATCATTCTGACCTCATCCGCTTTCATGTACATGGTCAGACCTTCGATAATGAAAAGCATTTTGCCCCGCACTTTTACCTGATCGGCCCATGCCGGATCGAGCACGGAACACGCAATCGTGGAAACGCGGCCGGATTCCTGATAGATCGAATCGCGTACCTCAATCGTCTCCGGCAGATCGAGATTATACCAGGTGATTTTTCCATTATCCATGCGGTAAAACCGTGTGTCCAGACCACAGGCGATGTTGACGACGGTACAATCCGGGTTCTTTCGGATAAAGTCGCTGACCAGCTCATCAAACACAACACTCCGCGCTACGATTCCGCCGCTCATTGCTGTGTCCTTTTTCGCATTGCTGAAATCATAGTCGATGCGGTCAATCAGCTCTTCTGCTTTGGTGTCGCGGAACTTGTTTTTCGGATTTCTGCTGTGCATGGCGCGGGCGTAGAAGCACTGCAGCATCGTCTCGGCGGTTCCGTTCAGTTTTGGTTTTATTTTTTCATTGCTCATTCTGGGTGATCTCCCTTCTGCGTTTTATATTCTTCGATCCATTTCACCGGTTCCGGTCCGGTCTTGTTTTATTTCGGATTTTCCACCTTGTCCCCCACGAACCAGTAATCACAGACCTCACCGCCGCCTGCCAGCGTATGGTCACGGTAGAGCTTCGCGTGCATCAGGGCTGCTGTCTTGTAATCAATGTCGCACATAATCGGCAGCACTTCCAGATAGCCCTCTTTTCGGGCGAAGGTGTTCAGGGGACATTGGGTGAAGTGGTAATAAAAACCGTCCTGATGCTTCGTCTCATCAAAATGAAAATCCCACGAATACGCCTTATACTGCGGATGTGCTTCCAGCCAGGCGGCATCCTTATGCATCATCTTCGCAATCCGCGCCATGCCGCTCTTCTTATTCGCATTAATCATCAGGCCCATGGCTTTCAGAAGCGGGAAGGCCATCATCTCCTCTGAGATTGTACGCAGTTCATCCACAGAAATCTGTCTGTCCGACGCATCCCAGAGCGCAAGAAAAATGAGGCCTTCATAGAGATTCGACGCCATCGGGTTGTCCTTTCCGATATCATCGGCGCGGCGAAGCATGTCGCGGTAGATCTGGTTGGTCTTGCGGAGAAGCTCTGCGGTCTCCTCTTTTCCGTAGCGTTTTAGCAGACTTTTCTTTATTAAAGGAGTCAGCATGTTCCAATATTTGCTGGTGTATTCCATCATGGGCGGGTACCTCCATCTTACTTTTATTAGGATTCACTAACTGGCAGGTGTGAAATTGCCGCCTACAATGTTGAAAAATAGGCGGAATTTTACTTTTCATTATGAGGTTATTATATCACACTTTTTATTACTTTGTTTTAAAATCGCAAAAATTTCTTGACTATAATTCAGCCTTCCTTTATTATAGAAATTAAGAAATGGGTTTTTTGTCGTGTACAGCCTTAGGGCTCAATCGGGTTGCTCGTTTCTTTTTTATTCTTTTTCCATCTATACCCGCTTCAAACTATTCTTTCACCGCTATTACACATTATCAATTCGTTCAGCTCTTAATTCATATGTATTAGCAGACAAAATCATCTGATAAACAATTCTATTATTTTTCTTTGCAAATTGTATTATTTCCGATTTTTCTTTTTCATTAATCTTTGCTCCCAAGTAGAATGCTTTAATATTCTCCTTCAAATCCAAAACATATCTCGTCTTCGGATCTACTTCTAAGGATCTTGTTCTGCTATAATTTTCAGTCACAATACGCCATTCCTTCTCATACGACCAAGCTTCTGCTTTTCTGCATGTAATTTTATAAACCATGTCACTTTTTCCGTCTATAATATCGTTTTTCGAAATAGTATACCGATCTTTCGTATATTCAACCGGATGCAAATTTGAATAACATATATCATCTTTCTCAAATTCATATTCTATGCAATATCCTGTATGATTCATTGCATAATGACCCCACATAAGCATAGAATCATACGTTTCTGAAAGGCAAACAACTCTCACTGCATCTCTTAATTCATTTGTCATTTCACTCATATCATTTCTTAAAAACGCCTTGACTGAGCCTTGAATACTTTTGCCATGCGCCCAAAATACCATCCGCAGTGCACGTTCAAGATCATCTGCATAAAGAATTCTGTCTTGTTCCTCTTTTCTCAAAGGAATATATTTTTTTACCATTTCAACGTAATCTTTTCTTTCATGAATTTCGTCTGAAATATCTTCTTGAAAACAAAAATCGCAATCATACGGATCATTAAAATAGAGTGGAGACGAAGGTTCTACTATTCCATCAAAGGCTTCTTCCTTCCAGTTCTTTTTAAACGTCCTATATCTGTACAATTTTATTCCCATCTACATTACTTCCTCTTCTCTATCTTTTTTGTTTAATTCTACATCCAATGATTATCACCTGTCCATTCGAATCTGTTTTTTCTTCCCAAGAACTTGTTATATAGCCAATTTTCTCCAAATAATTTACCAGCTTTCTATTGTTCTCTGTGTTATCTAATTTGACTTTGCATCGTTTTGTTCGCTCGCTTAATACTGAATATTGACCACTCAGTTCTCCAAAACATTTTTCCATATCATCTACATTCAGCAGTTCAAGATTAGCAATCATTAATCTTTCCTTCTGATTTTCCGATAAAATTTCCCAAGCAATATCAAATAATGTTTTTGTAACTTTGAACCCTTCAGCATTCATATTCAGAGCAATTCTTTCCGTCATATACGTCTTAGCATATTTTTCAAATAGTTCTTCCCTGTTATCCATCGGAATTTTTTGTTCAAAAAGCAATCTTTCCAATACGTTCTTTGTCATTGGAAAATCCTCTAAGCTGTTATAAAATTCTGCCTGATTTTTAACAATATACTCTACAGCAATATCCTCATTCCGTTCTGCAATACTTTGATAATATTCTATTGTATATCCAAAATAATTACACTCTACCATTATCGCAAGAATATTTTCCGGAAGCTGTTCGACATCAAGATCAAAAGTTTTCATAGGCAATACAGGCAAAAGTTTCTTTAATACACTATCTTCAAATTTAGCATTTATAATATCCTTTGCAAAATTATCCGTAACATAATTATTTTTTTCCACGCTTAGCTTATCAACATTTACCTCAATAAACTTTTTAAGATAATTGCTGATACTATAATATTTCCAGTACAGCATCGTATTTTCCCAGCTAATACCTATCTTATTTTGCTCTAAGAGTGTATTCCAGACCACTTTCACTTTATCTCTTTTGTTCTGTATCTCTTGTTCCAGACAATCCGCTAATTTTTCTATTTCAAAATTTTCCAAGCGAATTACACTAGCACACAGATCACTCTCTTCTAAATTTCTTCGAAGCAGATCAATAATATCCTCTTTCTCATCTTCAATTATTGTTTTTTTCAAAACTACTGCTTCAATATACTCCTTCATATTTTCATGCACATACTCAGTTAAGGGTTGATATTCCAATTTGATAATCGTACTATATGGCTGATTTTCAAACATATTTAATAGATTCTTCTTTTTGTACGAGATAACATTTCGGACCATACAATCATTCAATTTAAAACAGCAATTATCAAATATGTATTCTACAATATCAGCTGAGACATTAGCAATATTCAGCTTTTCAAAGCATACATCACAATTACTTATCGCTACAATTATTTTATTACTGCTCACATCATTCAATTGCTGCAATATATCTTCATGCTTCTCGAAATAGCTTGTAATACAATTTTCCACATTAAGAAGTGACAGTTCCTTTTCATCTACATATTCTATAATCAGTTTTAAATAGTGCGCTTGCCGTCCATATGTCATAGTATTTTGCCGCGAAATATATTCCCACATTGAATTCCATTTCGTGGAAAGTATCTGTATAAACTTTGCCTGATATTTTGTCTTATCAACAAACTCATCAATAAACTGCCAGCTTGTTTCCTCTCCATCTGCTAATTGTTGCACAAAGACTTCCAGCTTTTTAGAAATCTTCTCTTCTCCTAAAAGTTCTTCTATAATTTGAAAATTATAAATTGCTTTTTGTTCAAACTCATAATCTTGCAATCTTTGAATAACTTGTTTTATTTTTGTCAACTGGTAATCAAATGGCTGTGACTCTTGATTTTTTACAGCAAGAATAAAATTCATGTCATTAGTCGTAATGCTGTTTCCCTTGAAATAATTAATATAGTTCGCATACTTTTCATCCAGATATCCTCGACGTAAAAGGAATACAAGAAATTTGTTATCTTTTACTTCTTTTGATAATACATTTTCAGATGAATCATTTTCTATTAACCATCGAAGAGAACGACTTGAAAGTTTTTTCTGTTCATATTTTATTTGTTCAATCTCTTCTTGCAAAACTTCTAAACTTTTTTCATTGTATTCTTTTAGTTTTTCCCATCGTTCAATATATTTTTCCAATTCTTTTTCATCTGTTTCCATATCATTTATACTCCCAGAAAAAGAAATATATACTGTATATTGGTATTCTTTTTCCTGCAACCGTCGTAAATCAAAATCATCAGAAAGTACATTAACTGCAAATGTTCCACGATCTCTTCTTAAGTATGAACTATCTGTAAAATTCCTAGTAACTCCTTTCCCCTCTGTAATTGCTATAAGCATAGCATATTTTAGTTCTTTTATGGATTTCAACGTATCCTCTGATACTTTTTCTATCAGTTCTTTGTTATATTCTATTTTTTCTTGCCATTTTTCCCGTTTTTCTATAATATAGGAATTTTTATCTTGAAATGCTTTCTTAATTATTCCCTCTTCCCCTTGGATATCCGCAAAATCTCTTGGATATAAATTTTTAAATACAATAATTGCCATCATTTGTTCATCTGACAACTTCAAGTGCTGTTCTGTCTGCAATGTTTTCTTATATACAACGAATTCATTGTATATATTTTGCAACACTCTCATATCAGAAATAAACGGTGCCACATCCAATACAAACCCCTGCGAAATATCATGATAAATCCCATGCCGCCTTGCATCATCTAATTTTTCCAGCAATATCTCACCAGAATTCGTCGCATTCACAACCGGAACGACTGGGATAATAAAATCAAAAAATTTTGTTCGATCTTCCCTAGTAAAAATGTCATCTCTCACAGCATACACAAACACTATCGGTTTATGCTTGATTACATCGTCATTATTTAAGAGATTATTTAATTCTCTCAAATGGACAAAAATCTTTCTATTTTCTAACCGATCTAAATCCTCAAAAAAGATTAACTGATACTGTGTCTCTTCGAAAAAATACATGATCTCATCCAAATTTTTATTAAAAACAGATTCTTCTGCATCCTCTGACGCTTGTAACGTTGTATCTGCTGGCAATTTTAATTCTTTTACATGAAACCTAGACATTATTATTTTCGCCAGATAGCTTGTAATTCCTATTCCAACAATTCCCAAACCTATGGCAACACCCACGGTTTTCCCAGACAAACAACTATATTTCATTGCAAATGCATCTATTTTGTTCCAAATATTTTTACAAATATCTGGAGCAAAAATTCCGCCAAACATAATCAAAATCACTGAAAATGCAATAACTCCCAGCAATACATTTATAGAATGAATTGGCTGAAGTTTTCTATATCGACTTTGTGGGATTTTTTTATGCTCCACTTTATAAAATAGCTGTTTCAAAATTCCCTCTTCGACTTCATCTGCATCTATCTCTATTTTCGTTTCATTTCCTTCATTATTATGCGCTTCAATAAATGTAGCCATAGAAATTTTTAAATACTTTTTTGCAAATTTATGCTGTTCATATATATTCTTCTTATCTTTTTCCCTATTCAAATATGTTTCGATAATACTGCTTTTACCCGCTCCATACGGACCCGCAAGCGCAATATTCTTTACCTTTGGATTGTTCAACGCCCACTCCAAGGCATTTAAATATTCTTCCCCATTGTTTATATTATTTATTGGCGTTAAATCTTTATATTCTGAATACCCCATTTTATCACCTCATATACCTATGCTCACTCTCATCTATTTCATTTCTATAATACAATGAACAGATGCATACACAACACCTGCTCATTCAAATTTTTAAATCATACGCATTATACAAACATCTGCTGTAACAGTCCTTTTTTCAGTTCTTTCCATGCTGTTAATGTTTCCTTATAATTATTAATGACATCATCTATCGCTGACAAACAATCAGCTATTCTCTGCTGTTCTGCAAGACAAGGAACTAAAATGCTTTGCTTTTTAAAATCACTATCATCCAACTTATTAGATGATGCTCCAGACGAAATAATTGCTTTTCTATAAATTTTCTGCATAATAGCATCAACCTGAATAGCATACTTCCAATATTTTAAAATATATTTTTCTTTATGTCGATAAATTGGAAATAATTCTGAAATCACTCCATCACCAATATCATTAACCACAAATCGACCATATTTAAATTCTTTATTAGGATGTCCTTCAAATGCCATGTCACCAATTCGCATAACATATGTACGCGTATCAATATTATTTGATGTAACTTTATCTTCATCTTGATAATACATTCTTGCAACAGAAATCCATTTATTCTTACCAAACTGACCATTATTTCGTTCATTTACTTTGTAAAACAAATCGTCTATCTTCTTTTTCTTCCACTCAGGAAACTCATTTCCATCCTCATCCTTGAATCTTACTTTCTGGCTAAAAATTTTTTGCATGACACCTTTTTTACGTTCTTCCCATGCGGTTATGGTTTTTTTTTGCTTTTCAATCACTGTCTCAACCATATTAAGTAATTCTGCAACTCTTTTTTGTTCTGATAGTGAAGGAACACTACATCTAATATTACTAAAAGAATTCCAATACAATCTTTTTCTAAATTCCATAACGCCATAAGATTGATTGTTTATCTTTCTGAGCATATGATTCGTTCTCATATAATAATTCATATATAAAGGGTCTATCTTATCATCGGACTTTGCTACTATATAAGCAGGACTTACCATTCCATCTATTTTTGCAGTTCCAATAGCTCCTTGCCATGCACGCATCATATTAAACACCAGATCTCCTTGGCAAACTCTCTTATACAGCGATTTATCTTCACTTCTTTTCACTCGCTTACCCAACTCATTTTCATCTAATTCTCCATTCGATATTCCTGAATGAATTGACACTGATAACATGGGAAGATCTATATTTCCTCCTTCTTTTCTCTCTTGATAAATATCTCCTAATCTATATTCTATATAAGTTTCTGTAAACTCTGGAAATCTTATTTTTGGCTTCTTCATACGCCTCTCCCTATTATATTTTTAATTCTTTTAATATACTATTTACTTTATCAATAGCAATCCTAGTTTCATCGTCCAGTCTCTTAATTTCCGCTCTCGCAGCCTCTAAATCCACTGGCTCTTCTTCTTCAAACGTATCAACATATCTCGGAATATTCAAGTTGTATCCATTCTCAACAATTTCACTCATCTCCGCCACATGAGCAAACTTATCAACATCTACACGCTTCTCATACGCTTCGACAATCTTATCAATATGCTTCTGCTCCAGCACATTCTGGTTCTTTCCTGCCTTAAATTCTTTTGATGCGTCAATAAACAAGATATTTCCCGCATTTCCATTTCTCTTGCACTTCAGCACCAGCACACAAACCGGAATTCCTGTTCCGTGGAACAAGTTTGCTGGCAATCCAATGACTGCATCCAGACGATTCAGATCTTTGATGATGTATTTTCGAATGGTTTCCTCCGCTCCACCACGGAACAGTACGCCGTGCGGCAGTAACACTGCAACGCGTCCGTCGTCTTCATCCATGTGATAAATCATGTGTTCCACGAATGCAAGATCCGCCTGTCCTTTCGGTGCCAGTTTTCCTGCTCCGGAATAACGCGGGTCATCTTCAAACTGTTTATCCGCAGACCATTTTAAAGAATACGGCGGATTGCAAACCTGTACTGTCATTTTGATATCGCCGTATTTATCGTCTTTCAGTGTATCGCCCTTGTAAATATCAAAGTTTTGCCAGTCAATGCCGTGCATAATCATGTTCATACGACTCAGGTTGTACGTTGTCGCATTCAGCTCCTGTCCATAGAAATGACCGACTTTTCCTGTTGTCAGATGTTTCTGTACTTCCAGAAGCATAGAAGCAGAACCGCAGGTGCAGTCACCAACCGTCTTTGCCTCATCCAGTCCCAGTGCCGCAAGTGTTGCGCAGAGCTTCGACGGACCTGCCGGAGTAAAGAACTCTCCGCCTTTCTTTCCCGCATCCGATGCGAATAAACCAATCAAAATCATATACGCTGTGCCAAGTACGTCAAACTGGGAATCCTGTAAATCGAAATCAATATCCGATACACGTACCATAACTCGCCCGATCATTTCCGTACGGTCTGCCACTGTCTCGCCAAGCCGTGAATCCTGCAGACGCATATCATTAAACAACCCGTCAAATGCCTTATTGGATTCGTGTCCCATAGTAGAGCCTACCAGATCATTGATCGCTTTTTCGAAATCTTCCACGCTGAATTTATCCGCATCATTTTCAAACTTTGTAATCTTGCGAATCAGGTTTCGAAACAGATTTTCCGGCTTAATCACATAGCCCAGTTTTGACAGCGACCATTCTTCTACAACCGGTCTGTATTCTTCATCCGCAAAGGCTTCTTCATATGTGATCCCATCGTCATTTTTGAGAAGATCGATCATATACATTTCCGTTCGTTCAGAAAGATAGCGATAGAAAATTACTCCTAAGATATAATTTTTGAACTCGCTTGCATCCATCTGACCGCGCAGATCGTTCGCGATTGCCCATAATTTCTGTGAAAGTTCATTCGCCTGTGCCTGATATGTATTTGTATCTGTCATTCTGTTTCTCCTTCAGCCTTGTATTTTTTATAAGTATCCTGTATAAATCTTTTCACATTCTTAGTCAATTTTGTCATTTTCAGCAGTCCCAGCGGATATGCCATCAATCTTTCGCGAATATTATCCTCCGAGACATTACCACTGAATGTATATGCCGAGACCAGATCTGATACTATCTTGTAATCAATCTGGTTGTCAAATGCAAATTCTTCCATGTCTGCCTGCATCTGTTCTTTTTCAAATTGATTGAATGCCTCCATGACATCTGCATTTTCCGGCAGATCGTAAAATCTCGTTAAGATAAATTGCCGCATCACTTCTTTTTTCAAACGTAAGGATTCATTATCGGAACGCTCGATTTCCCGCAGAATCAGATCGACATCCTGCTGCTTTTCTTCCTCTGTCTTGGTATGTGTTTTTGCATTTTTTAATAAGTTTAAAATATACACAACGTTGATTCGGTCTGTTCTGACAAGCTCAATGTCAAAATCCACATCCACTGGAACCGGAACTTTCGGATTTGGATTGACGGTCTGGTCTTTATAGTACAGATACCAGCTTTTGAAACCTTCATATTCATTTTCATCCATAACTGCTCCAAGATCTGACCAGTCAAATTTTAAAAATGTTTTCAGCGTAGCAAGCGTCTTTGCAAGCGCACGGAATGCCATAATAAACATACGGATTTCATCTTCTGATTGTAACTGTCCCGCTGCTTCTACATCAGGCGTTACTTTTCTTAAAATAACAGTCTGATTCATCCATTGGTTCAAATAATACGCATAGTCTTCCAGCAGATATTCGTTCGGATCTCCATCACCCGAAAACAGAGTCAATGCATCATCCTGCCACTGCTTGATATTTCGATACGTTACAATCTGTCCAAACTGTTTTGTTACTTTGTCAATACGGTTCGTACGACTGTATGCCTGAACAAGTGAATGCCAGACCAGATTTTTGTCCAGATACAGCGTATTCAATGGTTTTGCATCGAATCCGGTTAAGAACATATTGACCACGATCAGGATATCCACCTGTGGAAGCACTTTCTGTTTTAACCGCTTCGCAATATCTTTTCTGTACGGATCAAACGTATCAATACCAAACGCTGTACCATACATGGCATTATAGTCCTGTATGCAACGCTCCAGCAGTTCCTGCGAATGTTCATCTGCTCCATCATCCATATCTTCATTTGCCTGATAAGAAAAAATAGCTGCAATTTTCAGCCGTTTCTCCTCCGGAACTGTTTTATTCAGTTTCTGAAATGCATCATAGTATTTTCCAAGTGTCGGAATGGAATCTACTGCAAAAAGTGCTGTGTATGTATCTTTGCCCTGCGGATGCACATGCTGCTCATGATGTTCCATAATGTGTTTTGCAACTCTGGTGATTCGTTCCTCATCATGATAAAGTGGTATCATATCAATATTATGGCGTTTGCAGTATTCTGGATCATCTAACTGTTCCGGATCAATTCCTTTCGCTGCAACATTTTTCGCTGAGATCGTCCGCTGATATTCCACGGAAAATCGAAGCACATTGCCGTCTGCAATTGCATCTTTGATCATATACCGATGCAGGCATGCATCCAGTTTTTCCCCTGCATGAAATACATCTGCTGTTGTACGGCCGTCTGCTCCTTTATTTTTCTCGAAAATAGGAGTTCCTGTAAATCCTATATAATTGGCTTTTTCAAAGTGTTTCTGAATCTGGGCATGCATACTGCCAAACTGGGAACGGTGGCATTCATCAATGATAAATACTACTTTTTTATCACGGTAATCATCCATAAACGCTTCGTATTTTGGATTTTTAACAGCATTCGCCATTTTCTGAATGGTTGTAACAATCATCTTTTTCTCAGATAATTTCAGCATCTGAATGAGCACACGGGTGCTGTCTGTATTGTCGACACAATCTTTTTCGAATGAATTATATTCTTCCACGGTCTGATCATCCAGATCTTTCCGGTCAATCAGAAATACCACAAGATCTACTCTTGCCTCGTCCCTCAGAATCTGAGCCAATTTAAAAGATGTCAGTGTTTTTCCGGAACCAGTGCAGGCAAATACATAGCCATTCTGGTTCACTTCCAGTACCCGCTTCTTTGCTGCTTTTACTGCATAAATCTGATAAGGCCGCATGACCATCAGCACTGGTTCTGTCGTTTTGATGATCATGTATTTGTCTATCATTTCTGTGATTGCCGGCTTGCAGAAAAATTCACTGGTAAAGGTATTCAGATCGTTGATTCTTGTATTTTTATCATCGGTCCAGAAAAATACGAGTGATTTCAAAATCGGGTTATAGCGACCATCTACCATTTCATTTTCATTACAGAAATATTTTGTCTGCACAGAGTTGCTGACTACAAACAGCTGTAAATATCGGAACAAGCCTTTAAAACTGAACTTTCTATAGCGATTGATCTGATTGATCGCTTCGTTGATTTCCACACCAGGACGCTTTAACTCAATCTGGATCATCGGAAGTCCGTTGATCAGTACGGTTACATCATATCGATTTTTATATACAACATCCTCTTTATGTGCTTTATCCATAGTGACCTGATGCGTTACCTGATAAATGTTTCTGTCTGTATCGTTGGAAAAGAAATCAAGATATACATTCTCTCCATTATCGAGCTGCAGAATATATTTATCTCGCAAAATTTTCGCAGATTCATACACGGAATGGTTATCCATGTGAATCATAATACGATTAAATTCTGTGTCAGAAAAGGATGCCGCATGGCCTTTTTCTTCCAGCTTTTTCGCGTTGAATTCTGCAAGCTGTGCGCGGAAATTGGCAAGGACATCCTCATAGGTATTCAATTTGATAAAGCTGTATCCAATACTCTCTAAGCGGTCGATCAATATGTTTTCGACTTCGTATTCTGAAATATGCGACATAGGCTTCTCCCCTTTCCTGACGTTTCTTCCATTTTTCTTTATTATCTCATATACCTTTGTAAATTTCAAACTTTTGTTCTATTTTGTATTATATTCAAATCCAATACACTGCACATTTACAGGAACTTCAAATTTTCTGACTATTTTTTATTACTTTCTTTTACTTCTCTTTTCTGTTATAATACATTTCAAGAAATGAGTTTTCCTTGTTCGTTTTTTATTGGGAATCTTAGACAATCTAATATATTTAACCGGGCAGCCGGGGGACGTGCTTTCATCTGATCTGAGTCTTGCAGAAAGGATGATTATTATGAGTACATACGAAGAATTGCAGATTATAATCAGCGTTGCTTTACTTATTGTTGCAATTTTGACTTATGCAAATAAGAAATAGCCGTCCTGTTCTCTGGTAAAGGTAGGACGGCTATTTCTTATAGCTATTCAACATTTTCGCCAGATCGGGTGATCGCACTCACCTTCCGGCTGTCTTGTTAAGTATATTATATGGCAATCGTATAATTTTGTCAACACTGGCTTCTTCTCTGAAAATGATTCTTGACTTATTTTTCTTTTTTGTTATAATTAGCATCAAGAAATGGAGCTTATGACGCGCATTTCTTTTTCTTTTTGTCAATTTAATACATTTATCCAGGGAACCGTTGGGGTGTTATGTCAGCCGCCGGACATTTTTTGAAAGGAGGCTGGTGCTGATGGTTACATATAGTGATTTATTTACTTTCATAATTATGCTTTGTGCTGTTATAACTCTTGTTATCAATATTATGCACAAAAAATAGCGCCCCTGCTCTGGTAAAGTTAGGCGCTATTTTTAGTTAAAAGCTTTATCCGGCGGTCAGGTGTACACTGACCAACGGTTCTCTTGTTAAGTGTATTATATTACAAGGGTTTCGCTTTGTCAACGCTCGCTTTTTAGCTGATCAGATCTCTTTCCCTCCCCTTCCGAAACTTCGTCCAAAATTTCTCAAAAAGAAATTGAAATCCCCTCCCGACCGACTTATAATATTTTTCATAAGACACACATATGGGGGAATTTTATGGAGATCAGTATTCTTCTTGCGCAGCAGATCGCGCAGCTTTTTCTTATGATTTTGATGGGCTTTTTAATCGTAAAAGCCGGACTTTTAAAGGATGAGGACAGCAAAGTTCTGTCGAAAATTGTGCTGTACCTGATCATTCCCTGCGTGATTCTGAATGCGTTTCAGGTCGATTACACGCCGGAAACGGTGCGGGGGCTGCTGGTTGCGTTTGCGGCTTCGCTTCTGATGCAGGTTGTGCTTCTTTTTGCGGTTTCAGCTCTTGGACGGGTGTTTCATTTGGATGCGGTTGAGATAACTTCTGTTTACTACTCCAATTCCGGCAATCTGATTGTGCCGCTTGTGACGGCTGTTTTAGGAGCGGAATGGGTGCTTTACAGCTGTGTTTATATGAGCGTACAGCTTGTCTTTTTCTGGACGCACTGCAAAAAGGTGATCAGCCGTGAGGCTTCCTATGACTGGAAGAAGATTGTTCTGAACCTCAATATTATTTCTATTTTCGTCGGAATTCTTCTTTTTTTCACGGGCATCCGGCTTCCTGCGCTGGTCAACAATACGCTTCATTCTGTCGGAAGCATGGTTGGCCCTGCCAGTATGATTGTTACGGGTATGCTTTTTGCCGGCATGGACTTCCGTCAGATTTTTGCGAATAAACGGATTTACTTCGTGACCTTTCTCCGCCTGATCGCCGTTCCGCTGATGGCGCTTGTTCTCTTAAAACTCAGCCATCTCGCCGACCTTTCCGCTGACGGACCGACACTGATTCTGATCGTTTTTCTCGCCATCATCACGCCATCTGCTTCCACGGTTACCCAGATGTGCCAGGTATACGGCAACGATTCGCGCTATGCCAGTGCCATCAATGTTGTTACTACGCTGGCTTCTATTGTGACGATGCCGCTTATGGTAATGCTGCTTCAGATGGTAATCTAATCACAATTAACAAAAAAACGCTGTCCCGCTTCCCCTTCCAGAGAAGCATTGACAGCGTTTTCTATTACCCAATTAGTACCTTTTTCCCTTCAAACGCAAATCCATAATGCCGGATTCTTTCTTTTGGGATTCCCCGTTCTTTCAGTTCCGCGTCGTATTTCTTTATTTCAATCTGCGCCAGTGCTTTTTGTACCGTTTCCTGCAGCGTTTTTTCTTCCGTTTCTTTTACTTTAAATTCCAGAATCATAGCATCTCGATCCAAATTTCTGGGAATTAGAATCACATCGTATCTTCCATACCCACTTTCCCGATTGGAACGCACCTCATAAAGATCTCGCACTTCCACCAGCAGCCCAAGTACAAATCCATGATAAAACCGCTCTGGCTGGCTCCGCTCGGACGCATGTTTTCCAGCATCAAAATTACTAAATGTAGCAAGTGCAATATCATTCATATAGAGGTTCATCGCTTTTACATCACCATTCAGCATTGCTTTGATAAATTCATTATAATTGGCAGATGCCGCTGCAAACCAGCTTTTGAACATATTCGAAAACATGCTCACAGTCTCCAGATTTGTGATGGAAAGAGAATACCACGGCTCCAGCGTCAGTCCTCTGTATTCAATCTCCTCCACTTTCAGATAACCGCTTGCCACCAACAGACTCCATACCGCACTTTCATCCTGTTCTAATTGTCCAAATATAATCTGCTCATCAAAATTAACTACAATTTGTTGTCTGTTGATCAGTTTTTCCAGTTCTTCCTTCATATTTACCGATGCCGACTGCAGGAGTTTGCTGATCAATCCATTGGAACTTGTAGCTGCCCAGTAGGGCCGCAGTTTTTTCTCTTTCAGATAATTTGTAATAGACCACGGATTGTAAATATCACGATGCGTGCCAAAGCAAAATCCGTCATACCATTGCTTTACCAGCTCTTTCTTTTCCGGCATTCCAAATTGATCTAATGATTGAAATACCTCTTTTTCTGTAAAACCAAAACAGTCTGCATAGGCATCCGATGTTGTTGTAATAACCGTCAGATTATTGAGGTCCGAAAAAACAGATTCTTTGGAAATACGGGTAATTCCAGTCATCACAGCGCGGTCCAGATATGGATTTGTTTTGAACGTCGCATTGAAAAGGCTTCTCATAAATCCGGCAAATTCACCCCAGTATCCATGAATATAGGCTTCCTGCATGGGCGTGTCATATTCATCCAGAAAGATCAAAACTTTTTTTCCATATAAAAGATTCAAATAACTGGAAAGATTTTTTAATGCATCCTGTGCTGTCACATCACTCATTTTTTCTGTAATTTCCAGCATCTGCTGTTTCTCATTTTGCGTAAAGCATTCTTCCTGCTCCAAATACCGATGTTGGCGATAAGCATCTACAATAATATTTTTTATCTTCTGCACTGCATCCTGATAGTTATTCTGTTTTACGTCCGCAAAGCTCAGAAAAATCACCGGATAAGTTCCCTGCAGTCTGCGGTATTTTTCCTGTTTCCAGATGGAAAGCCCTTCAAAGATGGTACCTTTTTCTGCATACTGTCTGGAAAAGAAACAATTCAGCATGCTCATATTCAATGTTTTGCCAAATCTTCTCGGACGTGTGATCAGCGTAATGTCATCTCCACTTTCCCACCATTGTCTGATAAAATCGGTTTTATCAACATAAAAATAATGATTTTCTCGAAGGGAAGCAAAATCCTGCTTTCCTATACTAATCGCTGAAGTCATATTTCATCTTTCCTTTCTGAGCGCAGACACACCAGCATTTTCTGTCTGATAATGAAATGTTCCACTGTTTTCTAATCGACAATCTCATCTTATAGTTTATCAAATTCCGAAAGAAATTAATAGACTTTTTCTTCTGCACAGCAAAAAAATGGCCGTCCCATTCCTCAGTGCAAGGATCAGACGGCCATTTTTCACTATCAGTTTCCAGTTTTATTTCTCATACAAAAACTCTTCCGGAAGTGTTACGCCGAAGTCTTTTGCCAGATGGCGGAATTCATCCGGTGTGATCGTCTGGCGTTTCGTTGGCTGCATAGAAAGTGTTTTTACCAGGATTTCTGCAGATTTTTCTGCGGTATGCATCAGACCGAAGGTCAGGTCAAAATCAAAGCCGGCGGCGAACATGCCGTGGTGTGCCCAGATAGCAAGATCATATTTCTTCATCAGCTCGCTCGTGGCAACGGCGATCTCTCTGCCTCCCGGAACCATCCACGGAACGACACCGATTCCGGACGGGAATACAACAGGGCACTCGGTTGCCATCTCCCAGAGTTCGCGGGTAAATACTTTATCTTCCAGCGGCAGAACAAAGGTAAGCGCGATCACGTTGGTGGTATGTGCATGGTACACAACGCGGTATCTTTCGTCCTGAAGTTTTTTTACCTCCAGGTTCATCAGATGGCTCGGAAGCTCTGAGGTCGGACGTCCTCCGTTGACGAGACCCCAGACGATGCGGTAATTTTCACCTTTTTCATCCAGCTCAATCATACAGATGCTGTCTTCCGGTTTGATTGTGACATTTCGGAAATATTTTCCGCTTCCGGTTACCAGGAAATACTCTCCCGCAAGATTTGGAACGGTGGTTCCGATCGGATTCCACTCTCTGGCCTCAAAATTTTCTTTTACCTCTTCAACCTCTTCCGGTTTCACACGGTAAGAAAGGTTTCCGCCGTTTCTCTCATGCCATCCCTGCTCCCAGCCGTCATTTGCCATACGGATAAAGCCTTTTACAAATTCTGCGTCTAAAAATTTCATGTTTTTTCCCTCTTCTTTCTCTCTTTTCCTCTTCTTTTATCGATATTTACCGGCACACAACCTCTACCGGCACATCCAGGATTTTTGCAACTTTCAGAATCGTATCAATATGATGTCCGACAGCAGCTGCCATATGATGTGTTGGTCCCGCCTCACTCCATCTGTTGCAGAACTCTCTTGCCCCAATGGAGAAACGTGTTCTCATATTGGTATCGCCAAAGGTAAAGATCGGACCATCCTCATTGACACCCTCTGCAGCAACAAATTTAAAATGACCGTCTTTATCCTGCGTAATTCCAAGATATGTAACATCTCCGACCGGCGGATAAAACTGCGTCAGATATCCGCCGCCTGTCTTGCCATGAAAAACATCAACGATTTTCATGGACGGTTTTTTCGCCTGCGAAATATCAGCATCTCCCGATCCGGAGTGGCCGATAATACAGATATCCTCATTGAAATCGATCGAATACATCTCAGAAAGCTGACCGGTTCCGGCGATTGTTTTCAGAATGCTCATTGCCATTGCAACTTTCATATCACCCTCTACGGCACAGGCTGTACCCTGTTTGATCAGCATGGAAAATGCCGGAATCAGCATGCTGTCCAGTTTTCCGGCAACCCCTTTTGCAAAGCCGTCATAATGGGATGCCACCATACCAAGGTCTTCTTTTTTCACCCACTCTTCAAATGCAACGACATATTTTGCCATATCCCATACGGTCTCTACCGTTGCACCGCCCTCGATATCAAAAGTATCCAGAATCTCCTCTGCCTTGGCGCGGATTGCGTCCTCATCTGTGACAGGATCCGCGATTGCCCACATTTTCTCCCAGTCGAACTGTTTCGTGTAAAGTCCCATCCGGTTGTAAAGATTGGTTTCATCGATATACAGATCCATCATTCCCGGATATGGTCTTCCGATCTGGGCAATATTGGTGTAGCGGAATCTTCTGCGTACCTGGGCTGCCCGGCACCACTCGTCGATTTCCTTTGCCACGTAAGCATCTCCGCCTTCTACAACACCGGTGATAACGGCATGACGTTTTCCTGCACGCTCCAGATCGGCTACCATCTCACCGACTGCTCCACAGGCATACAGCTCACCGAGCCATTTTGGCGTATCGGTATTCGCATAATCCGGTGCTTTCCGTTTCTGCACATTCACAAGTACAACCGGCACATTCAGGTCACGGACTGCCGGGAGCATATTGTAGCTGGTCGCGTAGGTCAGAAGCTGTAAAATAACAAGATCTACATCCGCTGCACGAAACTTATCTCCTGCTTCCATCGATAATTCTTTCGTTGTAACGATTCCACCATCGATCATTTCAACGGTATCCGGAATCGTCTTTTTGAACGCATCATACTGTGCCTCAAATTCCGGAACCAGCGTCGGGAACTGCGGCAGATATGCACCCAGTGCGATTGCAAATACACCTACTTTTGCTTTTGTTTCAACTAACATGTTCTTTGCCCCTTTTAACCTTTCGTCTCATTTTTTATGGCTCATATTGTTTGATTTCGAAGGAATGGAAAATACAGTTTCTCGCATCCTTCAAATTGCTGCATTCTTTTCCGGTGATCATCTGTACCGCCAGATTTCCGATGGCAGTTGCCTCGGTCGGTCCCGCCAGCACGGTTCTTCCGGTCTTTTCTGCTGTCAGCCGGTTCAGATAACCGGCATTGGCGCCGCCGCCTACGACATGAATAGTTCGGTACCGGCAGCCTGTTTTTTCTTCCAGTTCTTTTAATGTCTTTGCATAGCATACTGCCAGGCTGTTATAGATCACTGCTGCAACCTCTGCAATTCCCTGCGGTATCTGCTGGCCACTTTCTTCACATGCCTTCTGTACCTCGGCTGTCATATGTTCCGGTGCAAGGAAACGATCGTCGTTTGCATCCACGATAGATGGGATGGTGCATTTCGATGCCATTTCGCAGATCGTTCCAAAGCTTAAATCTTCTGCGATTTCTTTTTTCACAGACTGGACCATCCACAGACCCATGATATTTTTCAGGAAACGGTATTTTCTGTTGTAGCCGCCCTCATTGGTAAAATTGTGCTGCATAGCTTCTGTTCCGCAATCGGCCTCTTTTAATTCTGTTCCCATCAGAGACCAGGTTCCAGAGCTGATGTAGAGTACATGTTCCTCATTGCTTGGCACAGCGACTACTGCGGAGCCTGTGTCGTGTGTTGCGGGAAGAACAATCTCACAGTCGAAGCCGACCTGCTCCTGAATTTCTTTTTTCAGACGACCGATCACAGTCCCCGGTTCACGGATCGGCAGGAAGATTTTCTCCGGGTATCCCAGTTTTTGAATCATCTCCCTGTTCCAGTCCCCGGTTTCCGGATTGACGAGCTGGGTCGTTGTTGCATTTGTGTATTCCTGCGCTTTCACGCCGGAAAGCAGGAAATTCAGGTAATCCGGAATCATCAGCAACGTCTCTGCTTTTTCCAGCTGTTCCGGTTTTTTCTTCTTCCACGCCATAAGCTGATAAATACTGTTAAAAATCTGTTTCTGAATGCCGGTCGATGCATAGAGTTCTTCCTCCGGCACCGTGCGATAAACCTCCTCATCCATTCCTTTCGTGCGGTCATCGCGATAAGCAACGGCATTTCCGATCCGCTGATCATCCTTGTCCAGAAGGACAAAATCAACTGCCCATGTATCAATTCCGACACTCACCGGGATCTTTCCAAGTTCTCTGCATTTTTTCATTCCGGCCAACACGGCTTCAAAGAGTGCCTCGATATCCCACACCTTCTCACCGTCCCGTTTCTGCATTCCATTCGGGAAACGGTAAATTTCCTCGAGAACCATTTTCCTATCTTCCATATGCCCGAGAATATGCCTTCCGCTGGATGCTCCTATATCAATTGCTAAATAATATCTTTCCATACCCTTCCTCCATTTTCTGTCTCTAATTATAGATAACTTTATGTGGTAAAAAAAGAACACGCTTTGTCTAAAAAAGTGTCCTTATTTGCACTATAACGATGTCATTGATCGTATCCATCTGCATCCGTTCGCTCTTCTTCTCCTTCAGCCGCGCCGGAGTTTTTGCTCCATGGGGTAATTCAAGAAACGTTTTCACAGGAAATTACGGTAAAAAAATTCCGCAGCACTTCTGTGATTGAGGTGCTGCGGAACTTTTTTACATTTTAGGCTGATATCTCATGTTGGATACATTATAAACTGTGATAAACGCTTTCGGATCAAGTTTGTTGATAAAATTCATCAATTTCTGGTATTCTGTCTTGTCTACGATCGTGATGATTTCTTTGCGCTTCTGCATGTTATAGGCACCATAGGCTTCATAGATCGTAGCACCGCTGTGCAGCTCATGAAGAATAAATTCCCGAAGTTCTTCTTCCTTTGGAGTGATGATACATACCCGGCGTTTGATATTATGATCAAAAATAAAATGATCCAGAACAATTCCATTAAAATACGTTCCAAGAATACTCAGGACTACCGTTTTTTTGTCGTAAACGAGTGCTGCAGACAGGGCAACGCACATACCGGACAGCGACATAGCTTTTCCAAGCTCCATATGAAGATATTTATTCATGATCTTTGCTACAATATCAAGTCCGCCGGAAGAAGCATTTCTGTTAAAAAGAATACTGAGTCCCACACTGACTACAAGTGTATAGCACAGAACATCCAGCTCCTGACTGTTTGTCATCGAACCAAAATCCGGGAAGATTTTTTCAAAAAGTCCAAGAAAAACAGGAAGCATGATACTGGTGTAGACGGTTTTTACACCAAATTCTCTTCCGCAGGTAAAAAAGCCGATGATCAGAAGTACTACGTTCAGAATCATGGTGATGGCGGAAAGGGGCAACGGTACAAAGTTGGAAAGTACGATACCAAGACCCGAAATACTGCTGACAGAAGTATGGCTTGGTACCAGAAAAAAATAGACTGCCGCTGCAATAATAGCAACAGCTGCTGTCAGGATCAGGATTTCCAACAGAATCTGAGTATCCTTCAATTGTTTTTTCATGTTAATTCTCCGTATCTTATTTTTTATGGATGGGAAGATCCCTTCTTTATATTAATGGCATTTTGAAGATATGTAAACCCTTTCCAGAAATCATTCCAACATATTTGTGTATCGTTGTTGCTTTTCCGTCAGCTTTCTGTAATGCATATCCTTTTTATTGCTTTTTTTCGTTCTATGCTACAATAATTTTGATACTTAATATTATCTTGTAACACAATCAGGAGAACATCATGAATGAAAAGGGACTGACCAACATTAGTCTCAAAAAATAAATAACTCAAAGGTTTACCAATATATTTACAGAAAGAAAAAGACCTCCAAGCAGCAGATCGTTCAGGAACTGCAGATGGGTTTATCCACAGTCAGCCAGAACCTCAACCTTCTGGAGCAGGAAGGTCTGATAGAAAAAAAACGGCTTTTTACATCCACCGGCGGAAGAAAAGCAAACGCCATTCAGATTGTATCCGATTTTAAAATTTCTATTGGTATCGGTATTTTAATTTCCTCCCATCCTGGCTGTGTCCTGCTTCCGTAAAATCAATCAGCAATTCTTCCAATGCCACGATGTCAACTTTTTCTTCCATTTTTCAGTTCTTCCACAATCTCGTTATAACGTTTTTTATTTAACCGGTAGAAAAATAATACAACCGCAGTCACAATCCACAGTACACCTGGAATCGTCGTAAATGCATGTTTCATAATTGAAAGTACAATTGCATTTTGTGTCTGATTTGCAATATAACCATATTTTCCAAGTAATCCTGCTAAAAGTGCTGTTCCAACTGCCATTCCGATTTTATTTCCAAGTGAAATAAATGCATACTGAAAACCGTCATTTCTAAGTCCGGTTTTCCACTCCCCATATTCCACACAGTCTGGAATAATTGCATAGATTGCGGTATTAAATCCAGAGAAAAAAAACTGTGTGAGACCAGATAATGCATAAAAAATAGCTGGTGATTCTTTGGCATTGAAGAAAAACATAGACAACATGGAAATTCCTGTAAATAAAGCAAAGAGAGATGCTGTTCTTCCTTTGTTATTCAACTTGCGGAATAATGGTTGAAAACAGGCTGCCCCGATGATAGAAGGAATAATGATGCACATCGAATAAGTTGTGTAGTAGGAGGCATTCCCTTCCACATATGTAAAATAATACAGAATATCTGCGTTTCTACCATATAATGTAAATCCAAATAATATCTGTCCTGCCAATGCAAGAAGATATGGTCTGTTCTGCATGACTGCTTTCAACTGTATCTTTACAGAAATTTTTTCTTTTTCCGGAGTAATCACTGCCTCTTTCGTCTTCGCAAAGCAGAAGAAATGACAGGCTGTAAAAATACATCCATATATGACCGCAACCGTCAGATATCCTGTCTTTGCACTGTGACTGCCGAATTTGCTGAGCAGTGGAACTGTGATAATATTTAACACACCAATTGCAATCATCGCTGCAACCGAACGGGATGTATTTATTTTTGCACGTTCATCAATATCCTGTGTCATAGCACCACACAAGGTTCCATATGGAATATTCACACAGGTATACCCCAAAACCAGCAGACAATATGTAATTACCATATAAATGATCTTTCCATTCTGCGGCCAGTCAGGTCTTGCCCAGAATGTCATAACAAGAAGAATCGCTGTAATTGGTGCCGCTACTAACAGCCATGGACGGTACCGTCCCCATCTCGATTTTGTTTTATCCGTAAGTCCCCCGACGATTGGATCATTGATTGCATCCCAGAATCTTGAAAAAAGCATAAGTGCTGACACAGCCGCCATACTGATTCCGAACACGTCTGTATAAAATATCATCAGAAAATTACTGACGAACATCCAGCTGAAATTACATCCAACATCACCAAACCCATATGCAATCTTACTGATCAGCGGTACTTTTCCATTTTTGTTTTCGCTTCCCATATGTCCCTCCTATTTTTATCAGAGTTTCTGACAGAACTCTATTCTTTCCTCATTTGGTCCCTTAATCATAAAAAACTTCACACCATTTTCCCAAAATGGCAGTTCTTCGATTCCGTCTGTAATAATTGTGTATTTTTCATTGCAGATTTTCTGATACATACTTTCAATGTCTTCCACATCAAGTGCAACATGTTGGTATGCACCGTCTGACATTGCCGCCTGCCCATTTTCAAAAGTCTCTATACAGTAATTTTTTATCTGTAAAAATGCCACTTTTTCCCCTGCTTTTTCATTATAAGACTGCATAATTACTTCAAATCCAAGACTCTTATAAAACTCAACTGTTTTCTGTAAATCGTTTGTCGGAAGCCCGACATGGGCAACTCCGACAATTCCATATTTATTTTCCATACGAACTCCTTACTTTTCACTGACGTTGATAATTACTTTCATCGTTGTCTCGCGGTTATCATCAATATACTGGTATGCCTTCAGATAATCTTTAAAAGCAAATGTCTTTGAGATGAGCGGTTTCAAATGAACTTTGCCCTCATTTACCAGTCTGATTCCATCTATGTAATCATCATGGCGGTACATCATCGTGCTCTTAATGTCAAGTTCGTGGTCATTTGCCACTGCAAGATCTACTTCTGCCATTCCTGCAAAAACAGCCACCAGTACGATCGTGCTTCCTTTTCTTGCATATTTAATTGCCTGTCCCATTGTGATATTGTTTCCGGCACAGTCGTAGATCACATCTGCCTTATCCGGTCCAAATGCTTCGATCATTGCCTCACCGAAGTCTTTATTTTGGGTATTCACACACACATCAATTCCACATTCTTTTGCCTTTGCCAGTCTAAGATCACTGATATCTGTGATCATCACTTTCGCTGCCCCCATTCCTTTTGCTGCCTGTGCCACGAGATTTCCAATCGGTCCTGCTCCAAGGACTGCAATATTCATGCCAGCCACATCGCCCATCTGTTTTACACCATGAACTGCCACAGCAAGAGGTTCGATCATAGCTCCTTCTTCATAGGACATATCTTCTGGAATAGGTGTTACTTTAGATGCATCCACTGCAAAATACTCAGATGCTGTTCCTGTCGTCTGAAATCCCATTACTTTTAATTCCTCACAGAGATTATACTTTCCATGACGACATGGATAGCAATGTCCACAATATACCTGCGGCTCTATCGTCACCTTCTGTCCCACATGAAACTCTGTGACATTTTTTCCAAGTTCTGTAATCTCACCGGAAACCTCATGTCCCTGTGTTACCGGATATTTTGTAAACGGATGTTTTCCATGATAAACATGAATATCTGATCCACAAACACCAATATTCATAATCTTTACCAACACCTGATTTTCCTTTACCTCCGGAACCGGAACCTCTCTGAAAATAATTTCTCCTGGATTTGTCATTACCTGCTGTAACATAATTGCTTCCTCCTTTTTTATATTGTTTTATTTTATGTTTTATTAAATGTTTTATTAAAGTAATTACATTATCATCCTTTAAACATATTTTGTCAATATATTTCTCTCAATTTTACGCATTGCACAATTTGCAGATATGCTTTTTGTATATATTTTCTAATCAACGCACAAAAAAACGGAAAGAAAACCTCACTTACCGTTTCCTTTCCGTTTTTTTGCTCACACTTCACTCTGTTTTCACACTATAATAATTTATATTTCCATCATATGTTCCGCAAAAAAATATTTCGCAGCTCCAACAGCCGACGCTTCTTTCCTGTACGAACAGTTCTTCAGGTATGAAACATCATGTTCAAAACCATTATATGCCATCACTTTTTCTCCCAAAGGTATCATATAATCTGAGAGTACACCTCCGACATCGCCCCCCAGTATGATATCCATATCATATGCCATCCGTAGATTTGATATCAAAACAGCAAGATGATCCAGATACTCATTCCATATCTGTAAAACCTTTTTATCTCCACTTTCAAGATTTTCCATAAATGCATCCAGCGACTGCCTGTTATCTTCCGTCAGTACACTTGCAGCACAATATGCATCCGCGCATCCTGATTTACCACAATAACATTTTTTTCCACCGGGAACAAGTATCATATGACCAAACTCTCCTGCTTTCTGGTTTTGTCCGCGATACAACTTTCCATCTATGCAGAAAGCACCGCCTAATGTATGATTCAAAGACAGATATATCGCATTGGGATACTTCTGCTTTTTTTCTGCAAGCATGGCTGCATTGGCATCATTTTCAAAATACACCGGCATTCCCACAGCCTGCTCTAAAAAGCGGAGACTATAGTTCTCTATCCCTAACGCGTGGGATTTTAAAACAATCCGTTCTTTCTGATCGATAATTCCCGGGATCGCAATACCAATTCCAAGCAGTGTCTCCTTCGCAGGCTCGTCTGCCAGAAAAGTTTCAACCTTTTGTGCCACCTCTGTACAGTAGGATAATTCTGCCGTAAATTTTAAACGGATGCGGTCTTTTTTTACGATCTCATCTCCAAGATTTACCAGTACCATTTCGATATGATTCGCAGTGATCAAAAGCCCCATTGCATGACAATATGACTTATTAATTCCTATACTTTTTGCCTTTCGTCCGCCTGTCGACGCATACTCGCCCACTTCTTCTAACAGTCTTTTCTCCAACAGGTCATTTACGTTTGCTAACACAGTTGGCATACTCAGATTTAATTCTTTCGCGAGCTCCGCTTTGGACATAACCGGATGATTCAGCACATAATTGATGATTTTTTTTCTTGCTATATTTCTTTTATCTTTATTTTCCGTTTTTTTTGCCCTCTTTTATTAAATATTTTATAAAAGAATTATATGCTTTTTTATTCTGTTTGTAAAGGGACGATCCGTTAACGCTAAATATCTTATGGACAACCACTATGTCAAACTGTACAAATCTTTTTTACCTCTCCACAATTTCCTGCCAGTTGTCCGAATGCCTGTCGACCGATGAGCTTACGCTTCTTGCCG
>OGOY01000476.1_pt1 | contig 51472 bp, 3 predicted proteins | sample 1552811 | NCBI WGS metagenome assembly OGOY01 (sample SAMEA2580132, study PRJEB22360) | human gut metagenome | biome: human gut; feature: human-associated habitat; material: faeces | place: Denmark | collected 2008/2010 | reverse complement strand
CAGATTTAAAATTCATATAATCATAGATTATATCTGCTTTTGTAGAACCATCTGTAAGACGTCCATCGTCCGCAAATGCTGTGATAGCATTCAAAGGAAAAATGCTAACTAACATTGACAGCACAATCATAAGTGCCATTATTTTTTTACTCTTCATCTTTTTTCTCCTTTCTTTTCCTTTGTCATATTGAATCCGGCAACTCAACATACCATTCCTCAAGCGGATTATTGCTATTTGCTTTATCTGTACTTGATAAACCTTTATACTTATTTGTATATTGATATACCGGATTTGTATCCTGCAAATTAATCGAATTTGTAGGTTTTAAATCTAAGCATCTATATATATACACCAACCGAGCAGTACCAGTTATAACGTGATCTGTTCCCTCAGTTTTAAAATATGTATTAGCATTATTAAAATATTGATACATTGGATTTACATCCTGCAAATTAATTGACCCCGAAAAATTTGCATCTCCTCTCGGCTGCAAAACAATCACATATCTTGCAGTCTCTACCTTTTCATGTGTATTGTCATCTTCAAATGAGTATATCATCTTATATATATCAGGTCGTATAAACGCACTGTCAATATCACCTTTTACATATGGTTTTGTTATTTCTGTAAACAAATATTTTGACGGTTGATCTAAAATGTCAATATTTTTTTCTACATAGTTACCATCATATAAACCATTGATACTCAAACCCTTATTCATTCGTTGCACAGTTATTCTACGATCTAATTTATCCACTGTTTTACCTAATGAATCCTCGGCTACAAAGCCCGGATCAACAAAATATTTTCCATTATAAACAAATATTGCAGTTTCATTTTTATCCATATTGATATCTGGATTTTCCAAATCCTCAAGCTGTTGAGCTGTCGCTGTTTTTAAACTTGCAACATCAACCCATGCTCTATACGAATATGCATCTATATTAGTTCTCAAAGTAGTGCTATTTCCTGTTGAGGATTTTATTTTAACAGCAGCATCTGTTGGTATATATGGGGCTTTATAAATATTCTTTTCATCAAATGCATCTTTTGCCTTTTGTTTATCAGAATCAGCAATATTAGAAGCCTTCATGATTTCGCCATATGGCGAATTACCGTAATTTAATGTAATCTTCGGTTTCAGCAATCTACGGATATATACCGTATATGTTGTACCTCCGGCTGTAATTGTAACAGTATTATTATATCCGTCGTTTACAGTCTTGTCCAATTCAGCAAGATCAAATAAATCTGACGAATACTTTTTAGCGTCTGATGCTGTCACGTTGACGCTTGCCGAATTAACAGTTACAGTCGGTTTTTCGGATGAACTTATGTCCATTCTGATTTGTTCCGTTTCATTAGGAACACTTACATAATACGTTTTAGTTTCCGCTTTAAACTTATCTTCTTGTAAAGTCTTGTCCGATGATAAATAATAAGTTGTATCCGGTGACGGAGTTGCTCCCGGATCTGACGGAGTTTCTCCCGGTTTTACCGCAACTATATTATCTATTGCATCATTTGTTCCAAACAGACTTATATCGCCGCTGAAATCAAATAAATTTTTAAGGTTAGTATCATCCGGAGCCGGATGTGTCGTAGCAAACCATGATGCATAAGGATTTGTACCGTCGCTACCGGAACCGATAGCAAACGTATCTCCGCCTCGAACCATACTCAATACAGTAGGATTCTGGTCTGCCGCAGTTTCATCGGGAGCACTCAAAAGAACGAAAGGCAATTTCAGCAAATACTGCTTTGAATTACTTGCCAAGTCTTTAAATCTTAACAGCGAGTCCCCTTTAAATACCACACCCACATAGCACATTTTCCAGCCATCTAAAGCACGTTGAGCAGCTTCTGTGCTATTTTCTCTATCATTTAACGCAGTATCTATATCACATTCACGAACAGATGTAATCTCATATTGTGTATCATCCCACCAAGCACTGCTGTCACCTGTTGAGCTCAGGTTTCCCTTTACTAGCTCATCATTCCAGCTTTGTTCTGCAGTTGAAGATGCAGTTGTTTTATCCCAATACGGCTTTACGTAATTCGGATCATATTCAAACGCTACATCTAACGAATAAACACCGTCAGTAAACAACGGTAAATCGTTTACATTTTCAACGCCGATACCTACCCAAAATTCAAGCGGATTGGTTAAGTTTACATCATCTTTGCTAAATCCCGCTTTACCGGGGCTTGCATCATTTGGTGTAGAACCTCTGCCCATAAAATCTACAGACAAAGTTCTGTTTGTTGCCTGTGTTTCTATATTTTCGTATTCATCCGCAGTAGCAGGAATACTAATCATACATACAGCACACATAGATAGTGACGTAAATCCTGACACTAAGCTTTTGAGAATCTTATTCATTACGCACCACCTCCATCATTAGTATAGAACTGAATTATTTTTTTAGCACGTATATTATTTGCATCTATCAAATTCACCGCTCTATCTTTATTTACATCGCAGATACGATATCTATTGAGCAATCCGCCAACATCATAACCTGTAACATTTGTGTTGTTAGCTAAATCTGCACTGAATCTGTTTCTTATTCTTGAAACATCTTTTGTATCTGCTTGTTTATCATTATTGACATCTCCAAGAGTATTAAGCAAGATTAACGGTCTTTTTATTGAAACGATTGAACCGTCAAAATCTGCAAATGAATAAACAAGTTCATATTTATCAGGCCGGATTCGTTCCGCATTTAATTCGGATATCGTACCGCTCGACGGCAGATTGATTGTCTGTGCATTGACAGATGAATAATCCGTAGAACCGCCATCTTGATATGCCGCATTTGTTTCCGTTAAAACATTAACCGTTATCTTTTTGGTAACATCGGTTACCGCTCCGCCAATCGAATTAATAACGCTTTCATATCCCGGATCTGTAAAAGTTCCCGAATTCAAAACAAACAATGCTGTATCATCCAAATCATAATTCACACCCGACGCCCAAGCTTCACCGCAATAATTTACACCCACTGTTGCACCTGCCGGCGTATATCCTGCAGTAAATGTATAATCATTTTTGTCAAATTCATTTTTAGCCGTCGCCTTATCCGTTATTGCCGTATCACGCATAATCAAGCCATACGGCGAGTTACCATAATTAAATTTCATCAATTTGGACTCTTCTATTTTTCTGTAAACGTGAATCTTATACGACCTTGTAACTCCGCCTTCATCAGGATCGTCATTAGGATCATCATATGTCATCGTCAATGTAAGCAGGTTATCAACAGGGCTGACATCAAGCTCTATATCCTCTGACTTATAATAATTATCCGTTGTGTCCTCCGTTGGCGTGGTCAATGTATCAGTTACAGAATTATGTTCACGCGAAAGAGACAGCGTCGCATTTTTTGCTTCATCTCTAAGTTTGAACCAAAGCTTTACTTTGTCAACACTATTTGGCACTGCAACATAATACTCACGTTTTACAGGGTCAAACTTTACAATTTTCCAATTCTGATCATGCAAATCCTGATCATTGTCATTTGTATCTTTAACCATAAGTTCTGTCGCTCTGAGTTTCGCTCCAAGCGACTCTTTAAAGTGAGCCGTTATTTTAACATTTTCTGCCGGCATTTCAAATGTCGTATTAGCCAATGTGCTGTCTGCGAATGTCACATTACCGGTTTCACATGTCCATCCGGTGAAAACGCAATCTTCTTCGGGAGTTGCTGTTATTGAAACAGCTTCACCTTCACTTGCAGTATATAATCCCGAGTCCGTTTCTGCTTTACCATAATTTACATTATCAGAAACAAGCTCTATTTTATATGTAGGAGCTTCCGTAACTTCAAAAGAGATTTTAAACGTTCGAAGGACTCCATCATTTGATATAACAGAAACTGTACATTCATAAGTTCCTACATCAAGACCTATATTAGTTGTTATATCAAAGTCTACACTTTCACCTTTTTGTAAAATCTGAGGCAACTTTTTGCTGATGGTAAATGCTTCTTTATTTCCATCTTTACTCAAAGAAATAGCAGCTGTCAAGCCGTATATATCGGTCGAGCCTATATTTTTAACAGTAAATGAATTTGTTTGCAAATCATTATAATCATACCCAACTTGTTTTTTGTCATATGTAAAATCGGGTATTACATCAATTTCATCTCTATCATCACCGTTGACAACCAAATACTTAATCTCAACTGTGTTATTATTCTCATTTACAACATTTCCGTAGTTTGTATATGACGTTGTTGAAAGCGTACCCCTTACAGTTACAACACTGCCAACCAATGTAGGGTCTCCGTCAATAACATCCCACGAATCAACTGTAAAGGTCGAAAGCTTACCTATTTCCGTACCGTCGTATCCATCATATGTTGTTCCAACAAAATCAGAAAGTACAGGAAGCGTTACAGTTGTCGGCAAACTCACACCCGCTTTAATAGGAAACATTGCCGATTGCAAATCCGAATAATCAAAAGTATAGCTGTCTAAATAAATATTTTTTCTCGGATTTGTACTGAATTCAGTATATGGGCCCGGATTTTTTCCCGGTTCCGTTGATGATATTTCAAACTTACCGGCTTTACTTCCAAGGTTTATAATCTGTGCAAGTTTCTTTTCAGAATCTATTGCAATATCAGCCTTTACAGTAATTGTTGCCGTTCCGTCATCATTTACAACAACATTATAACCCGACATTGAAGAATCAATAAGTTCTCCGCCCGGCATTCTCACATCAAATGTTGTACCTACAGGAATTGTGTTCCCATCTTTATTTTTAACTGTTATTGTCAAAGTACCGTCATCAGCCGTGACAGCACTTACAACCTCCAACTCTTTTGGAAGCTCACTCTCGTTATCGACAACATTTCTTATAAAGTTGACATCAGAGCTGTCCTTTACTGTAAGCCACGGATAATTAATCGATATTTTGTTTATATCCGCAATGTGTCCCAAAATTGTATATTTGCCTACTACTTTATTTTTGATATCGTCAGGTATATCAAGCAGCTGCGATGTTTCAGTGCTAAGCTGGTACCATCCGATATTAAACTCCGGTACTCCGCCGTTTGGAATATATTTATCAAGTATCGGTTTTGCTTTTGGTGCAAGTTTCAAATCATCTATTGTTGCAGGATAATCCGCCGCACCGGTCCAATACGTCAAATTCTCATTTTCTGCCGTGAAACCAATCAAATTAATCGGCGTCACATGTATTGTAACAGTTATATCAAAATCATCATTGTATTTTTGAACAACCGTATAGTCACCTTCTTTTGGATTCCACGAAATCGAGCTTAGATTGCTTGTCGCCTTATCCCACTTAAACACTGCCGGTCTTTCGGAACCGTCTGCATATTGGAGTGATATAATCGACATTTTATCATTTATGAAATCAAGTAAATCATCTGTTGTGCCATTCTTATAGATGTCATAAGAAGTAACTGTCAATTCCTCATTCAGTGCCTTAACATTTGAAAGTGCCGCTTCAATTTCAAAATTACACTCAACATTTTTATCGGCTCTTGAGTACCATTTGACATCTCCGTCACTGCTGTCGATATAACCTATATGAACACCGTCATCATCTGTAATAGTATCATCCTGCACCGTAATCATTGTCGAAAACGGTACAATTTTAATAACATCCTTAAGTTCGCTTTTTGAAAGCTTTGCAAACTTTGCAGGGTCTTTTATATAAAAGCTCAATCGTCCGAGTTTTAAATTTTTACCGTTTGCAAGGATAAGATGTTCGTCACGACCTTTTACCGCTGTTATGTATTTAGAAGTTGTACCTTCTTGCGGCAAGAAGTTCATTATTGCTCTGCCGTTGTTGGCATCTGCAATACCTATAATCGGCATACTTACACCAATCATAGACGGTAACTTAAAGTCACCAAAGCTTCCGATTGGGAAATCATCAGTATTTTGTTCAAAATAATCATGAGCAATATCATATGAATATCCGACATTTCCCGAAGAAGTTGTAGGGTTTTTAATCGGTGTATTCGTCGCCACATCCGAAAGCTCTATGTAATTTTTATCATATTCAATACAATAAGATATTGCAGTTGAATCAATGTTTTTTAGAGATATATCAACGAAGCCTTGAGTTGTTGAACCGTTAGCCACCATTTTTATGCCGCTGAATGATATAGCTGCATTTGGGTAAGATGTTGCAGCCCAAACAATAACAGATATAAAAACAACCACAATAAATGCACTTATTGTGATTTTCTTTTTCCCAATATGCATGCTCTCCCCCCTACTGCAATTATCCCTATTATGAGTAATTCTATACTTTAATTGTACACCAACTTATACCAAAAGTCAACATTTCTATTCAAGAAAAACACCGTTTATTCTTTACAGTTCATTATCGTATATTGTGTGAATGTTACAATTATTACTGTTTAATAAAATTACATAAAATGTATAAAACAAAAAAAAGAATCGACAGAATTAAATCTGTCGATTCCTTAAAGCTAATTAATATGCTTTTATTTTGACTTTGTCGGGACCTTGGTTATCCAATACAGGAGTCTTCTTTCCAAAATACATACCTGCATACAGAAGGTCTTTTGTTGTGATTGAGCCGTCACCGTCAAAATCACAATCAGCTCTTTCAACACGTCCGCCCTCAAAGTTAATCCAAGAAATTATCTTCTTGCCATTTGCTTCGTAATAAGCGCCGGCTGTATTAGTGCCATCACCATATTGGATTTCTGTATAAGCAGATACACCTGCTACTGCCGTTGAAACAGAATATGATGATTCTGAACTCTTAGCACTGTCTGATTTGCTATCCGACTTACTGTCTGATGTCACACTGTCTGTTGTGCTGTCCGACTTGCTGTCTGATGTCGCACTGTCTGTTGTGTTATCTGACTTGCTGTCTGATGATGTATCACCATTTGATGTATTATCACTTGATGTATTACCATCTGACGGTGTTTCTGTATTATCGGATTTATCTCCCGTTTCAGTATCTGATGATGTATTATCGCCTGTTTCACCCTTATTAGGTGTATCAGTCGTTGTACTGTCATCCTTACTGTCACCACTGTTTGTTCCATCACTTGGAGTTGATGGTGTATCCGGTGTTTCACTCGGAGTTTCAGGATTATCTGTTGTTCCGCTGTCAGGAGTTGACGGTGTTGACGAATTATCCGGTGTTCCGCTGTCAGGAGTTGACGGCGTTGACGGATTATCCGTTGCTCCGTTATCCGGAGGTTCAGGATTATCACTCGAATCGTCTTTCTTATCAGTATCCTTAGTTTCATCCTCGGTTCCGTCTTCAGTTGTTGTTATCGAATCCTTAATAATTTGTCCTGTATAGTCATCCATAATAATGTTATATAGGAATACATTTACTAAGTTAATATCAACATAATCTATGACGCCGTCACTTACATCATAATCTGTAACGTTACCCGGTGTAATTCTAATCATACCAAAGTCATATTTAGCTTTCACAAAAGTTTCGGTTGAAACAATGTTGGTGATTTCATAATCCAAATAACCTGTTCTGCTTATTACAATATGATATGTATCTGCATCAGGAAGCGAGATTTCAAAGTTGCCGTTCAGACCAACTTGGTAAACCGTATTTCCTGCTGCATCTACCGAAACAAGATTATTGCTGCTGTCATACATTCTTATTTCTGCAGTATCGTCACCTTGAGCAACCGAATGAACTCTGCCTGTTATGTAAGTTTGAAGTTCTGGAACTGTTTCGGCAGTATCTCTTGTAACAGTTACACGATACTTACCGCCGTTAGTTACCGTAGAGCTTACCTGACTTACAATCTCAAAGTCGATTGTAAACGACTTTTGGTTAAGTGCAAGGTCAAACATATGTGTTAATTCTGATGCCGACTTACTTGCTACCTGCGTGCCTTCAATGCTCATATTTAGGATTGGATTATATTCTGTAGTCTTAATCGTAAATTCGATTTCTGTTGCAAGCGGATCTACAAGAACATCGTAGCTTATTACACTTGCATCGAACTTAGGATTTAGTTCTTCGTATCCGTCTCCATCAACTGTATCTGTTACGATAATGTTGCTTAGGTAAGCTGTGTTCTCTCTTACAATCTTAATTACATAAGTGTATGGAGTTTCAGCTACTGTTACGAATACATAATCTACAGCTTCGCCCGCGTCAAGCTCAAATTTCTCACTTGCACTGCCGATTGATTCTGCCGAATTTTTACCCTTATGAGTAAATACTATACTGTCAGTTGGGTTTTTAGCCTCTGCTGTTACCGTAATATCTTCATCATAAGGTGAGATATTAACAACATAACTAAAGATTTCAGGGTTAAATACCTTTGACAAATCGAACTTATCGGTTGTCAGACTTGCAAGTCTTGCATCTCCGTTTGCTCTGTCATCACGAGTAATCTTCAATTCGTACTTACCAATCTTACCGTCCTTATTTTCAACAGTTACCGTTACAGTTTCTGTTGAATGTTCACTGTCAAGGAAGCTTGACGGCAATGTAATTTCAGTGGCTGTGCCGCTTGTTACCGTTGTAACCTTACCGTCGCTTGTAGTAACGGCAAGTTTATCATTTGCCGGATCTTTAGCTGTTACAGTCAATGTAATTGTATTGTCTGTGTAATTAACCTTAGCAGAATATTCAGCATCTTTTTCTTCAAATGCAGGAGTCATTTCATATAATCCGTCGCCTGCAGCTGTTTCATCCTCAAGTTCAATGTTTTCAAGGAATGCCTCAGGAATTAACTTATCAAGACGAGTTACATTCAGAACATAAATTCCGTCTTTTTCGTCAACTGTTATCTTAACCGTTACGGTAAAGTTCTTAGTATCAAGAGGAAGTTTATCAAATGTTCTTACGTCACCGTCTACATAAGCTCCACCGTCGATACTCATACTTACTTGTGCATTTTCATAAGTATTCTTTGTATGTACGGTAAATGCTTCGGTATCCTTACCTATTTCAACATCATAATTTCTTACTATCGGTGAGAACTTAGTCTTCATAGTAGCATTATCTGTCCACAAATCAGTTAAGATAGGTGCGTCTGTATTATAAACAGTTACTACATATTCATTAATAAGCTCGTATCCGCTTTCAGTAAACTTAGTTGCACGGAATGTGAATGTTGCCTGTCCGCTTTCGCCTATAGACTGTGCCAAGTATGAACCCATACCTTCTTGCAATGAGTAATCTCTCATTGTTTCATTGATTACTTCAATGTAAACATTCGGGTCATCACTCTTAGCAAACAAGTACGGTGTAGCACCGTCATTAACGGCACTGTAAACAAATACTTTTTCGTCAAACGCTGTGAAGAATGTTGCATCCTTGCCTGTCTGGTTGATTGTCGGATCAATCATAATATGATTGATGAACGGTTCATAAGGCTTGTCTGCATCGCTTTCAGCATATACAACGAACGACTTGTTAATACCGCTTATTGCGCTTACAACATTAATGTCGAATCTTTCCTTTTGTGTTGACATTGTAAAGTCAATGTCCTTTCCGCTTTCAATCTCTCTGCCGTTTACAGTAATTATTGCATCGCTGTCGGCTGAAGTTATATTAAGCGGAATTGTTGTTGTACCTTCAGGTACTGTTATTGTTTCAAGAGTGCTGTTTGTTATCGCATCTCCGTTCAATGTACCGCTGATACCGTTGATTGCAGTATCACGCAAGATTGTTACAGAATACTTCTGCATTGTAGCACCGTTTCTGACTGTAATAATTCTTACTGTCTTATTACCGTTCAATGCAAATGTTCCGATACCGCTTACGTTTGCAGAACTGCTTGCTGCCTTAGCATTTATTGTTACACGGGTTGTTGATGCATCTACATATGTGTAGTAGTTAAGCTCTCTTGCCGAGAAATCCGGAATTATGTCCTTACCGTCTACAGTCAAGCTGCTTAGGTCAGGAACATCGGCTGCCATATTCTTTCTGAATATATCCAATGTGTATGTTACTTCAGGCAATGAATCATCAGCTGATGCATATACCTTGATTGCAACTGAGTTATATACTCCGTCTGTCAAGTCTATATCCATAGCGCCTGTATATTCTGTGCCGTTTACTTTAATCACACTGCCCGGATTTAATGCAGCTGTTTCAAGAGTTACCTTATTTACCTGATAAGGAACTGTTACATAATAGTTCTTTACATCTCTTGTAAATGTCGGTACGACTGTACCCTTATTAAGAACAAGTTCTGTTAGAGCATTATCGTTATCCGAATCAGGACGATATACATTTACAAGATATACACGCTTAGTTATTGATAACTCTGCAGGAGATTTTGTATTATCTATTGCAGTTACAACAACCTTAATCTGATTCTTACCCTTCTTAAGTTCGATATTTTCTGATGCCATACCGCTTACAACTTCAAGGTTGTTAACAGTAATCTTCGCATCATTGGCAGTTGGGATAAGGTTAATGTATGATGTTGATTCATCTACATTAATTTCATATGCTGTCTTATCCGGATCAAATGCCGGTGACAATGCAAAGTTCTGTTTAACTGCCAAGTCGATAAGTTTAGGGTCAAGGTCAGGTTGTTGACGATTGATTACCAATGTATAATACTCTTTATTTTCCTGAGCATTCGATAGTTCAATCGTGAATATGTTATCACCGTATTCAATAGGTTCAAAGATATTATTCCATGTACCGCTTGTTATTACTCTGCCGTTTACTCTAATCGTTAGATTATCTTCATCCGATGGGTCATTTGATATAGCAGTTACCTTAATATCTGCCTTTTCAAATGTACTTGGAACACTTGCATAATATGAATGTTCATCCTTATCGAATGTAGGGGTTATAGCATAGTCATCAAAGTGTTGGTCTTTTAGTTCCAAACCTGTCATTTCAGGTATCGGAGTTTCAAACTTATTACGATATACCGAAACCGTATAAGTCTTTTCTGTACCGTTTACTGTTCTTACAATGAATGTTACTACCGTTTCGCCTACAGCAAGCGGTGACAATGAGAATGTATCTCCGCTGCTTATCACCTTAGAAGTTTCGCTTGATGTAACGGTTATATCCTTTATAGCATCCGGAGTTCTTGCAATCGGTATCAAATCAACATTTTCATGCTCATAAGTATAAGTCAAATGATAATTTGTTTCATCACTGTCGAATATAGGAGTGAGTACACCGCCTGCTGTGTACTTAATATCTATTAGGTCAGCATTATCATTTTCACTGCCTCTGTAAATATTAATTACATAAACCTTCTTAGTGTTATTCCATGTTCTATTGCCTGCTTTTGCAATATTGTTAGGAGCAGTTACCGTAATAACAATCTTATTGCTACCCTCTACAAGCTTAATATCAGCATTTACCGTACCAACCGCATCAACGTCAATATCTAAGGCTTCGCTTCTTACCCAAATAGCAGACATTGTATTTTCGGATTTAGCGTTAATCTTAATTGAATCGACGTCATTTGCAACAGTAATCTTATATGATGTTACATTCTTATCAAATGTCGGCGTCATACTTTGACCACTTGCTGTCAGAGATGAAAGCAATGCGCTTGTATTCTTGTCTATTGCTCTGTTTATTGTAATTGAGTAGTAACGACTGTTGCCGTTGCCATCGCTTACTTTGACAATAAACAAGTTATTACCCGCATCAAGCTTAACCGGCGTCGGCTGACCGGACAACATAGTTTCGGTTGTATTATTGGCTACATCATACAATGTTGCAGTCATATTACCGTCTGTACCCGTAACATTTGTATTCGGAATTACTGTGATTGCTTCTTCTGTTTCCGTATTAGTTACATTTGAATAGTAGTTATAATCTACATCTGATGAGCTGTTCATCATTGTCAATGTATGATTTGCAAGAGATATACTTGATAAGAAGTTTTGCTTTGGATTGATATTAGCATTAGTATTCTTATAAAGTGTAATCTTATACTCTTTCATTACTACGCCGCTTGCCGATACATTGAATGCAACTTCGGTTGTTGATTTCTCAGTCAAACCGTCTTTGATTGTCACGCTCGTTCCCTTTGTGGTAGAACCGCCGTCAATCTTGTAAGCCACATCGCTTGCAGCACTGCTTGGTGTTGCTTCAATATTAATATCATTAATATTTTCACCTTCAACAATGAAGTAGTAATCCGTAATATCTCTGTCGAACATCGGAACTAAGCTGTAATACTTACCGCCGATAACGACTCTGATGTCGTCCAAAGTAGCGTCAGTATCAGGAATCTTACGATTTATTGTAACCGTATATGTCTTAGTTGTTATTCTGTCTTCAGATGTTACTTCAATCTTCAATATGTTGTTACCAACTGTCAAGTTATCAAATACAAAGCTATTTCCGCTTGTGTGGTTGATAACCGGCTTTGAACCGTTGCTTGTAGACGTCATAAGCTTGATTGTAGCATTATTGCTTGCTGTAATCTTATCAAATGTCACCTGTGTAACAGCTGTATCTACATCGATTTCGTAGTTATGAACATCCTTATCGAATGTAGGTTTCATCACTACGCCGCTTTCAGGTTCAAGTTCGATAAGGTCTGCATCGCCTGACATTCTTGTTACGTGTACAATATATGTCTTGGTTATATCTGTTGCAACATCCTTTACAGTAACGGTTATATCTTGAGGATTATTCATCAAGTATGTCTTATTGGTAAACTGCTTTGTTGTTCCCGAATCAGGGTTTTGCTCAGCTAAAGTACCAATCTTAACCGTCTTACCGTCTGATAGAGTTGTTACTCTCATCATCGGTGTATATGTCGCATTATGCGGAATACCTATTTCAAAGCGGTTATTTTCACTGTTCCAAACAGCTGCAATAGGATTTGCATATTGACGAGTTGTATCTGTTACGAAGTCGCCATTGTCGACATCCATATAAACACTTAGAATATCTCCCGTCACACTAATCAACTTCAATACATAATCTCTGCTGATTGTATCTGTACCGGCTGTCAAAGAAACATTAATATCAACATTTGTAGTTACAGACGATATAGTCGGCATAGTTATCGTTACCCAACCGGTAGACGAAACATCTGCTGCGCCATTTGTCTTTAATGTTGTTGTTGCTCTTGAATCGCTTGCCATAGCCTTAACAATCGGATTTGTACCCGATTCAACATATGCAACATATGTTCCGTCCGGCTGCAAAGCGGCAGGCATATCATTTACCATGACATACTTAACGCTTGCGTCTATCGGCTTACGATAAATATGAAGTTCGTATTCCAATTCCTTAGATGTTTCACTTGTTACTTTTACATAGAATACGTTATCGCCATATTCAAGATTTACGTTTTGAGTAATTGTAACAAACGCATTACTCATCGGTTTTTTGTTTGAATCAAGAATTGTAACCATCGTCTTAGCACCATCATGATTATGATATGCCTTAGCGTAAATGTCTGCATTAGTCTTTTCTGATTCAACATTTACCGTATAAACGCCCTGTTTCTTTTCATCATCTGTTGTAGGCTTATTTATCTTATAATTATCCTTATCAAAGTCAGGATCCAAGTCGTAACCGATAACTTGTAAATCTGCAAGTCGGTTTTCATCGCTAGGGTCATGAATTTCTATATAATAAGTTTTTGTGTAGTGAGGAACTCTCAAGTAAATAGGTATTCTGAAGTATTCCGAAGTTGTTCCGTCTGTCTTCATACTGTTGACATACTGCTTAATATATTTACTCAAATCGTCGATTTGCTCACTGCCTGCGTCTGTAATCTTGATTCTTGTTTCATAATCATTAGGATTCCAGCCTTGTGTCTTCGCATAGTCAAGTAGTTTCTGATGTGTTTCATGTGCATTTGCATATACATCATACTCATGTAAATCATTTTCAGTCTTAATCGAATAAGTTGTAACCGTCTTTATAAATGATGAATTATAGAACGGTATCTTATTTGAATTGTCCTTCTTTGTGATATACAAATCATCAAGATATACGTCAACCGGAATATGCTTGATACGTAATGTATAATAGATTGACGGGCTGCCGTCCGACTTCTTAAGTTCAATCGAGAAGTAGTTGTCGCCAGCCTTCAAATCTACGTTTGCAGTAAGCTGACCGCCCTTACCTGCTCCCAATGTATATGTCTGCGATACTGTAAGACCCGTCAACGTAATTGCGGCGTTTTTATCAACAGCATATATATCAACTTTAGCAGTTGGATTTTCTGCTTCTGAATATGAGTATGCCTCATATATAATCTTGCCGCTGTCAAGAGTTGTCTTAACTGCATCATTGTCATTTACACGGATTGCTCCAAGTGCTGCGTCAAGCATATCACGCTTAATTAAAATATTGTTAATTGTTATTAAGAATCCGTCTTCGTCATATACACGAAGCTGAACAATCGAATTAACTTCTTTTAGCTTAATTGTTGATTTAATAGTCTGCTCATTAGTTGTATCATCTACAAGTATCTTTTCACCGTCGTCAATCTGAACGTAATATTTATGACCTTGAGGGTCTGCCATATTAATTTGCATATCTGCATCGCTCAAGTAGAACGGAAGTTTTGTCGGACGTTCATAGTTTGAAATGATAACACCGTCTTCATTTGTAACCGGATCGCCGATTCTTTCTGTAAGTTCGTCATTTACGACTGTGTTCAAATCGAAGTTGTAGATGTACTGAACAATGTAAATCGTATAGTTCTGTGTTGCGCCTGACGGAGATTCTACCGTTACAGGAACTTGCGTAACACGGCCGTTTAGTTTTACATCATCAATATACGTATTTACTGCGCTGTTCTTATGAACACCGTTTACATATATCTTAGCAAACTTATTCTCACTTATAAGTTTTACTACAGCTGTATCACGTCCTTGCGGAACTGATGCCAAGTAAGTTGTAAGACCTGTTATACTTGCATTCTTCAAGATTACTTCAGATTCATCTATAGGATAATCTTTGTATCCTTCTTTTCTCAAACCGATATTAACATTTTTCAACTGAGTACCCTCAGGGCTGTTAATAAGGTTGATTACATATTCCTGAGATGCATTGTTGGTTCTCGATGTTACTTTGAATCTGAACTTATATAAATTTCTGTCTTCCATAGTGGCGGCATCCGTTGTAGCACCTGCGAAGTTTACATTAGTTCCTTGAATTTGTTTATTATTGCTCAGTACATATGTACCATCTCTGTACTCATAGAACTGAATTACCGCATATGGGTCTATTGCGAATACAAACGGTTGTGCAATGTGTGTATTCATCGGCATTTCAACTTTGTACGATATTGCCGTTGTATTAGGTTCCACACCCGCTTCATAACCTGTAACCTTACCTGTAACTCTTGTTGTCTGCTGAGTTTCAGTAGAAAGTCCGCCTGTAGCGTCAACATATACTTTGTCTATACCAAGTTCACTTGAAGCTTTCTGAATCATCAATGTGTAATCCTGTGTTCTGCCGTCACCGGCTGTTACTCTGGCTTTCAATATGATGTCATCTATACCTGACATTGATGCCTCTGTATCAACTGCCAACATTCCGCTCGCGATCGCAGGTTTACCAAAATCAGTAAAGAATTCAATCTTTGAGCTTGCCGACTTAGTCTGTGACTTAACATATGCCATATTTGCCGTTGGATTAATATAGCTTATGTAATTATATGTATAAACATATTTGCCGTTTACAAGTGTCTTATCTTCGCTCTGCTTTGCAGCCTTTACATATGAGCTGTCAACTAACTTAATATCGCTGACAAACATATCAAGTTTCAAATCAGAACGCATTTCTTCAGGAGAAAGCTTTGTAATAATAAGCTTTGTTATTGCTATCTCATCAGGAGTTGTACCATCTGACAGCAAATCAGGTGAACCAACCTTAATATCAATCGTTACCGATGACGATGTCGGAATTGTTGATACGTCATAATTCAAATATGAATTGCTTGAAAGAGCAAATCCGTTATTCTCAAATTCTACGTATTTCCCGGCGTTCAGAGCAGTAGCTTTGATTTCATTTACAAGTGTTTCATCTGCCCCTACATCAATTCTGAATGTATAAGGGTCGTTTCTGTCTTGCTCTGCATAACGTCCGTCAAGTGTAATTTCCTTAAGCTTTAGATTATTCATCTTTCTGATAATCTTAAGTGTGTAGTATGCAGGTGCAATATCGCCTTCATAACTCCATACCGTTACCTGGAATGTTCTTGAACGTTCGCCTGTTGTTTCATCAACATCATCGTCATTACTGTCAAACGGAATATTTATCTTTAGAGTTTGATTTGTCGAAACAGTATCTACACCGTCTATCGTCATACCAACTCTTGCTGTTGAGTAATCAGCACCGATTTCAATAGGAACGATTGATGTACCGTATGTTATATTCTTTATGATAATCGGATTGTTTACAGTTATATTTTCAACAACTGACTGGAACAACTTACCCGTTTTATCTTCAGGATATGCATATACGTGATCAATTTTTCTGTTATTAGACTTTCTGATTAGGTCTACTATGTATTCCTTACCATCACCAACACCTGACAACATTTCATCCTGTGAACGTATTCTAAAGTACAATGTGTAGTTTTGGTTAGGTTCAAGATTTGAAAGTTGTACTTGTTTTTGATGTAATTCATAGTTATTTGTATATGATGATGTATATGGGTCATAAATATCTACGCCCGCATATTCATAATCTGCGATTACCTTCATGTCAACAGATGTTATACCTGTTTCAATTTCTACAGTGTATCTGCCTGTGTTCTTATCATACTTAGCAGGCGGTATGCTGTTAATTGTTCCTGCAGGACCAACCCATACACTGTAATTATCACTTTCGGCATCATATTCAACATCTCTGTTTGTGTTATCTGCAAGATAAACTCTCAATTCATATTCTTGCATTGTACCCGCTTCAGAGATAATTCTGAATTTAACCACATGAGGAATATCAGGATCTGCATCGTCAAACAAGTATGAGTGGGATACTCTGAACGGAATGTTGTATTTAGCATCATTTCCGTGATAATCAAAGTCGCCATCTTCCCATAGAAGTTCTGCTGTTGTATCCTTCGACTGAACAGCCGCCTGAACAACAACCGATGTCTTTTCGGCATTATTAACTGCTTTTTCATATACACTGTAAGGAATATAGCTGTTATAATACGGCAGATCCGAATCGTCCTCAGTGAACGGACCATATGCTTCTACACCATTAACCGTTACATAATCGGCATTAGTATTAATCGACTGGATTGTTACGTTTAATGCATTGTTTGAAGTATGTCTGCCGTCTTCTGATGTTACTACGTACGGAATTACCTTAACGCTTTCGCCATCCTTTACAGGAATCAAGATACCGTGAATATCTCCGCCGTTTACTACATTTGAACCACTTATTACAGTGTCATCATCTGTTATTCCGGTATATATTTTACCGTTTAGAGTAATCTTAGCCTTTGAATACTCTGTCTTGATATATACTCTTAAATACTTATTACCGTTTTCATCAACTGTAAGTGTTGATTCGCTTACTTTGTAATAATCTACAACATTTGGACTTGTTTCACCGTCATATCTTGTAGTTTCATTTACAACAGTTTCTGAGTTATCACTGCTGTTATGAAGTACATTTGTATTTTCTGACAATCTGTAGATTACAACCTTATACTGATGAGTATATCCTGTACCTGCTTCAGGTATTGATACAATAGTAATATTTGTATCAGGAGTATCTTCAGATACTGATCTTGCTGTATTTACAGGAATTGTAAGTACACCATCTGTCGGATAATTATAATCAGATCTGTTTACAATTCCGTTTTCAGATACTGAATTTACTGATACTGTCGGATCATATGGAGTTGGTGCATGTTCATCAATGCGAAGTCCAACCTTTACAGTTGCATCCTTCACGATACCGTATCTATAGATAATCTCATCGCCGACCTTTTCAGGATTTTTAAGCAAGTTACCGTCAATATAAATATCAATATCTGCATCAGTGTTCTTATACTTCTGACCTATTAAGAATGTATAAGTCTTAACAGTACCAATCTTTTCATCAATAGTTGCATCTGCTTGAGCCTTATAGTTATTAGCTACACCAACCTGAATCTTAACTACTGTAAATCCACCGTCTTTTTTGATTAGAGGAATCTTATAAGACTGGTTGCTTGTCTGACGCCATCCGCCATCCCATACAACGCTTGCATCGGTTGCTGAATAGTCGTTTGCTGCGGCTGTTTCATATGCTGCAACCTCTTTCTCATATTGAGCAAGTGCTGCTGCATACTGTTCATCTGTCATACTTCCCTGAGTAGGTTTTTCAGGTCTTGTCAAGTGACCTATTCTGATGTAGTTATTAGCATCCTTAGCCAACACTGATGCGATTGCACTTGGCAAATCATCAGTCTGCGGATCAAGACGAACAACATATGCATTTCTTGTGCTGTCCCAAAGAGCATTTGACAAGTTGCCGCCGCTGTAAGGTCCTGCCTGTACAGCTTCAAGATCAAGATTCAATCTATTGATATTAATTTTATACTCAGCAGTAGTATTTAATGAAGATTTAATCATTACATTAATAGTGTTCTTACCTGTTATTGTAAAGTTCTTATAAACATTATTATGTAATGACGAAGTATTATCGTCAATCTGTACTTCTGCCAACAGAGTTGATGCTATAGCCTCAAGATCTACTGTTGTAACATCAGACGGAATCCATAGCTGATATTCACCGTCTATATCCTTACCGGCTTCAACAGTTGTTTTTGTTCCGCCGTCATCGTAAGTTGCGGTAAATGTCTTAAGGTTTGCATTATCACTCTTCTTGTAGATGTATAGATATGATACCTTAATTGTTTCTAAGTCAGCAGCTTTTGACTTGATTTCATAGATTGTTAATTCTTCGCCGTCAAGAAGTACATTAGTTGCTGTCCACTTATCCGAATTAGCTGATGTTGGGTCTGTTGCCGTCGGGCTGCCTGCATTTACAAGTGTATAAATATCATTAGCCTCTATCAAAATATCAACATATGTCTTATTTGTAAACGGAACATTACCCGGAGTATCAAGTTTAACTACATATACGTCTGCAGTTGCTCCTGTTTCTTCATCCATTACTCTGTTTTCAGCTGTCGGAGTATAAACATTGCTACCGTATGTTACCTTAACAGTCTTTAATGAATCATCAATACTCTTTCTTGTTAAGTGAAGTACATAATGTTCAACAACATTCTCTTCTGTTGTTACGTCAATCGGAATGTAAATATCCTTAATTGATGTATCAAGTTTATATCTTTCGATTTCTTGTACATTAGCCGAATTATACTCTGATGCAATGCTTACCTTTGAAGTAGAGTTTACGGTTTCAGCCTTAATATTGATATATTCAAGGTCCTTGGTAATTACATAGTTATAAACATTTTCATTTATATCTGTAACATCTGTATAACCCGAACCTACAAGAACATTGCCTATAAGAGTAAGCGGATCAACCTGTACATACTTCAAACCTGTATGATATTCAGCAGGTTTCAAGATTAACGGATATTCAACTGTTGAAAGTGCATTACCGTTTGTTACTCTCAATGTATAAGTTGTTGTAGTACCGACATTTGCAGGAAGTGCTGTATTAATCCATGTCAAGCCGTTCATGCTCTCATACGAAACAACATTTCTATCCTTGTCAAGTACTTCAACTGTACCTGATATAGGAGTAATTTCTGCATTTACAGAATCAGCTGACTTACCTATTTCTGCAACGTATGTGTTATTTACACGAGCAACTGTCGTTCCGTCAATAACAACGCTGTCAAGTGTTGCCAAAGTAGGTTCTTTAATAATTACAAGATGATGTTCCTGACTTGCACCGCTTGTTGATGTAATTGTAAACGGAATTATTGTCTTATCATTGATAAGTCCGTTTATAACACCTTCAAATACACCTGTATATGAACCGCCTCTGATTGCGATTGTTGAATAAGGATTCTGAGCCTTTATGTAAATATTAGCCGAATTCTTAGTATCTCTGATATATACAATATGTTCGCAAGTTGTTTCTCCGTCTGCAAACAAGTCAATGCTTTGTGCAGAAACTGACGAAGCCTTATTTGTAACTTGTAGCATTGGGTAGCTGCCTGATGTCATATACCATATATCATTGAAGTTCCAATCGCTAAAGATTGACTGAACATATAGGTCAGATGCAGCAATACTGCTATTATCATTTGTCGTAACGATTGATGTATCATTCTTAACAAACAATGCACCCATTACACCGTGTGTATGTGTAATTGTACCGTCACTGTTAATAGCAATCGATGCTTTATCAAACATTGAGCTTGACAAATTTGCGTTAGCGAATACATATCCGATTGTTGCACCGGCATTATTGCTTATTACTATACCTGCAGAAGCATTGTTGCTTACAAGTGCAGTTGATGTAATATATGAGTTTTCAATAGTACCGTTGTTTTCGATTGCAAAACCGGCTGCATTCTTAGCTGTAATCTTACCGCCCGTTTCAATTGCAACTTGTTCGATTGTACCGTTGTTAATGCCTGCTACCACAGATGCATTTTCAACTCCGTTTTCACCGATTGTCGCAACCGCAAATCTCAAGTTCTTAACAGTACCGTTGTTTACAGCAAACAAAGCTGAATAATCTTGACCGTTTACGCTCTTCTGTGATGTAATCTTCAAATCGGAAATTGTAAATCCGTTACCGTCAAGACTACCTGTAAATGGTGTATCTTCTGAACCGATAGGATCCATTTGAATGTAATCCGAATTATACTTCATTGAAATATTATTCTTCAATACATAATGCTTTGTTAAGCTTTCCTCATCGTTACCGATGCTCTTCAATCCTGCGGCTGATGTGATTTCAAACGGACGGGCTTGGCTGCCGTCAGGAATGTTAAGATTTGATATATCTGCATCAGCTGATTGGTTCCTGAATGTAGGATACTGAGCTGTCTTGATTACCCATGTATTTGCAAAGTCCCAATCATTGAATGTTGCTATATCTCCAAGCTTTTCAGGAAGAACTGACGCACTGTTATATACATTGCTGTTGCTTCCCACCTTGCTGTAGATTTGGCTAGGCATTACTGCATATGCATTATTTATTGTTGAGTTGTCAAGGTTCAATACAACAATCGACGCTACGTGTTCATCGGTTAAATTACTTGATGTTGAGCTTATTGAACCTACATTATATACATTCTTAACAGCGTTATGGTTCAATGCTGCAATACCTGCTGCGTACTCACCTGATGTAATTGTTGCTTTATTATATGCGTCTTCGATAGTACCACGGTTATCACCTGTTACACCGCCGGCTGCATATGAAGATTCAATATTACCTGAAGCTACGGCTACTCTTGAAATTACACCGTTTTGTTCATTCTTACCTGCCACGGCACCGATATATTGATATGATGTGCCTGCAACAGATGTAATATTTACATCTTCAAGTTTGAAGTCATAAACTTCACCCTTATTTACACCAAACAAGCCGTATGCTGTATCATTTGATGTAGCTGTAATTGTTAGATTTGATATTGACTTTCCGTTACCGTTTAGGTTACCTGTAAACGGTTTGGAAGTTGTACCAACCGGAGTCCATGCAGTACCGCTTAAGTCAATATCATTCATCAATACATAGTATGCATCAAGATGATCTGACATAGCCTGAAGTTCTTCGGCCGTTGTAATCTGGTAAGGTGATGCCTTACTGCCGTCAGGGTCTTCAGGAAGGATAGTTGAGCCGCCGCCGCACGATGCATCTTTAGCTACATATTCGTCCTCTGTACCTCTTTCGGCGATTACCTTTTCTACACTTGTATTATTGCTGTACTTAACAATTACAAGTTCATATCTGCTTGTCTTTGTTCCGTCAGAAACAACAATATAGAATTTATTTACTGTTCCAAGGTTTGCAATATCAGGTACTGATAATTGACCTTGATCTTCACCAAGAACAACATCACCTGTGTCTGTTACTCTGATAAGTCCAAGTTTTGAATCGCTTCTTCTTGTTGCAATTACAATGCTTGCACTGTCATCTGTGCTCGGAATAGCTGTCTTATAATTTCCGTACTTATCCGGAGTTAGCTTTGTATAATCTCTTTCTGACTTGCTCTGAACCATTACATTTGAAAGTGCCAAAGACTGGTCTTGTCTTACAAGTGTAATTGTTTCTGCAATAAAGCTGTTATCGTCATACGGGTATGAGTAAATCTTGAATTTAACAGTTGTTGTCTTACCAGAATCAAGAGTTACTGTTTCAGTATTTTCACTTACCTTAAACTCGCTGTCACCAATCTGTACCTTTGAAACTTCGCTGTCTGCAACAACTTTAATATCTGCCGCAGTTGCTCCGTAAGGTACTTCATAAGTGTAACCGCCGCTTGTCTTTGTAAGCTTGGTTCCGTTGACATAGACTTCTTTTTCACCAGTATTGCTTCTTATGATATACAATGTGTATGTTTGCTCTGCCTTACCGTCCTTAGATGTAACGGTAAAGTCAACCTTAGATACGTTCTTTGTAACATTATAAGATACGTTCAAGACACCGTTTGTTGATTTATCGCTGCCAAGTTTAACTACTGCATCTTCGTTTGCCGCAGTTATTGTAAGTATGCCGTTTGTTACGGTACTGTCTGCTCTTACAAGATATGTATTAGACTTAAAGTCTGCCTTTTCAGCTGTTACACCGTCAAAGACAACACTCTTTAGAGCTACGTCTGAATCTTCAACATACTTAATTATTACTTGATATGGATCACTTACAACCTTACCGTCATAACTCATAATTCTGAAGTTAAATACTGTATCATTTTCTGAGTTAAGTGCAAGATTTTCAAATACATAACCGTGTGAGTTGTCACTTACAAGAATACCGTCAATACCGAATCCTGTAAGTTCTACCTTTGCCATGTTACCTGTAGGAACGATTGAAAGGTCAACCGGATTACGTCTGTTTACAACTGCTGTGTAGATACGGTCATCAGGAACTGAGAATAACGAAATATCTACATCTGTTGAGGCACCGGCTGTAAGTTCAGTCTTATTAAGTGAAACTGACTTGACATCTGTGTCTTCGTAATCAGTATATACATACAATGTGTATGTCTGCTTTACACTGCCTGATGATGATCTAATTGTAAATTCAAACTTATTTACCTTTGAAACATCGGGTTCATCAAGCATTCTCTTTGCAATAAGTTCACCGTGGGCTACATCGTAATCGCCTGTTTCACTATTCTTCATTGAGATTTCTGCAATACCGCTTGATGTATGTATTGTGATAGTTGCAGGGTTTTCTGCTCTTGAATCGCCTCCGTTAAGATCTGACGGAATTGCAATCTCATAGATAGTAGGATTATTCTTTCTTGTGATTGCTGCGATACCATTTACGATAACCTCGCCTATCTCCGTGTTATTACTGTTCTTATAGATACTTACTGTATAAGTCTTCTTAGCATTTGGTGTACGTACATCATCAACATACAACTGTGAACGAACTTCTACAGTTATAGTTGTTTCTTCTTCAGAAGATAATGTATATGAAGTATCTGACCATACGTTGATGTATGGAATTGAAAGTGCATTTCCTGCTACATTGACAAGTTTAGCATATTGATTTGCTGTAATTGTTACATCTGCCTCAGTTACGGTTGTCGGAACACTGAATGTATACTTCAAACCATTTGAGATAGGAGTTGTATTTACAGTATCATTAACCTTTACATTGTCAAGTGACAAGTCATCTGATGCACCCTTTAATAATAAGTAGTAGTTCTTAACCAACTCTGCCTTATCATTTTGAGGTTTAACGGTAATTCTCAAGTATCTCTTACCGCCAATCGGAACACCGCCTACAACCTTATATCGGAATGCACCTTCGTCGGTCTTCTTTCTTGTGATGATGTCACCTGTCGAATCTATGATGTTTTCACTGTCATCAGGCAATGCTACTTCATGTATTGATTCGATTGTTGCATACTTATCTGTAAGCAGTATATCAAGCAATATATCGTGGTCAGGAACGTTTGCTTCATACAATACTGTCATTGACATATCAACATTGTATTCGCCGTCCAAACCTTTTTCTGTTGTTATACTCTTAATTGATGTATCGTCTGACTTTTCTCTGAATTCAAGAACATAGTTCTTCTTCGAGCCGTTTTCAGCCTTTACTTCGATTACATATTTACCACCGTTTGCATTTGCCGGCAATGTATCCTGCCAATTATTATCTGTTGTCCAACCGGCTGTATCGCCTGCTGTTGAAGCACTGCTATCGCCGTTATTATGCCACTTATTCTGTGAATCATAGTAACCTACTCTCAATATTGACTTAGGTGAAGTTTCAATCGTAATTTGAGGTACTTCTGTCATTGAGTCTACGAAGAATATGTACTTAACGTCATCACTGTTTTCTACAGGTTCTTCTGTAGCATCCACATTACCACGCTTGATGCTGATAATATCATTTTCACCGCTTCTTCTTGTGATGTGTAACTTATATGTCTTAATCGGCTGTGAAGTATTCTGCGATTGAACATAGATTGTATATATCTTAGCTGTATCAGTTGCTTCTGTAAGAGCGATTGTATAAGCCTTAGATGTTATACCCTTATCAACCAACGTCGGTGCAGGCTCACCATCTTCTGTAATCGCAAGTTTTGTAAATTGATTCTTAGCCTTTACTATAACATTTGCTATTTCGTCAGTTGTTTCAATACTTCCGTCATAGTAACCGCCGTTTGAAGCTACCCAGTTAGCTTCTACACCGTTTATTGTTACTGTAATATCGGTATCAGTACTCTGCGGCATAATGATTAGCTTAAATGTCTTCTTATAACTTGAGCCTGATTTAGCCACATCAACTTCATAAGTATATGGATTGCTTTCCGTCAAAGCTGACAAGTTACTAACCTGTAATCTATACAATGTTCTGTCAGGTGAATCAACAGTTATAATATTATTTGCATTTGTTGTATTTCTTACTTCAGCAATATTACCGTTTATTGATGTTAGGTATATAGTTGCTGTGTTAGAAGTTGTAGGAACATATACAATATATTCGTTCTTGTCCTCTTCCTTCGCAATCTTTTCGTCATCGTATTCTACAGTCAATTCCATATCCATATCTGTAGGTGTTGCGATGATGTAGTAATCCTTTGTACCACCGCTCTGCGATGTTACGGTTACAGGAATTACGAATGAATCGTTTGTGCCGTCACCGTCAAAGTCGTAATCGGCTGTAAGTTTTGTAAATGTTGCCTTTGCAGTACCGCCGTTTGTATTTGCGAACGGTGCATTATCAATGCTTGTTACTGCCGCATTTACATCTTCAAGCTCGATTGCAAGGTCAAATACTGTATAACCCGATGTAGTTGACTTAGGAACATATACATGATATGCATTGTATATATTACCGCCTAAGTTTACACTGTCATCTGCTGTAGTATCTGTATCCTTGTTTTCACTGTCATTTGGATTTGCAGTTACCGACTTGATATTTGCATTGTTACTCTTCTTATAAATATATAGCTTATATTCGGCTGTTGCTGTATTTGTAATATCATCAGATTTAACTGTGATTGTTACTTCTGTGAAGTTACTGTTTATAGTATCTTCAAGGTCTGTTGTAACAGTTGCGCCAAGTGTCGGATTTGTGTTGTTATTGCCTGAAACGCCGTCTTTACCTGTAATTTCTACACGGTAATTTGCGTTAGATGCAAGAGCCCATACATCTGCACTTGTTGCTGTACCGTCTACATAATATACATATGAGCCGTCAAGATTTGTTTTCTTAACAGTATTGTTATCAACCTTTACAGTCAATGTATAATCATCGCTCAAACGTTTTAGATATACAACGTTTTCATATGCAGGGTCACCGTCAGCTGTTCTGTACAATCTGAACGGTACTTCCATTTCGGTTACAGAGATAGGCATTGAAACCTTAAGCTCTGCATAACCGCCGGCTGTAATATCGCCATTGTTAATGCTTACGAAGTGGTTCTTGCTCGCTGCCGTAACACCAATCAATACTTCACTTGCGTTCGGAAGTACTTCAAGATATGTATATCTTGGTTCTGAATCAGTCGGTGCAGTTGCATCCAAACCGTTTACTGTTACGCTTTCAACAGAAGGAGCTTCGTCTGTACCCTTTATAACAAGCTTATACATCTTCTGTAGTGAGCCGTCCTGTGAAACTACCTTAACATATCTAATCTCGTCGCCTGTCTGTAAATCCAAACCTGAAACGATTTGAGTTACATATCCTACGTTGCTTGGATTATTATCATATGCATTCTGTCTAAGTTTCTCAATGTCTGTAAGTTCTGCCAATTCATCAGATGCTTGTACAGTTACATTTGTAAACTTAGTTGTATCAGGGATTTCAACAGTCCATGTTTCACCGTTGACGTCTGATGAATCCTTAACTGCATAATATGTGCCAACCTTAATATATTCTACATCTGCATTTGTATCTGTATCTCTGATTATTAAGGTGTATTCTTTAGTTGTAAATCCGTCTTGTCCTGTTACTGTTATACGGTATCTGTTTACCGGCTGACTGTGTAGAGTTACCGCATCATTTGCCCATACATTCTGTGACTCGCTGCCCACTTCATTGTATGACAATCCATATGGTGACTTTGTCAAATCTCTTGTGATAGCTTCAACCTTAACAGTTGCATTTGCATCTTGTGTTGTTATTGAAACATCAGCAGTCTTATCACTCGAAATACCGGTCTTTAGATATGTGTAAGTACCGTTTGCATTGCTTACTGTAGTACCGTTTACAGTTACATTCATAAGGTCTGTGTTTACAGCAACCTTAGTAATTACAAGAGTATATCTCTTTGTTGTACCGTCTTTTGCCTTAACTTCAATCGTTGCAGTTGTTTCTTTACTGTTTACAACCACATTGCTCAAAGTAACAGCTCCGGTCGCTTCATCCTTGCTGTCATAGCTGCCGTTTATATGTACGTACTGAACAAGCGATGTTTGCGGAGTTGCTATAATATCAACTCTTGAAGTTGTATCAGGAATCTTAATTACGAACTTGCTGTTATCATCTGCATCATATTTTGCAGGTCTTACAACACCGTCTACAACAACATCAACGCTCTTAAGCTCAGGGTTACCTTCTACAGAAGATACCTTTACGAAGTAAGTCATTACTTGACTTCCGTCTTCTGACTTAATATATACAGGAATTGTTACACCTGCTCTAAGCTCGTCATCAGTTATACCTGTAAGGTCAACATTAACGCTTGCATCATTGCTGTTTGAATATGTTATTGCAGCTGAACCGACATATGCTGACGGTTTATAAGTTGTTTCGATTGCAACTGTTGACTGACTGTCCTTAGCCTTTACTCTGATAGGAAGAATTGTTCTGCCCGAATCTACATATGTATAGAATTCACCTGCGGTATTCTTGCTTAAGTCAGGGTCTTCATTTGCAATATAGATTGCTTTTACAAATTCAATCTCTGTATTATCAGACTTCTTGCGAATTACAAGTTTATAATCCTTTGATGTAACTCCGTCTTCTGCTATTACTCTGATTGAAAGTTCAGTTGGACCATCATTCAATGACGGGTCAAGAGTAACTTCTCTGATTGCCTTATATGTTGCACCCGTTGTCATAGTTGAAGGCTGTTCTGTAGCAGGGTCGTAAATTACAACCTTTGAGCTTGTATTATTTGCTTCTGCAGTAATATTAATGCTTAGAGCTGTACCCGTTGTTATAATATCACTTGCATTAATACCAAGATAATACTCAATATTACCGTTTTCATCAGTAATCTGCTTTACCTTACCTGTGTAGTCAGGGCTTGCAGGGTCTGTTGTAGGTGTTGAATCAACCTTATACAGACCAACATTATTTGATGCGTATTTAATAATAAGTGTCGGTATATTCATTGAGCTGTTGTCTATGACAATACCGTCTGCTCTCTTAACATACAACTTAGTTGTTGTACTGCCGTTCGCTTCTTCTTCAAGAAGTTCTTTCGGAAGAAGAACCTTTGCAATACCGCCCTGTGTAGGATCTGCAGCGTTGATAGGTGTCGGAGTTACGAAGTTATTCGGTGTTCCGACTGCTACCTGCGAACGTGCATCGGCAGTTGTAACGTAAATTACAATACCGTCCTCCGAATAAGGGGCTTGACCTTCATATGTGTTAATTGAAGTCTTATATGTTGCAGCAACCTTATTTTCTGTTAAGTCTACTGCTGTTATACCGTTTGTTTCAGGTAATTTCAAAATATTTACCTTAAACGTCTTTTCTGTTCCGTCTTCTGACTTAACATGGATATATACAGCATTTGCCTTTGGCTGAGTTGCTTTAACATCCATTTCATCTGTATATGTTGCATCGCCATTTACATAGAATGTACTGCTTGTTGAAATCGTCAGCTTAATGCTTTCATCAGTTGTAACATTATCGCCGTCTACAATAACACCCTCTGCTACAAGTTTTTGAGTTGTGTTATCTGTTCCGTCAGTTGACGCAGGCAAAGTATATTCATACTCACCGTCAGCATTCTGCGAAAGTTCTTCGCCGCCATATGTTACCTTTATTGCAGTATTAGCTGACATTCTTATAATATCAAGCTGATATACACCCTGCGGATATGATGTATCTGCCGGAGTTACAGCAATATAAAGTGTTGTTGTATCTGCTGTAATCGAAACATTTCTCATGTCGAACGGCATTCCTGACATAGAGTCACTCTTTGCAGTTGCTTCATCAGGACGAATTGCAACCTTTGAGCTTGTGCTTGCCGCTACGGCATTAACCTGTACATAGTTAGTATCATACTTAATCTTTGCAACATACTTACCGGTTGTCTTATCATATGTAACATTGTAATTTTCACCGATTATTATACCTGTCGGCTTGTACTCAAGCTTATCAACAGTAAGGCTTCCCAAACGGGAATCTGCTGTTTTCTTGTAAATACGTAGTGTATATTCATTAACCGCACCCAATGTTGTTGTTACCTTTAGAGCAATATCCATATAACCCTTGTCATTAAAGTTCAAGGTTACATCTTCGGTTGTTGTATATGAATATACGTTGCCGTTCTCAATTTGAACTTGTCCGTTAGTTACTGCAGTTGTCAATGTTACAGACGCTGTCTTAGCATCGTCATCAACTGCCCATACATACATTAACTTTTCATTACCGTCTTCTTTTACAAGAGTTGAGTTAATATAGCCGCTGTTATCAACTGATACAAACGGATCACTCTCTTCATCAAGCTTGAAAATTGTAAGTATGTACGGAGCACCGTCAAGCGAATCGGCTGTCAATTTAATATATGTCTTATCTGATGTCTTTGTATTATCAAGGATAAATCCGTCATATGTAAATTCACCAGGTGTTGTTGCCTCCTTTACGGCATTTAGCAAACCATCAGGAGTGTATGTTACCTTTGCGACATCTCCGATCATAGGAGTTGTGATGATGTTAATATTAGCAACATCCTTAATCGGGATTACAACCTCGTAGTTCTGAGTATCACTTGGATTCTTCTGGTACGCGGTATATGTATTAAGCACATTTCCGCTTGCATCAACGATTTCTACCTTAATTTCCTTGATTGTTGTTGCCTCAGACTGTCTGTAAATAGTCAATGAATGGTTTGATACAGTTCCGTCTTGTGCTGTTACTTTAATAGGAATGACCTTATATGTTTCATTTGCCAACATTGTAATCTTCTGTACGTCATAGTAACCGTCATGACCGTTATCCTTGTCATGATCGCTGTTTACAGTTACATTCGCAATAGAGATTTTAGCTGACGGAGAAACTTGGCTATAGATATAAATATCTCTATCCTTAGCATCGCCGGTTTCCTTAATGATTGCATAATAGTTACCTGTATTACCTATCAGAACACCATTTCTTACATAATCCGATACTGCCGCATCTTTCAATTTAATATGGTTTTCAGGTTGGTCATAATAAACCCAATCAGCTACATCTGTAGCAGGATCGTTTTCACCAACTTTTACAATTCTCAAATCACCGTCATTTGAGTATCTTGTTGTATGAGCTTTATATATTCCGTCAAAGTTTGTGTTGCTGTTCTTAAACTCGAAGTAATAATTATCTTCAAGTTCACTGATCGGTACATCTGTAAATTCATAGTATCCTATAAACTTAGGATCTTTTGAACCAATATTTGCGTCTGTCAACAATGTACCCATAACAGGATTTTGACCGTTCTTATCTACCATATAGATAACATCTGCGTCTACAATACTCTTAACGTGTACCGTTACAGTTGTAGCATTAGGAATTGTTGTTTGTACAAGACCTGTATAAATACTCTTTAGAGGATCAACAAGCTTATAAGACTTATCGCCTACAACAGATATTATCTCTGTATATTCATCACTGTCAAGATAACCCTTTTCAACTGCGGCTTGAGTTGCTGTGTCATCAAGTTTTGAATAATCAAATACGATTGCTTCAACATGATTATCGCTTGCATCGGCAACTTCTACATATGCAGTTTGTTTTGTACCTGTCTTTACATCTGTTACAACAAGTGTTGCAACACCTTCCTTAGTCTTTCCGCTTACTTTACCGTCTGAATCTACAGATACAAGTGAACCAGGAATAAGAGCAGTTACTCCATCCTTATCCATTTCATTCGTGATTTCCCATTTGTATGTGTCACCTGTTGTTGCATTATCTTTAATCAAGTTAAATCTATTGAATGAAACTTTCATCTGATAAGGTGCGGAACCGATATAAAGTTTCAAGCTTGAAGGAATAAGCTTCATAGTTCTGCCTGTTACAAGCACAGGGCTGAATTCGTTAGAATCAGATGCGTTTGTTGTACCAGGTTTATAGTGTGCAGGATCTTCACCCGCATAAGCATCACCCAACTGACCGTGTGTATTTTCACCGAAGCTCCATACAAATCCGTCTTCAAGTACAACGTATGATGTTGCACCACCTGTTGCAACCGAAATTGCCGACAGACTTCCGTCATCAACAGTTACTTCTACAGGAGATACTTTGTCATCAGATGTTGTTACATTACCGATCCCCAAACGTCCAAGGTCTGCACTACCCCAGCTCATCACTCTTCCGTCTGCCGTTATCGCAAGGTTGTGCAATGCACCGACTGAAATATCAACTGCGTAGTTATTAGTACCGTCAAATACATCTACATAGTCAGGAGCATAGTATAACAAGCTTCCGCTTTCGTCAATACCTTGTCCAAGCTGACCTTCACTGTTAGCGCCCCACGATATAATTCTGCCGTTATCAAGCATTGCAACAACGTGATATAAACCATCATACGTTCTTAAAATATGGCCGTTAAATTCATCACCAAGGTCTATCTGCACAGGGTAAGCATAGTAACGATTATTTGTATTATCAATTTGGTGATTCGAGTTTTCACCCCAACCCCAAAGTGTACCGTCATAACGTACTGCCTTTGTTGCGCTACCGCCTGCACCGATACTGATGCTGATAACTTTGTTCAAGCCTTGTGCTACAACCGGAGTGCTTGATCTCTTGCTTGTATCCTTTGAAGGAGCACCAAGCTGACCTAAGCTGTTGTCACCAAAGCTATATACGTATCCGTCTGCACCAAGTACCATTGTATGTTGTTTACCTGCCGAGATAGATACTATTTCAGGCAGACTTTCTACCTTTTGAGGTGTTGATACGACTATGCTTGCATTACCTAAACCAAGCTGACCGTAATCATTATGACCCCATGTATAAACTTCACCGTCACGAGTAAGTGCGATTGAATGATATTCACCTGCGTGAACAGATACAATATCCTTACCGTTTAATGCTGTTACATTTATAGGTTCATATGCACAAGATACGCTGCCGTCACCAAGCTGACCGTATTCATTGTTACCCCATGCCCAAACTGTTCCGTCCGACTTAAGAGCGATAACATGAGAGTTACCTGCAGAAATCATAGGAGCTGTCTGTGCGTCTTTATCTATTACATGAACGATACATACTGATGTAAGGTTGCCCTTCTTAACAACGATATGAGTAATACCAATCTTATTACCTGTAATCTCGCCGTCATCACCAACTGCCGTAACATCTGCAATAGCTGTATTCTTACTTTCAAATGAGATACTTCCAGGATTAGCATAATCAGTAATCAAGTTGAACTTCTTACCTGAATATGTGTCAAGAGTAGCTGTTTCTCCGACATGAATTGTCATTTCATATTTAGAAATAAGTTCTGTTCTTTCACCGATTAGAACCGGAACATAACTCTTTGTTTCGTTTCTGGCAACCGGTGTACCAAGTGAATAGTCACCATAACCGTAAACGTCACCATTTCTTGTATAGAATACTGAATATTCATCACCAAGACTTACACCTGCGATTGCGAAATCGTTATATGATGACTTGATAGTATCAATAACAGCATTTGCAATAGGTATATTTCTTTCAACAGTGTCACCTATACCAAGTTGACCCTTATTATTTTGACCGAATACATACATATTACCATCCTTACCGATAACTGTACTGTATTTATTACCGGCTGCTATGGTTACTGCATCTGTTAAAATCTTTGTGTAGGTATTTTTTGTTGCACTCGGTGTATTACCAAGCTGACCGTGTCGGTCACTGCCTGTTGCATAAACGCTTGATGTAAATGCAAGAGCAATACTATGGTCATATCCTGCAGCTATAGCAACTATAGCTTCGGTATCTCTTACTTCTGTCGGCAACCACAATTCACCTGTGTTATTACCGACTCCGCCTTGTCCTGAATCATTAGCGCCCATTGCCCAAATTGTTCCGTTTGAACGCAATAGCAATGCATTTTCACTGCCTGCCGAAATAGCAGTTACACTGTCAACTGTTGATACGCTCTGAGGAGTAGCATATGCCGTACCGATATTACCGATACCAAGTTGGCCCTTATTGTTGCTGCCCCATGTCCATACATTACCGTACTTATCAAGAGCCATACCGAACGCATCACCTGCTGCAACGTTAATTATGTTGCTTAGTCCGTCAATCTTTGCGAATGATGTACGAGCCGATATTGCTGTTGATGCAACTCCAAGCTGACTGCAGTCATTCAGACCTGTTGAGTAAACAGTTCCGTCTGATGCTACGGCAAGTGCAAATTCTTCACCGACTGCAATATCAATAAACTTAACACCTGACGGTGTTACATCAGTAGGTTCATCAACAGATATTGTGTTGCCTGTACCAAGCTGACCGTTCTTGTTTATACCCCATGCCCAAAGAGTTCCGTCTGCTCTTAGAGCAAGTGAATGGTTACCCTTCGTTATAGCCTTAGGTTCAAATCCTACATTATTATTTGATACGATTACTTTTATGTATGCACTCTTTTGACTGTATTTGTTTTCAGCCGCAGAAATGTATGCCGTACCTGCTTTATTCGCAGTTGCAACGCCTGTTGACTTGTTGATTTCAAGTACACCAAGGTCACTTGAAACAAACTCAAATTCATTCATACTAAGTATGCCGCTCTGATATAGATTGAATACATTAAATCCTGCATCCAAATCCTTAACATCATCGACATTCATATAGATTGTGCCATAAAGAGCCGTACCGTTTTCATAAATAACAACTTCGTTACCGCCAACCATCAGAGGTACATTCTTATCAATTTGTGTACCGTCACCAAGCTGACCGTATTCATTACTACCTACAATCCAAACGTTTCCGTTTTCATCGACTGCCATCTGATGATTTGAGCCGCCTGCAACAAGGTCAAACTTCAAATCATCTGATGATTTAATAACCTTAGCAGGTACATACTTCTCTGTTGTGTTGCCGATACCAAGTTGACCGTATTCATTTGCACCCCATCTGTAAATGTCACCATTTACATCAATTGCGGCTGAAACGAATTTACTTGCTGAAATATCAACAATTCCCGACAGATATGAATCTCCCGAATTTTGTTCGCCTTTATAAACCTTTACCGGAACAGTACTTGCTGTTCTGCTGTTTGTACCAAGTTGACCGTGTTCATTTGCGCCTAATGTCCAAACATTTCCGTTTGTATCAAGAGCAAGAAGATGGTTCGTACCGTGTGCAATCTTCAAGATTGAAAGTTCATTTCCGTTATCGTCCTTGTATCCCATTACCTTTGTAGGAATGTTATCCTTAGACATCTTCCAAACTTCACCGCTTATACTTAGAGCATAATTGCCGCTTACTTGAAGAATGTTATTCAAACCTGAAACGATTGATGCGTAATTTTGATTATCGTATTCTTCTCCAAATACTGCAACTGTACCGTTTGCAAGTAGGATATATGCTGTATTGCCGTGAGTTGAAATTCCAACTGCACCTTCTACATCTGTACCGTCTTTGTATTTAACTGTGTCAATACCGGTAGCCGATCTGTCATCATTACCGTTACCAAGCTGACCATTGTTATTATTACCCCACGAGTAAACTTTACTGCTCATTCCTATTGCAAGATTATACTTATCACCTGCCGCAATCAGAACAGCTTGTTCATTGTTTGCACCTAACGTCACCTTCTTAGGTTCAAGTGACATTCCGTTTTCTGTTTCATATCCAAGTTGATTTGAGTCATTCAGACCCCAAGTCCATACAGTACCGTCATACTTAAGGGCAATGCTGTGTCCTTTGCCGCCGTCTACCATCGGGTAGATACCACCGTTTTGACCTACGTAAACCGTTACATAACCGATTGTGTTTGAAGATGTCTTAACAACCTTCAAGATTGCTTTACCGTCTTTAACACCTGTTATTGTAAGTCCGTCGCTTTCTACTCTAACAACTGATGTATCAAGTGATTCAACTGTATAACTGTTATCGGCTGATGTAGTCTTACCTAATAGATTTAGATATTCGGCAATCGTTACCGTAAGTGCATTATTATTAGTGTCACCTACAGAAACATTAACGCTTGAACCTTTATCCAATCTGATAACCTGCGGTTTAACGCTAAGTTGCATTTTACCCGCAATTACAGGAATATATGCATTCGCATTATCCTGATTACCAAGTTGGCTGTATTCATTTGCACCGAAACTCCATACATAACCGTCACTGTCAATAGTTACTGTATGGTTAATACCTGCAGCAACAAAGATAATATTCTTTGCAGAATCAATGTATTCAACCTTTGAAGGGCTCTTATAGTCCTTCTTAATCTTCTGACCTGACTGATACTTTTCTTCATTGATACCCCATGCATATACGTCACCGTTTTCTGTTATGGCTAAGCTGTAACGATAAACGGCTGCCATATCAATTACCTTGCCAAGTGTATTTATAAATTGAATATCGTTTGTACCAACTGAACTTATATCGCTCAATTCACCGACACCAAGTTCACCGTTCTTGTTATCACCGAATGTATATAGACCTCCGTCTCTTGCTATAAGAAGAGTATGAGTTGTATCAATATTAGTTGCGCTGCCGTCACCGATGTGGTCATTAGATGCAACCTTTATAAAACGTACATCTTTAGTATCTTTTTGAATTATTACCGATGACGCATTCTTATTAGGAATTTGCCATATTGTACCGTCAGCCTTTAGACCGTATTTACCTGAAATTTGAATCATTCTCTCGAACAAATCAAGCTGAATAGGTTTATTACCATAACCTGTATTGTTATTGATATTACCCCATGCGTAAATATGTCCGTCCTTATCAAGCGCATAGCTTGTTGTTTCGCCGACACCGATTTCAACAGCCTTTGTGCTGTCAGGAAGATTAACCTGTACAGGTTTATTAGAATTGTTACGTGTACCGTTTCCAAGCTGACCTAAGTCATTTCTTCCCCAAGTCCATACTTTGCCTGTATTGTCAACAGCTATAGTATGACCGTTACCCGTTTCAATTCTTGTAATATAATTTGAAGGATTACCGAAATCAAAAGTAATCTCTGTAGGTACAATTCTGTTTTCTTTGCCTTGGTCACCAAGTTGACCTAAGTCATTTTTACCCCATGTATATACTTTACCGTCTTTATCAAGTGCAACAGTAAATCCTTCACCTGCGGCTACCTGCGGAAGGGTCTTATAGCCGTTCATAAGAACAGTTACTTCAACAGTTGTTTGTCTGCCGCCGCCTGATACGATAATCTGTGTCTTACCTGTTGATACAGGATTGATTGTCAAGCCACTTACAGATGCAATGTTTCCGTTTATTGAACTTGCGCTGAAGTTTACACTTGAATCTGTATTCTGTATTACATTGAAGAACTTATTATAAACCGGATTGATAACTGATGTTTCACCCTCATGAAGTGTTACAAAATATTCATCAAGTGAAATATAATCTTCACCCGTCTTTGCAGGAACAAGTTCATTTGTTTCTGTATCTGACGATTGACCTGCCGTACCATTACCGATTTGACCAAGGTCACTTGCACCCCATGTATATACATATCCGTCTGTTAATATTGCAGAAGTATTTGTTCCGCCTACTGCAACACCCCAAACATTAGTGTTATTTACAGGGATATATGTCGGTTTAGATACCTTTTCTGTCTGGCTGTTATCACCAATCTGACCACGACTGCCCGCACCCCAAGTATAAACCTTACCGCTGTCTGTAAGTGCAGCTATATGCGTTTGGGCAGAACGCGAACCGCCAAACTGTAAATCAACAATACCGCTTGTTTCATTAGGTATGTTAATTTGGGATACCAAAGAAACCTTTTCGCCTGCGGCATCATTCAATACTTGGTAATACTGATTATTACCCCATACAAATGCTCTGCCGTCAGCAGTCATAAATGCTGAGTTATAAGGGCCTGCCGAAAGTGCGGCTGCCTCAACTTTATCACCGGTTGAAGAATTTGCATCTACAGGTAAATCTACTTCTACAATAGTTGCAGTATATGTATTACCGTCTTTTGTTGTGTCAACACCAAGTTGTTTTTCTGTATTGTCACCGACTATCCACATAGTTTTGTTACCAAGAAGTAACATTGTATGTGCGGCGCCGGCTGCTATATCAACTACTCCGCCAAGTGTACCGTTGCCGCCAACACCTCTCATTAATACCGGAGTCGGATGTTGAGAACCGTTTACATCTGCTGTTCCAAGCTGACCTCTTGTATTATTACCGAAGCTATATACATATCCGTTATCTGTTAAAACAACCGAATAATCAGCACCTGCAGCTACCTTTACCGCAAATACATTTGAAAGTGCCTTAACCAATACAGGCAATGATGCACTGCCATATTTATAGGCGCTTACACCAAGCTGACCGTAGTTATTCATTCCCCATGCATAGACTTGACCATTCTTATCTACTGCAAGAACATGGTCCGGACCTGCCGCAATATCAACGATTGTTTCAGCGTCAAGGTCAAATCTCTGGTCATTATTAGGATTGATATATTGATCAATTCTTGTAGGAGTTGCAATTACAGGAGTTGCTGTATCAATACCTACTCTGCCGTTAGTATTTGAACCCCAACCCCAAATTGTTCCGTCTGCTTTCAATGCGATTACATAACCGTCACCGATTGCAATCTTAGGATTTGTAAATCCTTCAGAAACCGTGATATGAGTTGCAACAGTCTTACCTGTAAGCGAATCTGTTGCAATAAGAACAGTTGAACCTGTCTTAAGTCCCCTAACCTTTACAGTAGTTGATGTCAAACCGCCTGTTGCGGCTGAAGGAGTTGATGATACGATTTCTGCAATATTTGGATTTAGTATCCTCCATGTAACTTCGCTTGTGGTTGTTGTTGATGTATTAAATAATGAGAATACTGTAGCCGATGAAGTTGCAGTTACATCTGCTTCATCTGTCGGATGAAGTCTTAGAACCTTTGAATCAAGTGAAACCGGACTGCTGCCGACAACTACCGGATAAGGACTGTTATCCGTTGTTTGGTCACCAAGCTGACCTTGATTGTTAAGACCCCATACGTATACTCCGCCCGTCTTAGAAACGGCAAGTACATGAGATGCATTATCGCCCGATTCAACCATCATGATATTTGACAGTTTTTCTGTTCCGCTGTTATTCTTATCAACAAGAGTTGGAAGTGTTGAAATTCCTCCGGTAACTCCGTGACCTAATTGACCTACATGGTTATAACCCCATGCATATACATTTGCATCTGCAGTATTGGTAAGTGCAACATGGAATCTGTAACCTGCTGTAATTTGCGAAATATCCGTCAAAGGATTTGTTCCGTCTGTTGTTACTCTTACAGGATATACATTAGTCCAGTTTGTTGTATTTGTACCTGTAATGCCTTCTGTATTAATACCTGTAGAATATACATAGTTATCAAAAGCATCAGTAGGATCTGTTATATTGTCTTTTAGTTCAAATGTTACATATGCACCATGATGGTCACCGCGGCCAAGACTTACAACACCCTTGAATTCACCGCCGTCGGCACTCTTCTGCATCTTTTGAACAAGACTCGAATTACTTGTATTACCTACACCGCGTTCACCGTATCCGTTATAACCCACTGTGAATACTGTTGAATCTCTGTTCAAAATTGCTGTTGAATAAGTACCAACTTCTGCATCAAATGCATTATTAACACCGATAATCTTATTCGGTAATGTATTATTTGCACCGTTTGTACCTAAGTTACCATAATTGTTATAACCCCAAGCATAAGCAGTACCGTCATCCATGATTACTATAGCGCTATGAACACCGGCTCTTATCTTAACAGCCTTGTTTGAAAGACCTGCACCGAAGAAACCGTTACCATCTGTACTCTTAACCTTTATCGGATAGTATTGATAGTAATCGCTGCCTGTACCCTGTCCGAGTGCAGCATAGTAGTTACGTCCCCATGCATAGACACTTCCATCTCTTGTCAATGCATATGCTGCATAAATGTTAGCCGAAATATCAATTACATCTTCAAGAGGTGAACCGTTATCAAGGACTACCTGTACAGGAGCTCCTGATTGAGTAACTGTTTTGTCATTAATACCAAGCTCGCCGTATGTATTTTCACCCCATGTCCAAACTGTTCCGTCTGCCTTTAGGGCGATTGAGAAGTAATCACCTGCATCAATCTTAGGGAATACAGCTGTTCCGTTGTCAACTGCCGACTGATAGTCTGCAGGAAGGACATTAACCTCTATCAATGCATACAAGCTTGTATCCTTATCTGCAACGACAATGTTTGCCTTACCTACGCCAACAAACGAAAGCTGATTATTAAGTCCGACTGTAACAACATTTGTATCTGTAGATGCAATTCTAAATGTACCTATATCTGTGATATGGTCTTCAAATACGTTAAAGCCCGAAACAATACTCGGTACAAAGCTTCTTGAAGGAGCACCTTCATATGTTGTAATTTCATTATTTGTTATACCGGTAAGCTTAATCTTTTTAGTACCGACAGCTGTAGGATAATTGCTGTTATCAAAACCGCCGTTACCGATTTGACCTTGAGTACCAAGACCCCAAGCATATACGTCACCGTCTGTTTTTATAACTGCAGAATGATTGCCGTTGTTACTTGCATCTGCCCAGATTACTCTGTCAAGATTATTAGTACCGTTTTCGTCTTTAACGTTTGTAAACTTGCTTTCTGACAGATTTGTAGAACCTACGCCAAGCATTCCGTAATCATTCTTACCTGTTGCAAGAAGTTCCTTACTGTTTTCCTTAATTGCAAATGTAGCTCTTGCTCCGCTGATACGGATTACATTATCTATATTGTTATTCTTTCTTGGCAAGCCGTCTGAATTAACAACACCAAGCTGACTGTCTACACCTTTACCCCAAACATATGTTTCCTTGTTTTCGGTAATTGCAAATCCACTGCCGTAACCTGCAGCGATTGCTACAACTTTATCATCAATAGAAACTTGAGATTTTGCTACTACACTTGTAGAAAGCTTACTTGTACCGTGTTCAATACTGCCGTTATAACCCCAAGCATATACTCTGCCTGATTCTGCAAGAGAATAGCTTGTAGCATTTCTGCCGCCTGCTATTGCTATTGCTCTTGATACACCTGTATATATCGGTGAAAGGATATAACCTGCACTACCGCTCTTGATTTGTCCGTTGTAATTCTTACCCCAGCCATATACGTCCATTGTATCTGTAATTGCAAGTGCAAATTCATCCACACCTGAACCGCCGACTGAAATATCAGTTACAAGCAAACCGTTATTTACAAATGACTGAATCATTTGAGGAGTATTAAGCTGAACGCTTGTTACCAATCCTTGGCCAAGCTGTCCATAATTATTTACACCCCATGTCCAAAGATGTCCGTCAAAATCAAGTGCCATTACGAAATTATCGCCTACAGCAATCTTTTTAATATTTGACATAACCTTTCGAGGTTCTGTTTCCATACCGCCTGTGTATCCAAGACCAAGTTGTCCCGAAGCATTATTACCCCATGACCAAACTGTTCCGTTTGCCTTTAGAGCTACAGTAAATGTTTGACCTGCCTCTACCATCGGATATGTTACGTATTCATCTTTATCAGGTACTACTGAAACTAAGACATAAAGAGTATTAATTACATTATCTGCACTGTCTTTAATCTTAATTTGAACATATGTCTGTCCGACAGTTTTACCTGTTACTGTACCGTTTGAATCAACCGTTGCAACATTGCTGTCCCATACGTCAAATTCCTGACTGTATGTAGCTGCCGCATCAGCTGATGAGAATAAGTTAAATGAACCCTTAATATCAATTATATTACCAATGTTTTGCTGCTTGTCAATCTTAGCAAGTATTTCTCTTTCCTTGACTAAAATTGTAGGCTCTGCACCTATCATTTGTGCAACATTGATTTTATCTCCTGCATTTTGTAATGCAAGCTGTGAAGAAGTATTATCACCAACTGACCAAACGCTACCGTTTGAATCAATATATAGTGAGTGTGCACCGTTTCTTGATGATGATGCACCTATTGCATCAGTTGCTGTTGTACCGTCATTCTTCGCAAATTCCGAATACGGAACCATTGAAGTTGAGTTGTCTTCAGAACCGTTTGCAAGTTGACCGTGGTCGCCTAAACCGGATATTTTAAGCTGGCTGTCTTTATCTATTGTATATATGCTGTCACCACCGCCGATTATCGCTGTATTATCACGTCCAAGCATTTCTGTCGGAGTTCTGAGCGTTGATGTATTGTTCGGCGAAATTGCATAGTATGCGTTATTACCCCATGCATATGTCTTTGTTGAAGGCTTACTTGAAGCATCAAGAGAATATGTAACAGCTATACCGTTTTGGTTACCTGCACCGATTGCCATTGCTCTGTTATTAAGCGGTACTAATGTATATACCGAACCTGACGTTCCGCCTGTTCCGTATTCATATGCATAGTTCTTACCTAATGCATATACAAGACCGTTTGAAGTAAGCGTATAAACCGTTGCACCTCTGCCGGCTGCAACATCTACCGCATTAACTGCCGGAGATACAACAGGAGTATTGTAGCTTGCGTCATTTGCAATCTTTAATTGTCTGTATTCATTTGAACCGAAACCATATACGTTACCGTTTGAATCAAGCGCAACAACAAATATCTTATCGTCATTCAATCCGCCTGCGGCAATCGCAACGATATTTTCAAGATATGTCTTATCTGCATTGCCTTGGTTCTGTTCACCCTTCAATACCTGTACCGGTACATTTGAGCTTACAGTTGTTCCGTTGCCAAGCTGACCGTTGTCATTTCTACCCCACGTCCAAACTGTTCCGTCTGTCTTTAGAGCTACCGCTGTCTGAGCTGCTGCCGCAATCTTTATAATATCGCTTAAAGAGTCTATCTTTTCCGGATATACAACTGTTCCGTTTGATACACCGTTACCAAGCTGACCGTATGTATTTTGACCCCATGTCCAAACTGTTCCGTCTGCCTTTAGAGCAACAGTAAAGTCTGTACCTGCAGCTACCTGCGGATATGCTACACTTGTTTTTCCGACCGTCAAATCTGACGGACGTACTTCTACCTTAACAAGACCTGTTGTTAGAGGGTCGTTTGCAATAGATACTATAACATATGTTGTACCTACACCCACCGGCGTAATTTCACCGGTATCAGGATTTACAGTTATAATATTATTGTTTCCGTCATATGTCTGCCATAGAAGCTTAGCATCTGTCTTACCGCCGTTATTTGAGTTGAATACATTAAACGAATCAACTGACGGTGCCGGAATTGTTACACTTCCGCCATTTACCTTTAATGAATATAGATATTGACTCATTGTCAGGTAAGATGCACCAACTCTTACAGGAGTCGACTCATCTTTATTTGAACCGTTGCCAAGTTTATAATATGAATTATTTCCCCAAGCCCAAACACTACCGTTTGACTTGATTGCATACATTGATTGACCCGGTCTTTCATCAGCTGTTACTGCCGCATTGATTATGTCTTCAAGATATGTACCCTCTTCACCTGAGTCACCTGCAAGTACATTGCCTACTACACCGAACTTAGAATTCGGTCCTTGTCCTGTTGCATATATACCCGCTTGACCTGATGTATAAAGTCTTCCGTCTGTCATTAAAACAACCGAACTCAATGACGCATCTGCAAATACCGGAGATGCTGTAATTGTCGTTGACGGATAATTTATAAGTTTAATCAAGTAATCAGCGCCTATTCCGCTTGCTGATTCGACATGAACTTTTACAAGTTGTTCAAACTTATCATTACCTGATGTTGCGACATTATATGTATTCAAGCTTGCACCGGCATAGCTTGTGTCATCGCCCTCTGTAAAGACAGTACCGTCAAGGGCAGTCATTTCGACATTATAGAATTGTACTGTTGCATTCTTGCTTGTCGCAAATACAACCGGAGTTGCCGAAACAGCACCAAGAGGCAATTCAACTTCATACAACGCGTCAGCATCTGCCGGAGCTTCATCACTTAGTACACCAAGTGCCGTTGACGCTTCACCGTTCTTCATCACAAGATTTACAGATACCTTTTTCAATGAAGTATCATCACTGTCATCGGCTTGCATTTCAATACTGTCTGCAGACATTGTTTCAATCGCCTGCTCATAATTATGTTTGCTGTAATCTGCGACAACTGTCGGTTTTGTATTAGTAGTTGAATTACCAAGACCTGTTGTACCGTAGCCTGCATAACCCCACATCATAACCAAACCGTCAGTTGTAATTGCAACTGCATTATGCCAACCTTGTTTTGCATACAATGCTTTCTTACCGTTTAAGTCAGCTTGGGTAGTTGTAATTCTGTCAGATGTTGTTCCGTTACCTGCTGAGCCATATCCATTATATCCCCAAGATACAATTTGTCCGTCACTGCGAAGAACACTGCCGATATGTCCGATTGCGTCAGAATTAATTCTAACTGCACCGTTTAGCATTGAGTTATTCTTTGTGATATTAACCGGTACACCTGTTACATATGAATCGCTTGTATTCTTAGGATCTATTACTGACTTATAGTTTCTGCCCCATGTATATAGAGTGCCCTTTATATCAAGTGCCATTGAATATGATGCATAGTTACTGTATCCGCCTGCACCGATGTCTACGATAAAGTCACTGCCATTACCGTCGCCAAGATATGTGTTTGTATTATTGTTGCTATAACCTGTACCGACAACCCTCATAGCGACTGTCGAACTATGATCTGAAGTATCACCGTCACCAAGTGAGCCATAAATACCCCAACCCCATGCATAAACTTGACCGTCTGCCGTCAAAGCAAGGTTGTGATATGCACCGACTGCGATTTTTACGATATTTGTAAGAGGTACATTATTTGAATCAGGATCAGACTGATTTTCCTTTCTAAGTACCTGTTCAGGATGATCATGGTCACCGCCTGCAGTACCTATACCTAATTCACCGTGTGCATTGTAACCCCATGCCCAAACTGTTCCGTCTGCTTTTAGAGCTACTGTATGATAGAAACCAGGCTGAACTTGAGGGTATGCAATATAATTTGTACCTTGCGGTTCAACGTTTAGTTTGAAGAAACCTTCTGCTCCGTTTTTATCCGTTACAACAATATATGTTATACCAGTCTTTTTAGCTGTCACAACGCCTGTCTTTGCATCGACTGTTGCAACTTCTGTATCAACCGATTTAAAAGTCAAATCATCAGGAGTATATGCAGACGCTCTCAACAAGTTAAATGATGATACACCGCTTATAACGCTTAAATCAATCGAAAGAATATCTCCCTCTTGAATTGAAGTTACAATTTTACTTGTATTCTGCATCTTTAATGTGTCGTAATATATTACAACATCATTGTCAACTCCATTGTTTGTCCATGTTGCTGTCGAGATTGTAAGTTGTGGCTGACCCATATCAGATACTACCTTAACAGGCGCTTTTCTTCTATCAGTCGTACCGTCACCAAGTTGACCGTTTATGTTATAACCCCAATCCCATACAGAATAGTCTGATTGAACAGAACCCATATGGTATCCGCCTGCATATAGACTTACTGTATCCTCAAGGTAATCTTTCTTTGTTTCGCCTCCAACTACACGTGTTGCATATACATATGTAGCATCTGACTTGTTAAGACCTAATTGTCCGTATGAATTATTACCCCATGCATATACCTTTGTGAATGGATCGGCAGATGCATCTTCAATAACGCGAGCTGACATTTGCTGCATACCTGCGGCAATTTCAACTACGTCACTAAGCTCTGTTGATGCGTCTGTCTTTACAACTGTCGGTACGTTTACAGTGCTTGCACTCGTATCTACACCAAGCTGTCTTTGGGCATTATAACCCCATGTATATGCTTTTCTGTCAGTTGTTACGACACCTGCCGATACACCGCCGGCTGTAATTTGTACCACATTTTGTAAGCCTTTGTCTGTATCACCATCGATACCTACAGGTCGAACCGGTGTTAAAGATGATGTGTATGATTTATTACCAAGCTGACCGTTAGAATTCTGACCCCAAGTCATAACACTGCCGTCTTTTCTTAGAACTACAGCGAAATCGTTAGTGCCGTTTACCCAGTCACCGCCTGCTGCGATTTGTATTACATCGCCCAAATATACTGTATATGCCAATCCGCCGCTTACTCTTACAGGAGCATTTGAACCGGTAGTTGTGTTATTACCTAACTGACCTACATTATTTAGACCCCAAGTATAAACATTACCTTTTCTGTCAAGAGCCATTGCGAATGTAGGACCTGCTGAAATTTGGATAATATCCTCCAAATAAGTGCTTGAGCTATCCTGCTCACCTGTTACAACCTGCATAGGTGTCAAACAGCTTGTTTTACTTGAATCAGTTGGGTTACCTTTTACACCGATACCTAATTGACCGTAGCTGTTATCACCCCATGCCCAAACTGTTCCGTTTTCACGAAGTGCAAGAGCATAGTAACGATTACCACCATCAAATGTACCTCCTGCTGCAACCTGTACTACATTTGTAAGGTATTGGTTACCTGTAGCACCACCCAATACTTGTACAGGAATAAGTGAATCCGCTGTACTGTTGTTACCAAGCTGTCCCGCAACATTGTAACCCCATGTCCAAACTGTTCCGTCTGCCTTTAGAGCTACTGTTGACGATTGCTTAGCTGAAACCATTGGAGTTGCTACTGCGTCTTTCGGCTTAACTTGTACACGAATAATACCTACAAAGTTTCTTGTAGGATCTGTATCACGAATTATTACAACACTTGTTCCGTACTTACCGTTTTGGTTTGGAACAATTGTATTGCCGTTCTTAATTGTAAACAAAGTCTCGTCAAATGAAGAAATTTCAATATCCTTAGCATTTGAATATGAAGAACTCTTGTCAGTGATAAGGTTAAATCCGAAGATTTGTTCACCGATTAGCTTTGATGTGTCTATAACAAGCTGTTCATCTTCAGCGATTGCGTCACCGCCCGACAAGCTTCTAGGCATTGAAGAATCTTCATATTTGCGTACAGTAGTACCTGTTTCACTCTTCTGTACTTCTGCATATTGAACATCAAAGTTTGTTGTCGGAGGGTATCCGACACTTACCGGAATTGATGAATTTTCATTCTTTGAGTTACCAAGTTGTCCATCTGTATTCAGACCCCATGCCCACACGGTTCCGTCTGTACGCACGGCTGCACCGAAGTGACCATTTTGTGCACCGACAACTTGTACAACATTCTTCAAGTTTTGTACATCTCTGAGTTCGGTATTGGTAGAATCGGTCTTACCGTTACCAAGCTGTCCATAGTAGTTATAGCCCAAGCTTGATACCGTTCCGTCTTCTTTTAGGATATATGTAAATTGTGTATTGTCTGTTCCTCCAAGTGCCACTCCCACTGCTGTATTTATATTACTTACTTTTATCGGAGATGTGAAATATCCGGTTTGTCCTAACGGTCCATAACCACTATAGCCCCAACCATACACTTCTTTACTCTCTGTTAAGGCGATACTTGTTCCATAGCCATTGTCATTGCCTGAAGACACATCAATGTCTACTACTTTTTCAAGATATCCGCTTGCACTTTTCTGCGCTCCTGTCACTACTTGTACAGGTGTATAGCTATTTCCACCATTACTTCCAAGCTGTCCATAGTAGTTATAGCCCCACGCATATACTGTTCCGTTTGCCTTTAGTGCCAATGTATGCATTGTTGCTGCTTTTACTTCTACTATATCTGTCAAATATTGACTTCCCGATGCTCCGCCTAACACTTGTTGTGCCGTTGTTCTGCTTGTACCGTCTCCTAATCCCAGCGATCCATAATTGTTATAACCCCATGACCATACTGTTCCGTCTTTTCTGACTGCAAAACTGTTATAGTATCCTGCGGCTATTGAGACTACTCCTGTCAAATCAACGCTTCCGTCTCCGATTTTTACTTTTACCGGTAATGAAGAATTAGCCGTTGTTCCGTTTCCAAGCTGTCCGTGGTAATTATATCCCCATGACCATACCGTTCCGTCTTTTGCAAGTGCCAAATTATGATATGCACCTGCAGCGATTTCTATTATGTCTGTTAAATATGAACTTCCGTCTGATGATTTCACTTGTACCGGACTATATACACTTGTTGTATTTCCCTGTCCAAGTTCACAATTTGCATTATAGCCCCATGCCCAGACGGTTCCGTCGTATTTTAATGCGATTGTATATCCTCCTCCGGCTGCTACCATTGGTGAGGCGATTGATTTTACATCAGCCGTATCGGCAGGTTTAGTCTTTACTCTTATAATAGAGCTATATCCGTTACTCTTAGCAATAATTACAGCAGTACCATATGTACCCTTGACAGGTGTTACAATACCGTCAGTTTCTCCTACGGTTGCAATGTTTGTATTAAATGATGTATATTCTACATCACCTTGTGATAACTGTGTATTACCTGCAAGCAAGCTAAAGCTTTGATTCAAAGAAATACCATCTGTTAAAATATGTAATTGTTCATCTTCAGCTATAGTTACATTTGTTATAAGCTCATTCTTATATTCTTTAGACTGAATACCGGTAGTTGTATTTATAACCGTACCGTGAGTAATACGCATAGCATTAGAACTGCCACCGCCTACTTGTATCGGCCGTGATTTATTGTCTTGCGAACCGTTACCAAGTTGTCCGTTTCCATTATATCCTACTGTCCAAACCGTTCCGTCTTTTTTTACAAACGCTCCAAAGTGTCCGTTTTGAGAACCTGATACCTGTACTATGTCCTTTACATTTTGTACACCCTGTAATTCTACTGTGGCACTGCCACTTGTCGTACCGTTTCCAAGCTGTCCATAGTAGTTATAGCCCAAGCTTGATACCGTTCCGTCTTCTTTTAGGATATATGTAAATTGTGTATTGTCTGTTCCTCCAAGTGCCACTCCCACTGCTGTATTTATATTACTTACTTTTATCGGAGATGTGAAATATCCGGTTTGTCCTAACGGTCCATAACCACTATAGCCCCAACCATACACTTCTTTACTCTCTGTTAAGGCGATACTTGTTCCATAGCCATTGTCATTGCCTGAAGACACATCAATGTCTACTACTTTTTCAAGATATCCGCTTGCACTTTTCTGCGCTCCTGTCACTACTTGTACAGGTGTATAGCTATTTCCACCATTACTTCCAAGCTGTCCATAGTAGTTATAGCCCCACGCATATACTGTTCCGTTTGCCTTTAGTGCCAATGTATGCATTGTTGCTGCTTTTACTTCTACTATATCTGTCAAATATTGACTTCCCGATGCTCCGCCTAACACTTGTTGTGCCGTTGTTCTGCTTGTACCGTCTCCTAATCCCAGCGATCCATAATTGTTATAACCCCATGACCATACTGTTCCGTCTTTTCTGACTGCAAAACTGTTATAGTATCCTGCGGCTATTGAGACTACTCCTGTCAAATCAACGCTTCCGTCTCCGATTTTTACTTTTACCGGTAATGAAGAATTAGCCGTTGTTCCGTTTCCAAGCTGTCCGTGGTAATTATATCCCCATGACCATACCGTTCCGTCTTTTGCAAGTGCCAAATTATGATTTGAACCTGCAGCAACTTCTATGATATTTTCAAGAAAACCTGTGCTGCTCTTTTGTTCACCGGTTACAACTTGTACAGGATAATATTTAGTAACAGTTGTTCCGTCGCCAAGTCGTCCGTAACCGTTATATCCCCATGACCACACAGTTCCGTCTTTCTTCAAGGCGATTGTATGAGCTGCTCCGGCTGCTACCATTGGTGCGGCAACGTCTGATGAAGATGTACGAACTTCAAGTTCAATTATACTCATCTCACCGTTGACTGTTCCGACAACTTGAGTTCTGCCGAATGCTTTGGCCGTAATTGTTGTACCTGAAGCTGAGGCGATGTTAGAGTTTATAACTTTAACATTTGAAACGCTGTTTCCAAATACTGTAGCTGCATTAAAGCTTTCGCCGACTGCAATTCTTTGGAAACGTTGTTCAAAGCCCGTTTCACTTTCAAGTGAAATATTTGTGTTATCATTCGACGCAGTTTCTGCTACCGAATTATCTGCCGCAACGTTTTCACTGTTTACAGTTTCTGTTACTTCAACCTTGTCGCTTGATGTTGCGTTTGATAAATTTGAAGCCGAAGTTGATTTACTGTTATTTACAGTTGATTTTGTTGTACTTGAGTTTCCGTTTTTTATACTTGAAGAACCGTGACCTTTTGATGAAGATACAGTTGACTGTGAATTTGTTTCAGCAGGCACTTCTTTTTCAACAGTTTGAGTTTCAACTGCCGACACTTCAACATTTACTTTTTCTGCCACATATTCTTTGATTTCTTCTTCACTGTATGTAGTAAATGAATCTGTTGTTGTTCCGACTGACGGTTCCGATGTTGTTGTGTATTCATTTACAGAAGTTGATGAATCAGTATTTTTTTCTACGCCGTCAACACTTGTTGTTGTATCGGTAGTTACTGTTTCACGAACCGTATAATTTGTTCCGACTTGTTCTTCAACTGTTTCTTCTTTTGCAACAGTTTCTGTTGATTGAACTGTTGTAGTTTCCGATACAGTTTCATATTGTGTTTCGCCGGTTTCTTCATCTTCTCCGACTGCTACCTGTTTTTCAACTGTGACCTCTTTTTCGGCAGGTACTTCTTCATATACAGTTTTTGTCTTTGTTTCTACAATCGGTTCTTGACTTACGATTTCTGTTGTTGTAGTTTTCGTTGTTGTAGTTGCAACTTGTTTAGTCTTTGAAACTTCTTTTTGAACTTCCTGTTCAACTGTTTTTGTTGTCGGGACTTCAACTGTTTCTGTTACAGTTTTCGTTTCCGGCTCTGCTGTTTCTTCGCTCTGAACGGTTACAAAATCATCTTCCCCGACCTCGTCTGATGTCTTTGTTTCAGAATTTGTTGTATTGTTTGTTGCATTTGACAATACTTGTGTTGTTGTTTCTGTTAATTCCTTTGATGTTACTTCTGATAACTTTTCATTATCTGATGTTTCTGTCTTTGTTGTTTCAGGTTTCGCGATTGCTTTTGTTTCTGCTTTCACATCAGTTTTTGTGTTATCATTTGCGGCTGATTTTTCGTTGTTATCGATAACGCTTGTGTCCTGTTTTGTTTCTGTCTTTGGATCTGTGTTGCTATCAGCTTTTGCATCTGCTTTTAATTCATTTTCGGAAACTTTTGACTGTGTTTCTTTCCTATTATATAGAGCGTTATCTGATGCAGTTTCTTCAGACTTATCTGCATCGACCTTTGCATCCTTGTCTAAATCCGCAACTTTATCTGTTTTATCAGTTGTATTTTCTGTTGTTTCTGTTTTTGTATCTGACAGTGTTTCTGTATTATCTTTGTTGTCAGCATTTTCACTGTTTTGCTTTTCTTCAAATGCCTTTAGAATTTCTTCGTCTGACATATTGCTGAAATCAGTTGCACCTGTGTTGTTATTAGTATCTCCAAGCAAAGATAGATCATATACAGAGTTTTCCTGTGTAAGACCTGTCTTGTACATATCTTCCACGAAGTTTTTAACTTCTTCAGATTCAAACTCTTTCTTTGAACCTGCGTCTTGTTGTTGTTCTTCCTCTGACGGAGCTTGTCCGTTTGAAAGATAGATTGTACCTGTAATCTTTTCGTAAGGATTTGATTTTAGCATTGCATAGAAAGGAGCTCTTTCTATATCTTCTACTGTTTCTTTATCCCATGTAATATCAACGGTACTCTTTGCACCATCTACTTTCGGTGTTGAAATTGAGAAGAACTTCGGTTCAACTTGCCACTCAATGTCGCTACCGTCACCATTTGCAGCGATTGCTGAAAATGTTTGTGTTTGTCCGAAATATGAGAATAGTGAGAAATCTTTATCAAAAGAAAGCTTATCGCTGTCGTTATCCTTTGAGAAAGGTTCAAGTACCTGTGAAGTACTTGTAGAATTATTTGAAGTATTAGATGATGATATATTGTTATAAGAAGACGATGAAGAGGAATTATTTTTTGCACCTGAAACAGACGAAGTGTTTGCTCCGCCTTTTGAACTGTTCTCTGTATTATTTTGCGCATTACTATCAGACGCAGCTGCCTGTTCGTTGTTTTCGGCATTTTCTGCGTCATTTTGATTTTTATTGTCCTCATCATCGGCAGCTCCAGCGTCCTTTGACTCTGTGCTGCCTGAAGCATCTTTTGCTTTGTCCTCCACAGTTCCGGCTACTATTGCACGCCCCGCGTTAGTAACCTCCGCTAATGTAGGAACTTGAACCGATGTTCCTACCATCGACACCATAATAAGTGCCGATAACACTTTTGTCATCATCTTGTTAAATTTCATTTTTAATCTCCACTAATTTGCCTTTAAGGTATTTTGTGTTTTACACTATATATAGTAGAAAGTATGTCGATTTTTGTCTTGACGGCACACTTCTCCCATTATGTTTATTATACCTCTTTAGGGTATATTAGTCAAGATGTTTATTAAAGTTTCGTGTATATTCTTACATTTTCTTTATATTTTTGTTAAAATTGTATTATTTTCATCGCTTGTAAAATA
>OGOY01000463.1_pt1 | contig 52186 bp, 73 predicted proteins | sample 1552811 | NCBI WGS metagenome assembly OGOY01 (sample SAMEA2580132, study PRJEB22360) | human gut metagenome | biome: human gut; feature: human-associated habitat; material: faeces | place: Denmark | collected 2008/2010 | reverse complement strand
TTGGGACAACGATAGCCCGAATTGACGGTTATCGCCTTCCCGTACATCTCCCGCAAGGGGTCTAAAACATGGGTGACAAGGTTCGACAACGCAACCGACGCCTCGCTAGTAGGGGTATTGTCTATACCCAGTTTATCGGCCGTCGAACTCTTTGCGAGTTCTTTCATCGTGAAGTATTTCATATCCATTCTTCATTTTTAGCGACAAAAAAAGCGGTGACTTTTTTAGAATCACCGCTTGAAGCAAATTGAAATACAATCTTTAATCGTCTTTATTTTTATGTGCCGAGAAATTTATTGTCGGCAAAATAATCGGTTTAAATCCCGATAAAGCTGTCAATGCCGAAATATAAGCCCTGACATGAGGGAAGAGAATCGCAGGTGCGTTTATCATGAAGAAATTATTCTTCGCTTGATCGTCCAAATCAGAATCAAATTCAAAGAACCCAGCAATTTCAACCGATATATTGACTGCATTGTTAGCATCTTTTATATGAACCATAAGGCCAAGACGGAATAGTCGTTTCTCCTCGTTGATACCATTCTGCCTTCCCATTTCGATAGAATAGTCTGTATCCCCTTCTTTGATATTGTCTTTGTTAATATCAAAATGGGAATGTTCGATCTTAAAATCTACTAATCTGAATTTTGCTTTATTTTCTGCCATACTTATATTATGCTGCTATGTTATATGACTCGTTTATATATGAATACTCTTGATTTGTATTGATATTTTCTTTACGGCCAAATTTGAATCTTATAGATAAAAACAGGTTAAAAGAACTATATTTCCCATAGTCAACAGAAAGTGATTTTTCAAATAGAATATTATCCATATTATTCATTTTTTTTACACCTGTGACTAATAAATCCTCTTCTGGAAATGAATTTTGAAATTCTTTCCATAACATATATTCCATTTCCAAATATTCCTTGTCATTCAGTCTTATGCTTTCAGGAGAGACCTCCACGATATGGAAGTCAGTAGTCTTGTCATAAGCATACTTAATCCCTATTCCCGATATTTTCGAGGCAATCGATTTAAGTTTGGAAATAATAAAGTCCGTTGCATTCATAACTCACAATATTTAGAAATTAATAAACTTATGATACTCCTTGATGATTTAAGTGCCTCTTCAGCTTCCTCCTTATCAATCAAACCAGTCGAATAATCAGCTTTGTTACGCAAGAATTTTAGAGTTTTATAATACCTGTTATAATCAATCATGCAAAATTTATTCTGCTTTTCAAGATTATCGCTCATAACAGTCGAAACGTATTTATGAGAACCTTGACCTTTTGAATTATTATCCTGTTCTTCATATCCAACATCGCAAAAATTAGCCAAGATATATTTCGACATTTGGAACGCAGCATAATAAGAACAATGTACAGAAGCCGTAAATAAGCTCTTATCTATTAACAAATTTGCGGCATGAATGTTCTCATCTGATTTTACTTTAAGAACTGACATGTTTTATACAATACAAACATAATAAAGTCACGACGACAATTCTAAATATTTGCAAATTTATAATTTGTTATTAATATAACAATGACATAACTATATTTTTAATTTAATTGTATAATGTAAACAAACGGTGATTCCAAGAAGTCAAAGAACGCTTTCCCGTCGCCGGGTTATAAAAAATTATCTTTCAATAGTCATTTTTTTCCGTCAGGCAATCCAAACCTCGATTTGAATCACCAGTCCGCCCAGTATGGTAACCAGCAAGTCGGCATACGACCAAGCCCCCGGCTTCCTCCACTCGTCGACAGCCTCCTTGATACAGCCGGCTATGGCAGAGAACAGCACACAATATTCCGCCGTCGCACCTGTCACGATGGCGAAGAAAGAGGCGATGACACCTCCTGCGATAAAATGCAGCAGCTTGTCGTGGGGAACAGACAATAACAACCCTTTGATTCTTTGTAATAGTTTCTTCATATTATTCGTTATTTAATCGGTGATAAAAATCCAGCTTGATACGGTCATAGACAGAAACGACATTCGTATATGCCCGCCCGTTGTTCACATTGTCCGAGTACACCTCGCTGACCACTACCTCTGACACCCAGTCTATCCATTCGGGATTGGTATAACATGAAAGACGCTTGCCCCGATAGGTAAAGTAATCGAAACGGCTGTTCCTGTCCTCGAACTGGTTCGTGAGCAAAGTATGTATCTTACCGTAGGTTTTCTCCTTGTCGGCGATATGATTCTCGTCCCGGACCTTCTTGATGATTCTGCAAACCCTTTCGACGGCCAAATCGAAATACACGTTCGATATGTTCTTTATCCGAAGCTGCGTTTCCGGCCTCAACCCCTCCGATATGTCGGACAACATGGTATTCTGGTCGTTCGTCTTTTCGATGAGCTCTTTCAAGGACTCGCCGTAGTCCTCCATGCTCTTGGTGATAATCGACTTGAACCACTTGAAGCAGGCTACCATCATCATGGCCGACAACACCAAGAAGAATGCGGCGGTCATCACCAAGAACCCCTGTTCGCTTATCCCTCTGGCTACCTCCGTAGCCTCATTTATTCCTACCATATCAATTTGCTCGTTGTTCGTTAAACACTCGTTCCAGTTCTCTGGCTTCCTCTTTGCAGGATTCCGCATAGGCGTTATAAGCCTCGAACTCCTTTGCTTTCGTGTCCCTTTGCCGAAGTATCGCCAGCTCCTCCGACAAGGTATATTTCCGACGGATCAATCCGTTCACCATTTCTCCGTAGTCCATTGGTACGGGAGATGTTTCCGTGCCGTTATCCGTCGCTTCCGGTGCGTCCACATATTCATAGACTATCGCCCCGTTCCGGTAATACATCACGGGGATTTTTCCGGGTATCTCCTCGGGAGATGGGATAGAATCAATTCGTATAAATCCTTCTATCAGGGTTTCGCCATAATAAATATTAGTGACTCTTTCGTCGCATATTTTAACTTGTATCATATCAATTGAATTTTTTATACCTCGGATACAAAAGTTTTCCACTTCCCAAATTCGGGTTAGGAATCTGAATATACCCGGAATCTCCTTTTATCACTCTCCCGACATATTCGTCCATATTTATATCTGCATATACATAAATATTGTAGTACAAGCTGTTGAAAGTGAGTTTATATCTATACCCATAAATCGCATTGCCCATCAATGAATCGCTTGGGGAAACATTGACATAAGTATTCATGGTATATCCCGCTTCGTTTTTCTTGGCAAGAGTTCCGTTCTCTATGTTTGACATCTCTATCGTACAAATCTTTTGATGGGCGATAACATAAGCCGCACTGTTGAAATAGACGATAATGTTATATCCTGAACCTTCTATTTTCCCGACAAATGAAATATCGCCGTTGGAACTGTCGATTTTAAACAAATTACTGTACGACAGGAAATAATTGAATCCGTTGTATTCGCATTGCCCGAAATTCTGAATATCTGGAATGGAGGCTCCGGACAATTCTTTCAGATCGAATTCTTTTTCAATGAGACCGGTTTCAAAATCTATCAGTCGTAGAACGCCATCGTTTTTGTAAAAATATACGAAATCCTTATATTCGACGAAGTTGCAATTATAGTACGGTTCTGATAAAGTCCATATCTTAGTTCGTGTATCTAAATCCCAGCAGGTGATGGCACTACTGTTAGGTACAATGATTTTACCGTCTTTATAAACGAAACAAGAGTTTCTAGTATAGTGATATGAATGTATATTTAACGGGATTTCATCATAAACGGTATCTTCTCCTGTCTGTTCATTCCAACAGGCAAGCCTGTTGTCCTTGTTGCAATAGAAGAACAAGCCGTCTTTAAAATAATACAGCTGGTAGGTTTTACTCGTATCTTCGAATAATTTCCCGTTTATCCCCTGCGCAGAAATAACATTGTCTTTTATTTCGATGTTTTCTCCACTAATCAATCTGTCTTGTTTCCCGGAGATTTTATTGTCTATGCTCTCTGCGGCTTGGTTCGCTTTATCAGCTGCCTCATTGGCGAGGGTTGCCGAGTTGTTCGCTGCCGTTGCGGCATTCTCTGCATTTCCCGCCGCTGTGGTAGCGTTCGATGTAGCTGTGCGGGTATCCGTAATAAGCCCTTCAAGGGTAGTTTGCATTTGGGAAAAACTCGTCTCTCTTTGAACTTCCTCTTCGGCTCTCTCACTCTCTGCCGAGGCACGGCGGCTTTCAGCAGATTCCCGTTTTGCTTCTTCCGCCGTCAACGTGTCGCCGAGAGCCTTTATATCCGTGGCCGCCTTGTTTGCCTTTTCAGCCGATTGATTGGCAACTGCCGCCGCTTCTGTCGCAGGACGTTGAAGCTCGGCGATTTGCTCCGGCGTAAAATCGTCGTAGGTAAAAGGGTCTCCCTTATCTCCTTTTTCACCGGGCAAGGCAACTGTTTCCACCACCACGACTGGCTCCGGCACTACCACCTTCTCATGAACGATTATACAATCATTATCTGCCATACTACTTGATGATTATATTGGTTTTGTAAACATCGCCATAGTCCCATTTGCCGTCTTCGAAATCAGCATCCTCTATCCAATAGTGCCTCTCGACCGTGAGCAAGCCATATCGGAAAGTCCCGGAATTGAATATGCCGTACAGCACGCCGTCACGGTACACACAGTTCTTACGTGTACTCCCGTCGTAGCTCACTTCGCAGCAACAACCCGATTCGTCCCGGTAGATGAACCGGAATTTCTTCGTCTCGGAATCGAGCGGACTTCCGTTTTTGTCCTCGAAGCCAATCGTAAACTTAATATCCTCCCACGAGTATTTCACTATGGGCTCTTTTTCATTCATCACTGCCATCGGATAATGCGTTGAACATTTTTTCAACCAGAGCTTTCGTTTCTTCGACCGTGGAGGTCATGGAATAGACATTCATGTTAAAACTGCCTTGCCCGACGGTGACATGGCCTTTTTCCGCTCCATTCTCCATGATTCGGTAATTAACCGCTTGCAGGTTATCTACCGTTTCTTTTCCATTGAACGAACGGTTGATGTTCTCACTGATTTTTACTAACTCAATCATAATGTATTGTTTTTTGTGGTTAATATCATTTGACATAGGTCACCGACGTGGTAGCGGTATCGAGCAGGGGTCCCATGCCTCCAGCCTGATTGATTGCATATACCGAGCAGAAGACCGTGTATGTGCCCGAGGCCATTGGGTAAGTGGCCGGTGTCACATTGATAATGGGAGCGGCAGTGCCTCCCGTATACTCGTAGTCATACGAGGCTGTGAATCCACCTCCCGAGATGCGGAAAGCATATTTTTCGCCCACGGTCGGAGTACCATTCGGGAACCCAATACGCATCTGAAAACGATTTAGGAAATATGAGAAATTGGTAATCTCTATCATCGTATAGTCTCCTGTTACTTCGGCCATCATGGCAATCGATGTAGGTATGGGGAAATAATCGCCCAATGTGATCTGTGCGCTCACTCCCGTCCAGTACTCGAACGACTTCCTGTCGATAATGAACAAAGTCACCTTCAAATTCGCCCCTATCGAATCCTCCCCCGGGAACGTGTCGCTCTGGCCGACAGGAGGTCTTGGCGATACGGTCCCGTCGTTGAAAAACTTGACCTTAAATGACGAATACCAGACATCTCCCATAGGTGTCCCCTTTACCCGTAAGGTCGTTATCGTATTTGTCGAGGCGTTCGTCAGCAGGCGGGCGTAACTTCCCCCGTTCTCGTCGGTGACGAGAATGGCCGGATAATAATCGCCGATACCCTTGTCGGAGCCCAGCGCCAGCCACGATTCGACGGGTACGCCGGTAGGATTCACAGAAGTATCGTAATAATTAATATCGACAAAGAGATACGGCACGTCCGCACTGATTTCGCCGATCCGGCTTCCCGTTAAATTAGGTTCCGCATTGTGGTCGTAGCCGTCGAAGTCACTGAGGCGGCAAAAATCCGTACCCGGGTGCGGATAGGCGACATAATCGAAGGATGTGTCATGGATAGCGACGATATTCGTACCGTGCGGTATCGTGGCTTTCAAGCCATAGCGTATGCCTTGATTCTTATCCGTCTCGCTTCCTTCCCATTGGTCGATATATGTAGTGACACCGCCGGATTGCTGGGGATAATTTTCGGATAGCGGTGCGGCCTGCGGATAGCGCACGGGTTTATGGCGGCTCCATTTGTTGATACGCCCCGGACGGCCACCCTGCAACAGGGGTCGTTCGAGGGCAACGATGTCGGCCACATCCCATACCCCGTTCTTCGGATAAATCCCCAGCAAGTTGTATGGGTCGGTTATCGCTACCGGGGCAATGATTTTGTTACTACTGATTGCCATACGTCACTTTCCTCCTTTCCCTTTTAATTCGGACAATTCCTTTTTTAGCTTGTCTATTTCTTCTCTCAGGCTTTTGACCAGACGGGCGGTCTCTTGCGTCGCCCCGGCGATGGTGTTGATATAGTCGGGCGACAGGTAGTTCAAGGCTCCGTAGCCGTCCTCCGTCTCGTATGCCATCGATGGCAATACCTCTTTCACCTTTTGATACAGCAGCCCCGTATGGGCTTCCCCGTCCACACCGCCCTTGTTACGCTTCCGTGCTTTTTCGGTGTATCGGAAATCGCATACCCTGCCCATAGCCAAGAGTCTGTCGGTATAACTTCGGGTATAGTCGAAATCTCGCTTCAAACGTTTGTCCGAAGTCGTTAGAGCGGTGACCGAGCCTTGTGCCGAGATATTGCCCTCCGATGTAATATTACCTATGGCATACACTTCTCCATCTGTATACACTCCATAGTCCGCAAATATCTCATTCTTTGTGCTTATAGCCCCTTCCGCGCTAATGCTGCCTACACCGATCAGATTACCCGAAACGTCACCCGTCCCGTCGAACGACTGTCCCCAGATTTTCCGGGAAGAGGCTAATTTATCGGCTTGGCTGCAAGTGACGTTGTCGAGGCGGGAGTTCGAGAAATAAGTAAAATTACCGTCCCGAAGCACGACTATCCGGTTTTCTATTTCCTCGCTCGTGTCGGCAGGTTTGTCGAGAGAGGTTTCTATCTCGCTCGTATATGTGTCGATATAGAGATACTCTTTCCCGACGATTCTGAACCGGAATTGGTTATGCCATTGCGTATTCGTTTTCACCCACACGTTCCCGCTCTTGTCTATACAGGCATGTATGTACAGCTCCCTCTGGGATTGACATTTCTGCATGGTCATCAAGTTAAGGGATATAGCACCCTCCCCGCAGGTAAGGTAAAGCCTTCCGTAAACGGCTCCTCCGGTCACATAATCCTCGACGGCCTCGATTTCGATGACCACGCCCGAATAATTCGTATGGCAGTCCGTGACGGTAGCAATCTTATTCCAATACCAACGACTCTCGGAATCTATATACTTATGCGATGACAGAATAATCCACCCGGCCTCTTGGTAGTGGTAAATGTCCTTGTTCGCAAAGGCGTTCGTGTTGGCGGAAATTCCTGACGAGACGGCATATCCGGCATTCGTGGCATAATCGGCGTTGTTCGCCTTGCCTACGGTCAGCCCCGTATATGTACCGCTCACGTTGTTTATCTCGGCCAGTGAATAGGTAGGCTTGTTCGGCTGCTGTACCCAATCGTACAGGGTTATGCCTTTGGTGACAACGATACCGAGGGCTGTTTTGCTGACGGCCGTCACCACATTGCCTGTACCTATCGTAGATGCGCCGGCGTTGGCGAGTTTCCAAATCTCGTTGATGGAGTAGGCGTTGAAAGTATCCGTCATCGTGGCGTTGTCGAATGCGCCGCCCAGATCGTCGAACCCATGAACGAGCTTGATGAGCCCTCCTCCGCCACCGCCGCCCCCTTCTCCACGCCATACACCAAGAGCGGATATTCCGCCCTGTGAATACACATTGAATTTCGAGTATATTGTATTTTCTAACTCTGTATCGAATTTCCACATATCGTTAATACGGGCAAATCCTTCCTGCATTTGTTTTACAGTCCGTTGATACGATTGTTGCAAGGAAGCCGTCATATCATTGATGGCAGAAATCAAGTCGATATTTTTATTGGCCGATGCAACCTCCTCTTTCAGTTCTTGCGTATTCCCTTTTATTAGGTTATTACCGATGGTAATAGTCTGTTCGCAAGGATAGTCGAGTTTGGTTGTAAGGCTTATAACACGAGTAACGTATGAATATCCTGCGTTTATGTATTCGACTTTTCTTCCTATGGATAAATCGGGATTGTTTTTATCGAACACCACAGGATTAGATGAAAACTGGTAGTTGTTTTGGTCAGAAGATAATCGTTCTATTTCTTCGTTCATAGCCGTTTCCAGCCGTGTGTACGCCGAATCTGTATATTCTTCCGGCATTTTGACGTTGAATAGGATAATATCGTCATTTTCTGACGGTATAAGTCCCGTAATAGCAGGGATAATATAGTTACCTTCTTCCTCTTTATATTTAATCTCGAAATCTCCTTTTTTGACTTCGAAGCTTATGCCATCATCACTCGTTATTGTTTTACTCTCATCATGGTATATAAGCTCAAATTCCATACCTTGCAAAGCCCCCGATTGGAAATGTACCGAAGGTTCCTTATTTGGTATACGCATACCATTCGGATTTTTTTCTTCGTCATAAATGGAATTGTCGAAGTTAAATTCCGGTATTTGAAAATACCATATCGCATATTGGTCGTATATAGGATCTCCATTTTCATCTGTGCCTATCTGTATTTTATCATTCGTTTCCGAGTCTATACGCCACATAAGGCGGAATCTGACATCTGATATGGAGAGTTCCGATGAAGGGTATATATCATCGAACAGGAGGATTTTGCTAAATATCTCTCCCTGTTGAAGGTTTGGCCTTATATCTTTATATCCGTTCGGATATTTTTTAGGGTCAAGAGTCAGCCGTTTGTTGACCAAATTGTTGACATTAGCACCTTTGTATTCCTGTACGATGTTTCGAGTTGACCCGAATGCGTAAAATCGGGTATAATACCCATCTTTTCCCTCCGTAACCGAAGGTGTATTGATGTTTTCACCAACTTCGAGAGAAACAACAGCTCCATGCTCGGCTTTCGACAGATGAATAATCATGGAATCTTTCTCAACCCACCATTCCGTCTCAAACGCAGAGGCTATACTGTTCAAGGCGGATAATATGTCGATTGATTGGAAAGACAAAGAAGTGGAAGCGTTAAGAGAAGAATCGACGGCGTAAGTCCATGTATCCCCGGTTTCGTTCTCGATAGCCTTGCAAATAACGCTCATGAAATTGGCCGGATTATCGGTAAGAGACCAATCCGGTTCCCGATTCGTTATCTCGTTATTTTCATCGTAAGAATACATGAAAAAAGGCACTTTTCCCCACGATATAAATTTCGAATGGAATTGCGGTTTGTATTGAAATTCGACCTCGTTATTTTGTTCTGGATTGTATGGCTCCAAAAGAGAATATTTCTCACCATCGAGCATGATATAGGCCCCTACTGGAATCTCTTCATTTTTGTCCGAATTCCACGACAATTCTACATAATCGGATTTCATCAATTCCTCTACATGAACAGATTCTTCTGTTATAGGAACTGATAAAATAGTCTCTCCTTGTATGTTTTTAATGTCTATCATGATGGTTTCGTATATCTTCATACGATTTCAGTCAAAGATAATAAAAGTGTATGAAAAACATGCACTTTTTTATGAATTTCTATCTGCCGGGTTATATTCGACAAGTTTTAGAGAAAACCGTGCTATTCCTCTCATGAATTGCGTAAATTGATTGCATGAAATATAGATTGTTTTGTAAGTAATATTGGGTTGATACTTTGTCTTTATATTTATCACGCCTGTTTTCAATTCTTCACAAAAGCTGTTGTATCTTGAAAAGAATTCTTCTTCCGTTTTTGCCGTCAGGTTAAAAGTTAAAGTGATATTTCGTTCATCGATTTTAGGATTAGAGGTTAGGACACGTTTGCCATGCTCTAACCGAGACTTGTTTTCGATGAACTCTTTTAACGGTGACGGTGTCATTAAGGCGGAAAGGGACGATGTATCCATACTTATACCCCAAGTTGTATAGCAGTCTTTCCCATTTATGTAAAACTCTCCCGATGCCATTTTATTTAAGTATAACTGAAGTTTTGTCTTTATTGATTTCTACAGGACAATTTCGTATGTTTATAAGTCTAATAACTGCGTAATTACGGGCAACTATTATAGCTCTGGCTCCATGCATGAGTATAACTTTGTGAACTCTAGTATTATCGTCAAATACCAGTTCTGCGTTGGTATTGCCTATTAAAGCAATATTGGTATCATTACTTCTTTTTATATTATTAGTATCGACAAACACGCAATAATTGGCAATATCATTACTCATCTCACGGAACGTTTCAATAGGAGGGAAGTTGTTCTTTTCGCAAAACTCTATACCTTGTGGTGTAAAGAACAACCATACTAGAGTTTTCCAGTCACTAACACCATAAGACTTATCGCAAGCTCCTTTTTGTAAAGCAGCCATCATTATTTCTTTTACTGTATTCATATCTATAAATCTTTAGTATTCCTATTGACTTGTGCTATATCGGATTTTATATCAATTAATAATTTCGTATATTTTGCAATGTCTTCTAAGTAGCTATTCGTAATCACATGTTGATTAAGAATGTTATTTAGTATAGAATTGCTATTAGTTGATACAGATAAAAGAGAATTTAGAGAGATTACGGCTGAAATCATTTGATTTTTGATTTCTTCACCAGAAAGCTGCAAAGCTGTAAACCGGCCGTTTAATTCTGTTGCTGTATCTTGTGACATGGTTTCAAAACCTCCGGCTGTCGACTTTTGTTCTGTGGTGGAACTTTCTCTCATGAGATTATCAGCCCAACCGAATTGAGCATCTATTTCTTGTTGAAGCTGTTCAGCCATGTTGTTGATGTAATCTTGTTCCCATTGAGAAAGCACGTTGTCGGCATAAAATTGTTGCAACTTGGTGCGTATTTCCTCCATTTTATTCGAGGATTTAATTGCTGCCTTAATACTCTCTGTTACCATTTGTTGCATCATCTGCTTTACAACATCTTTTGCAGATTTAGCCCTGTTCTCGCCAGAAGCCCAAGCATCTGCATAAGCCTCTGCAAAGTTATCAATAGCACTTTTTAGGTCTTCACCAAATATGACATCGATAGCTTTTTCTTTGTTATCAGAAATGAGATTGTTTATTTCGTCAATTTGGTTTTCCCATTCTTTTATTCTGTCGCTATCTGTATTTTTTTTATCTTGTTCTTCTTTAATTTGATTTTGAATAAGTACTTTTTGTTGTTCTAGCAATTTATTTTGGTCTTCAATCAAGCTGGAAGCACTCTTTCCGTAAGCAGTTTCAATGGATTTGCCTAACTGTTCATACGAACGGTCAAGTGTATCTACCTGATCTTGTAATTTCTGAATACGTTTTTCATTTTTTTCGTCGTGAATTTTTGCGATGGAGGAAGCAAGAGAGGAGACAAGACCAATGGCAGCTCCAGCAGCAGAACCTATCGGTCCCAATATAGCACCTGCTTCTGCTCCTTGCATGGCTGAATTGAGACCGTCCATAGCCACATTGATACCTTCGGCAATACCTGACAGTGTGTCAGAGCCGAAAGCTTCTCCGAGATTTGAAAATGTGTCGGAAAGAAATTGAGCTACACTTAATACCTCACTCAATCCACTTCTTATTTCTTCGAGTCCATCTTGCAATTTTTTGGTATTTGAACCGGCATCGAATACTTCTTTAAGACCATTAGCTAGTTTGTTAAATCCCGTTTCAGATTGATCTGCGGAATTACGGACATTATCTATACCTTTTCTAATTCGTTCTAATTCTTCGGGAGATTTACGCAATGTGTCGAAGGTCTCTTTTGTCATACCAAATTCAAGACCTTTGTTTTCGTCCCATTCGCCTGATTGCAAGAATTGGAATGCCCGTTCAGCTTCATTAGCGATGAGACGCATATCTGCAACTGTATGTTGACGCATATCGTCAAACAATTTACTTATGGCAGACGTAGATTTATTCGCCTCTATATCCAAATCAGAGAGTGCCTTTTTTGTTTCTTCGTCAATAGATTTCTGCTCCCATTCGTTTTTGCCTACCTTACGTGATTCGCCTTGCGCAATGATGGCATTACGCTTTTCATAATAGTCCCCGTAAGCGGCAAGATAATCGTTCATTGCGTTGATTTCATCATCGAGAATTTCTTTGGTTCGTTTATTCTTATTCTTCTCATTTAACCTATTTGCGGTATCAATATCTTCCTGTTGTTCAGTCGTTAGTCCATTCTCATTAAGTTTGGAGGGTTCAATCTTAGCTACTTTGTTCAACTCGGCCAGCTCTTTCTCTTTCTTTTCAATTTCTTTTTTCTGTTCTTCATAATAGTAGTTAATTTGCTGCAATTTTTTATCTTTACCTTCTTCCCAGAGGGAGATTTCTTTCTCTTGGTTTTTTTTACGAAGCTCAAGAAGTTCATCAACAAGTTTCTGCTCGGCCTCTTTTTGTTCTTTTGCTTGCTTATCTTCAGCCGCTCTATCAGATTTGGTTTTAGGCAGCTTTGCACGGAGTGCGTCAATTCGTGATTGTAACGCATTGTATTCCTTGCTTCCGCTTACAGTTTCTCCCTGCTCTTTCTCTAATTTTGAGATTTGTGTTTTGACTTCATTGATTACTCTCAAATCTTTCTCACGTTCAAGTACAGTGTCTTGAAGCGACTTTATATAAGCCTCTTGTTGGGATACTGCTTCTTTTGTTCCACTGCCGTCTGCAAGGGCTTTTTTCAATGATGCAAGCGAAGTTTCAGCCTTCTTGATTTCTTCTTCAAGTTGGGAGATGGATTTGCCTTCGGTGGAAAATGGCTCATTTGCTGTCTGCTGAGAGGTATCTGTGCTTGTAATGCCAAAATCTTTACGCGCTTGTTCATCTAAACTTTCTGTCAACTTTATGGCATTAAGTATATTGGACACATAACTTTCAACTGCACGGTTAGTAACATCAAACAGACCGCCATCAACGCCAGCCACTTTATCCAATGCTTCCAAAGTGTCTTGGTCTAATCCAGCAATGTGATAACCTCTGGAATCCCTACTTATAGACACGTTTCCTTGAAGTATGGCATCCCTTATTTTTGCGTAGTATTTATAGCCTGCTTCCTCACCAAGTTTGTCAATAAGTCGGTCTTGAATCTTCCCAAGATTTTCAGTCATGACAGTATCAAGGTTACTTTTCTGGTCCGCCTTAAATTGCTGGTATTGTCTTGCCCTGTAAGAATGCGTGATTGCATTTGTGAGTTTATTATATGCTTCTTCCGTGAGTCCAACTTTATTTATTTCTTCTTCGAGTCCATCATAATACTTGCTATATCCTGCAACAATTTTTTCTTTGACTGTATTATATTCATCTGTACCTTCTTTTAATGCAGACAATTCTCCCTTGAGTTTAGCAAGTTCCATTCGCTCAGATAAGGAGGCTTTCTCAGATTCCTTTCCCGCAGCAATTAGCCTTTCCTGTGCCTTTTCCGCTTCTGTTTGATAAGTGACTAATTTATAAACCCCTAAACCTAGTGCTGCTACTGCCGCTGCTACTGCGACATATGGGTTGGCAAGTAAAGTCTTGTTCAGTGCAGCTTGCGCAACTTGCAATAATTTCGTGCGAGTAGCAGCCAAAGCTTCTGCATTTGATAATGTTATTCCTGAAGCTGATGCAAGACTTTGATTTAATGCGGACTGAGCTAATACGGCGGAATATACTTTTTGTAAAGCTGTTATAGTAATCAATGTAGCTTTATACGTTCCGTATGTTCCGACGATTTCAAGCAAGGTTTTTCCGACAGTTTCATAGTTTTCTATCAAATAAGAAACACCGGATAATGCATCATTAATGATACCTTCATTCGCTTTGCCGATGTCGTTCAACATCATCGAGAAACTGTCTCCTATGTTAGAAATCTGTCCGGTAATGGTTTTGCTTTGTTCTTGCATTAAGTTAAAGAACATACCACCCTCGTTGGTAAGGTTCTGTATGACTTTCTGAACCTCTGGAAACCCTATCATACCAGCTTCTACCATTCCTTTGATTTCACTTTCAGCTACTCCAAATTCTTTGGCGAGTTCTTTTATCATTGGAATACCTCGTCCAGTGAATTGGTTTAAGTCCTGTGTATAAAGTCGACCTTGTGTCATAGTTGTACCATAGAGATATACTAAGTCGCCCAAAGGTTGTGAAAGTCCGGCTGCAATGTTCCCTAATCGTATAAGAGTCTCGTTAACATCTTCGGCAGAAGTACCGTAAGCCAATAATTGACGAGCTCCATTGGCAACACCTTGTAGATCGAATGGAGTTTTGGCGGCTGTTTCTGTGAGCTGAGCCATAAGAACGTTTGCCTTTTCACTACTTCCAAGCATAGTGGTAAAAGCGACCTCTAATTGTTGAAATTCACCTCTTACTTGTATAATATTTTGGATAAGTTCTTTTGCTGTAAATCCAGCACCAAAAGCAGCTGCTGCTTTCGTCATTTTGTTGAACATATCTTCTATGCCCAATCCATTTTTTTCTATTTCCTTAGAAGTATTGGTTACTCCGGTTTCTACTTCTCGTAGTTTACGAAGAAAATTAGAATTGTCGCCTGTTATATCAAAATGAAGTCCGGCCATGAGTCTTTTCGATTAAAAGGGGTAGATGTAACATCACATCATTTGCAAATATACAAAAGTATATGAAATTCATTTACTTTCGATAAAATAGAATAGAGTTAATAAAGTTTAACTAATGTGTGAGTATAAATATTTTAATAAATGATTATTGTATTATACTTTTGGCGAAACAATCTTAACAGTATAAGATATGGACTTTAAAGATACAATTCAGCAGATTGTAGAGAAAATTACTAAACAGAAGGATAACATAGCAACAGAAGAAGCAACAAAAACTTCTTTTGTAATGCCTGTGATAGCAGCATTGGGATATGATGTATTTAACCCATTTGAAGTCGTACCGGAAATGGATTGTGACTTAGTTAAGAGGAAAGGCGAAAAAATAGACTATGCCATAATGAAGGACGAAAATCCTATCCTACTTATAGAATGCAAGCATTGTAAACAAAACTTGAATTTACATGACACTCAGTTACAAAGATATTTTGTCGCTTCAAAAGCTAGGTTTGGGGTCTTGACGAATGGAATAGAATATCGCTTTTATACAGATTTAGAAAAGGTGAACATAATGGACGAAAAGCCGTTCCTTGTGGTGAATATGCTCGATTTATCGGACAACGATATTGAGCAACTGAAAAAGTTTCATAAGTCTTATTATAACGAGCAAGATATATTGAGCACGGCACAAGAGTTACAAATCACGATACAAGTAAAAGAAATGCTTAATCGTAATTTCCAAATGCCGGACGATGAATTTACACGTTATTTTGTCCGTAATCTTAATGATGGGAAATATACGGCAAAACTTGTGGACCAATATAGACCTATTGTTAAGAAATCCATTGCTTCGGTGATTAACGATATTATATCCGACCGTTTGAATGTGGCTATAAAGAATGAGAATAAGGTCGAAAAGCAAATGTCACAAGAGGTTGAGAATGAAAATCAACAGCCGAACGAAATGAATGAAGAAAAACTTCCCGATGGTGTAGTATTTCAAGACCGAGAAAAAGGTATAGTTACTACACAAGAGGAGATAGATGCCTATAACATCGTGCGCAGTATATTGAGGCAGTATGTAGATGTATCTCGTATTCAATATAACGACTACAAGACTTATTTTTCCGTGAACATAGATGGTAGTACATGGTGGTGGATTTGCCGCATTTATATAGGGAAACGGAGTAAAAAAATATGCTTGCCAAAGGATAACTACAAGACGAATGAATGGATTGACATTGAGACTATCGATGATATTTTTAATTATGCCGATGGTCTTAAAGAGGGTCTTGATTTGGCATTGAAAGAGTCGAATTATTGGCTTGCAAAGAAAAATAAATTAGAAAAATGATAAACGTAACTAATACAAATTTTAGAATTATGAGAAAGTTTTTGCTAATCATAGTTTGTGCTTTATCCATTGCATCTTGCTCAGATAATGATCCTGAGATATTATCAGTAATGATTAATGTAAAATGTGATAATAAAATTGCATCTCCTTCTTTGGTTCGCTTGTATGAATATGAAACAGCAAGAGACTTTGATGACAGCTATATGTCTACAATGGAGTACGGCGATTCTCAAGTTTTAAGAGATAAGTTGGGTAATGAGTTGACTCCCGCATATACATCTGACACGTTTTCTGGAATAAATATTTTTGAGGACATAAAAACAGGGGTATATTTGGCTGTAATACTTTATAAACCTGACGGCTTTACATGGCCGATGTTTTATTTTTATGGATATAAAGTAATTAATGTTGACGAGGATAATAACGCACTTTTACATAATATATGTTTTTCTTATAGCGAATACGACCGAGGTAAATTCATTGAGTTTTAGTCCCACCTCATGCCTTTTATTTTATCCATATTTTTAGGATCGTCCCCGTTTATAAATGTTCGGTCCATAGATATATGATATTTTTTTATCTCATCGTCAGTAAGGTATATAGATGTTATGTAATCATTAAGTAACATATGCAGGTTGGCATAACTAATACCCCATACAACATAGTCCATAGTCCAGCCATAGCGTTCGCAGGCTATATCTATCAAAGTACCATAAATACTTTTACCTCCAAAGGTTATAGTGTTACACTTCTTTTTCTTGATTATTGATATTTTTTCTTGTTCTTTTTTCTCAATATCAATCTTGAAGTGTTTAATGAACTGCTCGATGTTATCCTTTGATAACACTATTATGAATAGTTGAGCAAGTTCTTCGTTCGAGAGGTTGTCTTCAAATAACTTTTGTCTTTCATTTATCAGGTGGCTATTGAATAATTCTTCCTTTTTATCGAATGTATGGTAAGACAATATTTTGCATATAATATCTCTTTTGGAATCGCATAATCGTAATGCTTCCATATATGGATTTAGAGAAAGGAAGTCTGTATTTATTTCTAAATTTTCGGTAAGACGTGATAAGAGGTATATTTTACCTAATGTGGCAGGGTATAAGTAGAATTGCATTTCTTCCCCTATATGGAACTCATAAGGCCTTTCCATAATAGTATCTGCAATATCCATTTCTATTATTTTCCCTTCTTTGTCCATGTAAAATAAATTATATTATATTGAGCGCATCTGTGGTGTCGAACCACAACTTTATACATGGAGTGTATATGTGCTACCGTTACACTAGATACGCAGGACACGTGGGTACAAAGCCCCCACGTTGGCTCTATCTACCTATTGAATTATCCTCCAACGCTTGGATTAGGAGCTACTTCGAATTTATCTCCATCTCCAGATTCATCTTCAGGATCGCATTCAATTTTACTGATGCTTCCACCAGATTCCGTCACGATGATTTTACCCCACTGAATTTGTTTTTTATCGGCGGCTGCTTTCAAAGCATCAAAAGTGTATGCCCAGACACCACCGTCAGCAGAAGTAAAGGTGTCTTCGACGGAAACTGTCGTTTTCTCCATACAGAAGCCTTGAACTTCTGGGTCTTCCGGTTGAACAACAACGGCATAATTGTGTGCAACAACACCATCGCTATCACTTACAGGGCGTTTACGTCCTTTTGCGGCACGAATGTTCAATGCCAAAGCATAGGTATTCTTTCCATACTTTACATCCTCATTTTCGCCCCCTTCGATTTTTGCTTCTTGTTTATCTCCTTTTGTTGTCGTCAACTGTGTAGAATCTTCCACAGGGGTAGGTAATTCCTCCCATTTAGGAGCAGAAGCATCCAAATCTTTTATAAATACACGGGGTTTACCCCATCCTATTACTGCCATGATATACCTAATTTACATTAAAAATTTATTCGTTATTAATCTCGATATACAGTTTGTTATTAATGAAATGTTCCGTATGTCCGTCCTCAAAGGAAACACCCGTCGGATGCACCTTTTGGTTACATTCCGATGGCACGGTATGGAAGTCACCTCTACGTATGGAGAAAAGGAACTTACACAATTCGCATAATTTGCCTACACGGACCGTATCTCGTTCCCATTGTTTCGTATCTTCATTCCATAGGTCTTTAACATATATATTGACATTCACATAAGCTCGTTGTATTTGCCCGCAACCTTCATTTGCAAGAACAGATATGACTATATCTTCTTTTTCAGATTTGTTAGGCCTTCCTCTATCACTCAATTTACCGGTGACATTACGTTCGAGTTCTGTACCTTTAACTTTGTGATAAACGAACTTAGCTATTTCAATATCGGATTTCATTATTTCGCAATCTGTCTTTTAAGTTTTTCAAGCATCAATGGAACTTGTTCTTTTACCCAAAGTTCGGTTGATGCAATTACGTCTTTATTATCCATCGCTTCTACAAATTCAGCATAGTTCATTCCGGCGACTACGATAAGTACATAGTTATTGGAATATTTTTTAGCAAGTTCTTCCGCTAAGTCTTTACCTGTTTTTACACCTTCTGAACCTTGCTTCACTTGGTTGAAAGCTGAGTATTGAATGATGTTCTTATTATGAGCAATTACATATCCAACCGAACTACGCAAGTTGCCTGATTGGTCGTACCAACTTTTATCACCTGCTCTATCACGAATTTTTGTAACGCATTGTTCGCCAAGTTTGGATAAAGCACGAATAGTAAGACGCTCGACACGCTCTGCTTCTCTCATGAGCATGTCATTCACTTCACTTAGCTTGGTGGTCATTCTTATACCCATATTCTAAACCCAAATTTTACACTGAAGCTGGTAGCGATGGAAACCTTTCACACTAAATTCCCGTTCAATTCCTTCAAGCAGATGTATCTTAATCCTGTCACCTATCATGAATGTTCGACAATTTGCACGTAGACAAACTGTATATGAATAGCTTCTTACAATACCATCTTCAAACTCTTTTTCAGAGGCTTTTCCGGCAGGAACCGCGTCGCATTCAATACAGCCTTCCCAGTTAGTTTCTCCTTCATGATAATCACCATTACTATCCTCGTAACCATCTTTTGATACGAGGTACTGCAATCTGTGTGGATATAGTCTTATTACTGACATATTACAAAAGGCAGTCACCTATATATACCATTGGCTTTGCCTCCAACTCTACCGAAGGTTCACCAATGGCTTTATAGATTGAGTTAACACGTAACAGAATACGTTCTTTGTCCTTATCTGATAAAGAACCGAAAGACTTGTCTGCTTCAGAAAAATTGATAGCCTGAACTAAAGACCAAAGACAATCAGCCAAAGCTCCCATATACTCCTTTGAGTTCATTGTATTTGAATCGCAATAACCAGATGGATTGAGTTTGCGTTTTATCATCACATTCTCTACAAAACCTTCTGGGATAGGATAATGTATTTCGTCTATAAGAGCTTGCTGAATTGTCTTCATGGCTTAACTATCTCCATTTGTTGTTTTATATGATTCAACAGCTTTTTTGAGCTTAGCTTCATCGGCATCATTCAATTTGTTTACAGCTGCGATTAACCTATCGTCTGAAATAGTCGTCGATAAGTTTTTACCGGTTATTTTATTGAACTCTGCGACGAAGTTTGCTTTCGTGTAGGCTTGCCCCCAAATGGTGATGTTCTTATCGGTAGAATCTTTTCCCTCTTCGGTAGAGTCAATCGTTTGAGCCTCTGAGATGTCAAGAGAGTAGATTTGGTCTACGTTTTCAATAACAGGGAGAACTAATGCTTGACCACTTGTAAATTCCTGCAAAGGATCATTTTTAGAATACTTGCTGATAAGTTTGTATTCATCTACCGTGGAATAAATTACTCCTGCTACGGGATTAGTAACTTCTGCAAGTGTGCCCCAAACTAATGCGCCAACTTCTTGTGTGGTAAGGAATATTAGTTTGTTCGCATTCCACGGTTTGTACGGAATGCGTTTACCATTTTTCTCAGAAATGACTGTACGGTCAATCTTTAAGAATGTAATTCCGTTGTTGTCATCGGCAAATGCTTCGTCAAATAATGTAGCTGTAGGAACAGGTAACTTGGTGTTGCTATCGAACGTCTGTCCACGATAGTTGGCTACCAATTCTTTTGCCCATTGTTCTTGTCTCATTTTATTGTAAGTCGATAACGAGATTGCTATCGTTGTAATGGAGTTTCCATCTGCGTCAGCTTTTGCAATAACACGCTTTATGTCATCGGAAGAAATAGTTCCAGATGTCTCTACACCAAAACTATTTTGCGGTAAATAGTTAAAATTTATGCGCAATCCGGTTCCTGTATTGTTCTCATCTTCAACGATTACGACACCATCAGATAAAGCAGTTAAAAAGTTTGCTTCGTTCTTTTCATCGATACCAACAGAGCAAGCTACCGCATCGTTGGTTAGCTTGTTAGCTATATTAGTGAACGCAGCTCCTTGAGCTTTCATGATGTTGATTGTGTTGATCTGAGTCTCACGAAGAATTTTTTTCATTCCGACCTTTGGCAATGTACCATTTGCGTGAGCAATGGAGTCTCTCATCTTGGGAGGGAGAGGTGAGTCCATTGCTACCATGTCGGCCGCAACATAAGTTGTGTTAACTGATGCACTTTCCCACTTTTGGTCTGCGGAATATTCTTTGCGAAGCATTGTCTTGTGAAGATATGTAAGCTGATTGCCTCGCTTACCATTGATTCTCTCGATGATGGTTTGAAGTTTCGGGAAAATCTTTCTGATGTATTCAATAAATAGTGATTCTTTCATTTTTTACCTCCTTTCTACATTAATCGTGTAAGAATACAAGAGTTGGCAATGCCGTTTTCATAGCCGCTTTTATGTCGTCTATGGGGTATGGGCTAGCCAAATCATTGACTTCGCCACTATACATAATACCAACCAATGGTTCACTAGTTGGTTTTGTACATACAACTACTCCTACATATTCATGAGAACCGGGAAGTGAGTCGTATCCATCGCCAGATGATTTTACGGGCATAGGTTTGTACGTGTCTGTTGACGGATCACGAATAACAACGTGCCCGGCTTTAATAACCGGAAGGTTATAATTTGATACGTCAAGAGTACGACCTCCGATAATGCCAGCTACATAATGCCGAATTACGACAGAATCCATTCCGGCATTGAGAATTTCCATTTCGCTTGCTAAATTTGCTGTTGCACCCATTGTTACAATTTCTTTTTTGACTTAGAAAGTGTTGACTAAATCTTCAACTTCTTTGTCGGTTAATACTTCATCTTGTTTACCCGAACCTTTACTTCCGGCAGCAGGAGGGGTTGCCAATGTTGCCAAACCTGCATCTGCACGCTCTTGATTGTAATTCTTCAGGTCTTCCTCAACATCAGAATAGAACTCCTCGAAATCGTCGTCACTCTCAAAGCTCATTTTAGAGAAGCTTTTCAAGGTACGTGAACCGAATGTTCCAGAGTCTTTCAGCAGAGCTTCAAGTTTAGCCTTACGCAAGTTGGAAACTTTTTCACCTTCCAATGCGGCAAAACGCGCTTCCTGTTGCTCTCTGAAAGACTTAAACCATGCGGGTTCTTCGTCTTGTTCATTTCCTTTGTTGTTGGGATTTTTCTTGTTTGAACCAGCTTGACGAGAGCCGCCTTTTGACGTGTCATCGTCATCGTCGTCATCATCATCTTCTTCTGATTCGGGGTGTTTCTTCTTCCATTCGTCAAGCAAACGGTTGGCTTGCGACTGGCCGAAAGTGAGGTAAGGGAGAACCGCTTCTATCTGTTCGTCGATTTCTGCGTTTACATCCTCTTCTGAGGCATCTTCTGCGGATTTCAGGTTATCGGCAATCTTGGCGGCGATACCCTTCAATTCCTTTGCGTTGAACCCTAACGCCTTCGCTTTAAGTTTCAACCTTACGAAAACTTGCTGTTGTCTGTTCATTTCATTTAGGTTTAAACAAAAAAATAGTCTGCGTAGCAATGTAGCCAGCAGACTATTCGCATCTTCTTTCAGATGTGCCTCCGCCTAAACGGACAAACAGGTGTTTACGACAAGTCGGGTGGCGTACATCTTCATACGCTTTCTGCAAATATATAGTAAAGTGTATGAATTTCATACACTTTTCAATAAAATATTGATTGAGTTTTATTTTTTTAAGAAAAGAGGATAATAAGGAACAAAACAAAGCAAGACAAAAAACAAGATAGCTGGGAATGAGTGGTTTTGTCGTAAAGTAAACAGAGATAATAAATCCAATTAAAAGCTAACCAAAAGACAAGTGGAATTGAATTTGCGTCATTATCCAGTTATTCTATTGAGAATGGCAAAGATTGTTTCGTCAATGAATCTGAAAACTGCATGTAAGGTTGCAGATTAGATACTATATAAGGCACTCATCACTCATTGAAAAATAATCATTTTCAGTTAAAATAATACTGTCTAATAATTTTATATCGAACAATTTCAATATATTTTTAAGGGAGTTAGTCATTTTTATATCCTCATTACTAGGGTTTTTGTTACCACTTGGGTGATTATGAACGAATATGACACCAGCAGAGAGAGTCTCAATAGCATATTTGGCAATCAATCTTTTGTCAACTGGTGTTCCGCATATTCCTCCTTGAGAGATTTTAGCATACCCGGTTATATTGCAGGCTTTGTTCATCAATATAATGAATGCACTTTCATAAATAAGAATATCTTCATGATAGAACTTTCTTGCGAAATTAGCAGAGTCTATAGAAGAATAAACTTTGACAACTTCAAAATCTTGTTTTTTTGCTGTTATGCTGTATTCTACGGCTTTCTTTTTCATTGCTCTTATGTATTTAGTTATGCTATTTCGAATTTGTAGTTAGGATTGTTTGTTTTCATCGATTTTATGTTTAAAGATGAGTATATAAGCCTGTCACTTGTGTGAACACTTCTTGCAACTGTTCAGCATAAATATCACTCGAAAAGAAGACCTCTTTGGCCTCGGAAAAAGAAAAAGTCTTTTTGTTGAATTTCGGGGATTTGATGAATCTCATAGAATAAGTATCCTTACCTTCTTCATAAGTAATAATTAATTTATCTGCGCCAGATTTATTTTTGCTCAATTTAATAACCTGCTCCATGTCACCAGATTCATTCTCCATGTAACCGGTAAATTTTGATCCTGTCATAACTACAAATCTATGTCTGCCAAGTTGTTCGTATAGGGCCAACATTATTTCTTTTATTTGTTCTTCCGAATGTTTCATTGCTCTTATGTGTTATATAGGGTTTTCGCCCTGCTGGTTAAACTTGTCTTTTATCGATCACTAAATAATGGTCAGCTAAACACTTTACCCATTGTATTCTGTATTTTTTTGAAGCACATCTAAATTCAATGTCTCTTATTGCAGAAAGAATGTCAGATACGCTTTCTTTGTAATACTTTGAGAGAATCACTAACACGTGGTAACTTTCTTGCGGTGTAAAGTGTAATGAACTTCTGTATCTTTTAGCTGTTTCATACACCCTCTTTGAAAAAGATTCTATTGATTCAAATTCTTCTTTCTTATAATTGAAAAGGTCTGTCGCTTTCATTACTCTTGTCTTTTAATTGTTAGTAATGTTGTTTGTTTTAGTATTGTAAAGATACTCATTATCAGTGAGTTAACCAAATATTTGCAGCCTTATTTTGCTCATAATCAAGAGTTTAACTTTTGCTAACTTGGATATTGTAATATCAAAAACGCCGACTTTCACAAGCCGGCGTACATAAGAGCAATGAAAACTGCAATTATTTTTAAATAATAAGACAGTCTTCGATACAAAGATAGAGGTTTATAGCGATCATAAAAAGTCTTTTAGTAATTCTTCGTCACTAATAAAATCATAGTCATGTGGATAAAACGTATTAGCTAGTGCATCCATATAGTCTGGTGAACGTTTGATACGTTTCTTGATTTCTTCTTTCGGTTCAATTATAATCCGGCCATCGCTTTGGAACTTCCAATGTGTCTCGGTTGCTTCTTCCATGAGTTTGTCACAAGGTGGAATAGCTGCCCCAAAACCGTTCTTCGGATTAAGCCAATCTCGTAAAGACCAATAGCAGTAAGCTCGCATATTGGCAAATTCATATTGTCCGGTAAGGTCATGCAAGCCTCTTGCACTCTCGGAATACTTGCAAGAATAAACATTCCTATATCCGAGTTCTTCCAGTCGAGAATATACTCCAGCTCCTTCACCTATTGTATCGATGTACGCTTTGGATTTTTTGTCAGAAAGATATATGATGTGCATTCCCGCGACATGCATGTGATCCGCTTTTCCAGCAGATTGGTGAACTTCAAATTTAGGGACATAGTTGCCGTATCGAGGGCAAAGTACACTTTCATCTCGTCCCATACCAGCAACATCAGAGCCAACCTTACATGATTTAGACGGTGTAAAACCTTCTTCTTGTAAACGATTCCAATTATCATTTGCAATCTCTATCCATTCATACGGAATAAGTACATCTTCGGAGACTTTTGGAAACATACCAAGTACCTTGACACGAAAAAGGTCATTAGGTCGGTACAGACCACCTTCCCACTTAAAATCACCTTCTCCTTCATTAAAATCTGCCTTCTGAATGGGAGAACACCAATTTATCACTTTATCTTTTACCCACTCGTAGTTAACTTGTCCGGGAATAATCAGCTTTTTACTGACTACATTTTCCGCATTCAAAGAATTAAGCCTGAACTTTGAAAATCGTTCTGACTTCATCGCACGTGCCGCATATCCAGTTGTGATATTCGGATTAAATACAATAAGCAAACGGGAATTTCCCTGTAAGTTACCCTCTATGGCGTTATAGATAGTTTCAGATATGCCGGAGGCTTCGGTAACGACAAACATGGTATTCACAGCATGGAACCCTGACCATGCTTCCATATTATCATCACCTGATTTGAACCCTGTCAGAAACCACTCATCATAATTGGTTCTGATACCTGATGAAAGTAAACGACCGGGTAATATTTCTGCATTGCGGAACAATCTGGAAACTTCAGGTATCATAATATCCTTTACTTGGCGACCCGATGGCGCAGTCATCGCTATCTTAGTATTTTTAACCAATTTACCATCCTTCCAACGAGGGGTAAGATACATAAAACACATAGCGGCACAGGCGGCAATATAGTCCTTTCCTCTTGAAGTTCCGCTGGCAACCGCCGTCATTGGATTGTGCTGAACAGATTCCAAAATCGTTTGCTGCTCTTTATCCAGCCGTGCATGTAAGACATCATGCGCAAACTTGCACCAATCCTCTCGCCATGCCTTCATGTATCGTATTGATTTATCCGCTTTGCTCATTCTTCATCGTCCGGAAGTTCTTGCATAAGTTTCTCAAATGGATTAACCGTAATGTCTTGTTCTATTTTTTCTACATACCCTCTATCACGCATTTTTGTTTTACTCAACCAAATGAGCATCGTATTATCTTGTTCCGTAATAGCTTTCGTAAACATTACCGTTTCAAGTTTGTCTTTGAATGATTCTTCGACTTCTTCCCATTGTTTACGAAATTCTTCATCCTTTTCTTTCCACTTATATGCAAGAGTTCTGGATATACCAGCTGCTTCACATGCTTTGGTAACATTCAGTAATCGAGCATCAAGGGCATTGAGAAAAATTTCTTTCTTTTTCTTTACTGGAATTCTAAACTTCTGTGCCATCCTTATTTCCCTCCAATACATTGTTTACAATTTCCAACATTTTACAAATACTTAGTGCTTGTGCTTTGATTTTATATTTGGCTTGAACTTTAGCACTAACTTCATTCAGCCTATGCATCGTTTCTATGTCTAATAAAGTGAGGTTCCCAAGTTCCTTTTCAGAGTAGCACTCCAATGTTTCCATAAGTTTATCAAATGAAACTTTTTGCGTATCTACAAACATCAGAGTAACTGGAACAATTTCGTTATTCGGCATTTCAACCGTATAGTTGATGTCCTTCACGCTTTCCAGAACTTCATTGCTGATATGAGCATACTCTTTCAATGCTACATCTGTTATTTCATCAAGCAATTGCTTTATTATTTCTTGGTCATCTTGACCGTTTATCGAATTTGCACTTAGCTGAATAGCCCGTATTTCGTCATTGGTAATATCCTTTTCATTAATATACATAATATGACATGATGTCAAACCAGCCATATTTGCTGCTTGGATTCTATGGTTTCCAGAAACAACAGTATAAGTTCCGTTGTTATGTTCAACACAAAATGGGACACTGCTTAACTGTCCATCTCTACGAATATTATTCACAAGTTGGTTAAACATGGATTGCTCCATGAATCTTGCATTCTTCTTAATCAGCTTGATAGAAGAAAGCGGAACTTCTTTTATTTGAAACTGCTTCATAACTTTTATTCCTTTCTCGGCTCATCGCCGTATTTTTTCACAAAAGCTTTTAAAATATCATCTAATTTCCCACGAATACCAGCATCCTGTATATAATGCAATTTACCAACACAACGCTCGTGCAACTTAAACACACTTCTATATTTTGAAGAAACAGGTTTATCGGTAAATACGGAAGTGGCTATAACACCACAATTATGCTTATACCTTATATCCAACTCTGCTTTAAATTCTGACGAAAGCACACCCATAATCAGCAATTTACTTAGTTTAGGCAGAGGGTGGTCTATGACAAAATCCGACTTCATCCAAACTGCATCCATGCCGTATTTGCTTACCTTCAGGAAATCAAACATACAAGCCCCGAACACATAATCATCCAAGAACCATAAGTAACAGAATGGCGCAGAACCGAGGATAATACCCTTTTTCAAGTAAATCATACGCAGATAATCAATCTCTGCCATAGAAGCACGTACAAACCGAAGTTTGCTTTTATCCGTAAGCATATAATCATCAGGTAGACGCTTATACTTTAATGGAGTAATAGCACGCTTCTTAAAACTACTATCGCCTGTATCACCGACATTGGAATAGACATAAGTTCTTTGGTCTTTGAATACTTCTCTGCGTCCCATGAAACCATGTTGCGACAATGCCATGTAATTCACTTGTTCTTCGTCTATTTCAGAGTATTTGGTATGGTTTCTTTCCTGCCAACCGAAATCATTTAAAAGAAAACGATGTAAAGCATTGCTTGTGGCTTTCATGCCAGAATGAAACTCGTTCTGGTAAATCAAAATATCATTTTCGTTGTAGTTAAGTATGGCATCTGAAATATCAGCACAATACAGCACTTCAATGTTCTTTGATTTCAGATTATCTATGAGTTTCTGGTAGCGTTCCGTGTACTTCTTGTTGTAATAATTCAGACGAGCCATAAAATCATCATATAATGATTTGTGGTAAATGTCTTGCGAATTTTTATGCTTTTTAATGGCATTAAACAAATGGATAGAGGCGACAATCTCTGCTGGATTTTCTGATTGAACATTCATGAAGCTATATTCTTCATTAAAGCGTAATTCCTTTACCTCTCCTTTAATAGCTTTGTACATGAGATATATGAAATACTCCTTCGTGTACACTTTTATTTCACGATTTGTGAGCACTTGCTCTATATCCATATAGTATGAGTTTACCACATGGGCGACATCAAACCTTGCAGCCTCTTTTTTGATGTAGGATAGCATACGGTTGGATTTCTTAAACATCTGACCGACAATCGTCATATTATCAGAATGTTCTGCTGCCCATAAAAGCGGTTTATGTCTTTGTGGAACTTTCGAATAATCAATGTGAAACACTTCAAGGCATTTTTCAATGGTGGTAAGTTGCTTATATTCTTCTATATCCTCATGCAGATAAGCATATTCCACAAATGAATACATGAACTTGATTGTTTCCAATACCTTATCAAAATCCCATGAACTATTGAAGATTCTGAACTCTGCTGTGCCAATTTTAGCAATGGAGCATAAATTGAGCCAATACCTGATATGCCCCCTGTCTGAACCATTGCTGAATACTTTCAGTAGATTGTCAATATTATCAGCTTCCAGTACACGCTTCACCACATCGTATGGAGGGCTTGGTACGAGGTATTTAGTTTCCCACCATTCAGCTATATCGAATATCCGCTTGATTGGATATGCTGTATAGTAGGAAAGGACAAACATACGCTTGATAACATTCAACTCCATATCTTTGATATACAGATGTGCATCAAAGCCTTCATTCCACATAAGATAGCTCCCTGCATCTTTCATGGTCTGAATGAAGCCTTTCAATTCTTGCAAATCTTTCTCACAATAATGATATGGTCTGGTGTTTATCTCGCCGCCAAACTGACCGTGATGTGTAACTGCCGAACCGTCCGAGTTGTTCATCATAGTTAATTTGTTGTCTGTCCATTTGTAACCAGACGGAAGCAGAATGCGCTGTTTGTCACCATCGGCAAACTCCAACTCCATACCGAAGGTACGATTGGCTATGTAGTCAATCCAATGTCTATCTATATTCGTGTTCTGCATATCTCAATTTGACTAAGGATTTATAACTGGGAATGAATGTAACAATGTCTCCGATGCAATAGTCAGAACTGTCGCCGTATACTTTCATTATCGTGTATTCGCTTGAGCTGTTAGAAAAGTCCAAATGGTTATCAAGGCAATGACATTCCCCCATATCAGCCATTGAATAACCGCAATCAAGTAGTATTTGATTCCGCTCAGGGAAAACACCGATAACTTCTGTATGCAACTCGATTCCATCTAACCCTAACTTTTCATCATCGCTGTTATATGGGATTGTACCAAATAGCATATATTCTCCAATGCGCACATCGCTTATGAATTTAGGCAGATCTTCATTCTGTCCCAACCAAAAACTGCCTCCTAAACTGATAGATTCAATATAACTATTCAGCTTAGACCATATTTCACATAATCGTTGTATATTCGGCCTGTTTCCATTTAGGCAGCCGGAAGTAATCATTCCATAAGCGTGGGCATTATCATCGCATTTACGAACCGTATTAGCAATCTGTCTTGCTTCAAATAGGCTTACTCCCTCCCTGTTGTCGAAAGCATTGATGGGGATATATATTTTTTTAATACCCTTATTTACTACACAATCCATTGCTTCATATGCGGTAACAGTTACTGCCCCTTTCTGATTATGAATTGCTTTTCCAATAGAGTAGCACACGCTATCTTCAAAGTGAAGTGAGAAAATGTCATTATCAACCTTGTAATGGATATGTTCCCAAATATCCTCATAGAAGTCTTTGAATATGAGAGAGACAGGTACATTCACAAGCGTTTCCGCTTTCTTGATGTTTTTTATAACATTATCAGTATATATGATTACTTTCATAGCTCCCATTTTAAAATGATACGTTCAGCTCCTTTGTATTTCGTATCTCGTTTGAATGAGAACCCGACATTGGTGAAACTTTTTATACTTGCTTCATTTTTAGGAGAGGTCATTGCAAATATCTCTTGTGCACCATTAGAAACCAATTTTGTGATATTCGCATTAAGAAGGATGTATTGGAACCCATGTCCTCTGTAGCTAGAACAGACAAAACATTTGTCGACGTATGCCGTACCGTATTCCGTAAAATAAGCAAGAGAATAGGCTACAAGAGAACCGTCTAGCAATAAGCCATAACTGCAACCAGATTGTAAACATTTAGTTATATCCTGTGGTTCTGATGCAAAGCAGGATTCAGGATTTGAGAGCATGGTTTGTTCCATTGCTTCGATTTCAGAAATGTCAGACATGGACAGAGATTTGATTTCCATTTTACACTCAATGCTTCCTATATACGTGGGAAACAAAGGCTCATATCTGTCTATCCATGCTTTAGCTAGGAATACATCAATATCTGTTTGAGGTAATAATGTTTTTCTGTAATTGTCTAAAACACCTAATACAAACTCTTTATGTTTAGTTAGCTGTTCATTCTTCAAAGGACACTTACCACTGCGAAAAACAAAGCCTTTCTTCACTGATTTTATCCACAATGGATAGGTACGACACATGATAGGTTTATATCCGTTATCACATGATTTGCAGTTTTTAGCGATACATTTTACTTTTTTACCGCCAAAATAATCATTATCTATAATTTGTAAATGGGATATTTCCTGTTCGTGTCCAGCAAATTCATGGGGCAATATTACAATATGTCCGTCCGACCCGAACGAACAACATTTCCAGCCGCAGCCGGAGTTTTCACATGCTCTTATTAGTCCTTTATCGTCCATATTATCGAGTTGTATATAACTTCATATACACTTTGCGTTAAATGCCTGCCGGGCGTATTCCCGACAGGCTTAACAAACAATTTGCGTGTCTTTCCACGCTGTCAGATTGTACAGACCCAGCTAAAGAAAGGAATCGAACCTTTCTGCCATTTACCATAATCTCAATCACCGAGCCGACTTGAACGGCATTCGAGCGGAAACAGGGAATCGAACCCCACTCTTTGGCTGGAATGCCAACGCTCTGCCGATGAGCTATTTCCGCAATATGGGCAGCCTGCACAGAATTTCCACTGCCCTTCCTTGTACTTCGGTCGTTATTTCTTATCTCTGAGGTTGAAGTGGGATTCAAACCCACGAATAACGGTTTTGCAGACCGTTGCGTTAATCACTTCGCCATTCAACCAAACCAATGCTGTCAAACCACCGCTTGCTTGGCAAATCTGACAGCATCCCATCAAACGCTATTGATGGTTGGCATTATTTTCAAAACAAACTCGCTTGTTCATAATTGGGCTCTTTCTTCTCAACAACTCCAAATTCTGTGATTTCAATACCAGTATTTTCTGTGATCCATTTTGCCAAAATATGGCGATGGCAGAAATCACCCGGTTTTTCGTAGCAACAAAGAGCAACGTCTTTTCCTCCGCTTAACATTTCAATTTGTTTCACGACTTGGTTCGCATCTTGGCTTGCCAATATTCTGTCGTAAAGTTTTAGGTATTCATCGTGGGAACAAGGCCCACTTACCATGTAACGAGTTGGGCAAACATTCAGCATTTGTGGAATACCAGCTATAAATCTGGGTTTTCCGATTGCTACGCAAATCATATTAACTCCCGCCTCTTTCAGTTTTCGGCTATTACCGAAATACGATGTAAAAATCTTCATTTTTTGTTCTTTTTACGGTGTAAATATATATAAAGTATATGAAATTCATGCACTTTTAGTGCTAAAATTGTCTAAACTACCACGTTTTTATTATTTCTATGACTTTTTCATATTCTCCAGCGTGTAACAATGACGCTTCGGTGTGGAAATTTATATCAGTTAATCGATATTCTATAAGTAAACAGGTATATTCATCACCAATTTTGCGATGGTTTTGATGTTTCTTGGCAAGTGATTCCAATTCTGTACAAGATAGACAGTAGTGATTCTTGCGATTAAGATTCCGCATCTTATTAACATCTTCTTCTTTCAAATCTTCGTATGTCATGGCTTAATCCTCCTCAAATTCGTCTTCATATACAAAAATATGTTTACCACTTCCACAAATCTCGACTTCCCATTTATGCATGTTCGTCCAATATTCGATTAGAATTATGTTTCTATAGCCTTTATATGGCTCTTTCAATGTTGCTGTTCTCATTGCTTATGATTTATGTGATTTGATACTCGTTTCTTTTAGCTTAGCGAAATAATCAATCCGATCTTTGTCTTCATATCGTAATCGATGGGAACATCTTTCTATGCTGTCTTTCTGTTCTTTACTAAGCATATCTGCGTGCTTAGTCCATTCGATTGAACCGGCAGGAATAAACTCAAACTCAGGGAAAAATTTTGTTTCATATGAAAACCTTACTATTCTAGCATATTCTCTCAAATCGTTTGTTTCTGGGTCTGTGGAATTAGGAGTCTCCATTGATTCACATACAATTACCATACAAGGATAGTATAGGAACACGATTTTATTTGCTTTCATCGCTATATATTTTATCCATTATACATTGCTGTTATTTCTTCGGCTTTAAGCTCAGCCTTCAGTTCGCCATTCTTATACATTCTTACCGCTACGATACGAACGGTTTCAGATAAGAATCTACCTAAGTCCTTTCTTACTTTTTGCTCCAACTTAATAGCCTTTACCAAATCCTTTGTCTGCTTTCTAATGGTTTTCTTGAAACCAAAAACGTAATCTTCTGTATCAATCTCAAACAGGTATGTAGTTGAATGCAGTACCTTGTTGAGTTCTGCTGTCATTTGTTGTACTCTATTCATTGCTCTTATTGTTTAAGTTGTTATTTTGGATATGTAAATATACAAATAATATATTGAATATCAATAGTTTACGTACTAAATATCGTGGGCTTAAACTTTGTTTAACTTTTTGTCTCTCAGCAACTTTCGGTCAAGTATCTGTGCAAACAAACCAGTTGCAAACTATATTTCACGTCCATACTTATCCTTGCATCGAATGTATATATCTGCTCTTTACCAGACATATATTGTATGGACGAATACAATCACAGAATATTCCCGATGCTGTTTTTGGCTTACGATAACCACCTCTACCCATACTTCTCGAATAATAATGATTTGCTTTTCTCTATCTCCTTGTCTGTGTCAATTCCGAGTTGTCGATAGAAAACAGAATTTCCGGAGAGACATTCATGTGCAATCTTCAATGTCCTACGTTCTTCTTTGGAGAACCCAACTCGAAATGTAGAAAATATAGCCAACGCTTCTTTCAAAGACCCGGAGTGGAGTAGGGATATAGCTTTACTTGTTTTGGTTTCCATAAGGGTAAATTTCTATGTCTTCAAAATCATCGTCAGTAAGGGCGATTTCTTCTGTGTTTATCATTTCTTCTACTTTCTCATGAGCGGAATTCATGTTTTCTGCTTCTACCTCCACAACCTTCGAGTAGGTTTCGATTATTCTGAATTTATATTTCATATTTCATTACTTGTATAATCTTCATCACATTTATTACACCGCCACATATATCCAGAAGCAGGAGAGAGGAAAAGCGAATTACCACATTTCGTACAGGTTGGGAGCAAGTCTTTAATGTAGCCAACTTCAACTCCAAATGGGCAACTGCTCCGTAATGCTCTTTCAAAATCTTCATCACTTTCGATAAGTCCTTCTGCATCGTTGTCGTATAGAGAATACAATTCTTGCGTTCCAGTTTTGTATATGGCTGTGGCTGTGTCTTTATCTACTATAAGCCAGACAAAACCGTCTTTTGTAACTTTCGTTTTCATAGTCCTAACTCTTTTATTATGCGTTGTGCCATTTCGTTTGCTTTATAAACTTTTTTATCATAAGCAATTAAATTGTGTATTCTTGTCGCCTCCCCTGATAAAAAAGGTATTTGACTTGGATATAGGCTATAATGCTCCAATAACACCTTTTTAGCAAGTTCTAAAGCTTCGCTTTTATAGCCAAGTTTATCCCCTGTAATGATCATCACACTCCAAGCGTTATCGTTTCTAATCAACTTTTCCATTTTTTATTCTCCCCATAATTTTACTGCAAGGTCGTAATTCTTTTGAGCTTCATTTACTGCTTTTTTTGCATAAGTAAGAGTGTAGGAGTGTTCACGTGGATATTTCCCTGACTTTACACCTTCATGATATTCTTTGGCTTCTTCCAGTTTGTGAGCGTAAAAGTCGATACTTTCCGGCATGGATAGGTTGATGGTTGTAGCACGCTTGTCCCAGTATTCGGCTTCTCTTTCATGTTCTGTTGCTTTGTCGCTAAATTCAACGCTTTTACCCATGTTTCTCCAAGCATCCGCTATTGCTTTTCTGTGTCGTCTTTCGCTGTGATGTCCTACTTTAATGGGTTCTCCAAGTGAAAGAAAATCTCTATCCTTATTTGACTTTTCGAAATATTCATGACTTTTTTTATTTGCTGATACAGACCATTCACGTCTACGTTCGGCTCTACGTTTAGCCCATTCTTGTACGTTGAATCCGTCAGCTCTTACGATGGAGTAATAATAGAATCCGTCACGCTCGAAAATCAGATTGAAAACTATGCTTTCATTTTCTTTTCCATACTTGGTTGTAACTTCTATAACTTCTCCTTTTTCGTGCTTCTCGTCGCACTTTGCCAAAAATACATTTGGCGCAAACTTGTAATACGTATTCATTGCTCTTATGTTTTTTATGTTAGTAATGTTGTTTTTTTAGTATTGTAAAGATACTCATTATCAGTGAGTTAACCAAATATTTGCAGCCTTATTTTGCTCATAATCAAGAGTTTAACTTTTGCTAACTTGTAATAATAATGAATGAAAGGGAGTGTCGCGGACAATAGGTTTAATTTACTGGTTTTTGTTAAAGTAGCCCGGCTTTTGTTTTCCCCGTGACCGGGCTACCGTCTCGTGCTGTTTTGGAAGAGCAGCAACGTGTTTTGTTTATTTTAATCTCCGCAATAACGCCCGCTTTGGCTTCTGTAATACTCCGTTATCCCTCTTTCCATTGCTGCGTCAAACACAACCGGTTCGGGCTTTTGTGCGGGTTCCGACTTCTTTATGAAGCGAAGGGCTTCCATTTTCAATTTAAACCATGCATTTCGTAAACATTGGGAGAATGACTTCTTTATTTCACGCCCCATGACACGAATTGGGTTCTTGAATTCCGACCAAGCCATTTTGAAAAGTTGCGATTTGTCGATTTTCGTTTTCATATCTTTGTTTTAGTTTTATGATATAAAGGTACAAGTTATATCTTGTATTTACAATAGTTTGGGCAAGATTTATCTTGTATTTAACTTTATTTATACAAGATATAGCTTGTATATACTAATAAAAAAACGACTTTTGTAACAGAAATAACTTTTAGGATATGAGAATAAGAGATATTATTGAGCAAAAAGGTATAACGACAAAAGAGTTAGCCGAAAGAATGGGAATTAGCCAAAGTGCATTGAACCAACATATATCAGGCAATCCTTCAATTAAAGTTCTTACTTCAATTGCTTCTAATTTAGGAGTTGATATATGGGAATTGTTTGTATCACCAGAAGAAGTACGCCCCAATAGCGATACTACTGTATTGACGTGTCCTAAATGTGGAGCGAAGTTAAAGGTAATTGAGTCAAAAGATTAAGCCATGAACGAGGAAATAACAAAGTTATTGCTTCAATGCGACACGTTGAAAGCCCGTTTGTTGGGGCTGCGCCCATTACCACCCGACGCCCTGCAAAAGATAGAGAATGCGTTTGCCATTGAATACACCTATGAAAGCAACCGGATCGAGGGAAATACGCTCACACTGCAAGAAACGGAGTTAGTAGTGAACGAGGGAGTTACTATCGCCGGAAAGTCAATGCGTGAACATCTTGAAGCGATTAACCACGTTGAAGCGATAGACTACATAAAGGATTTTGCAAAGGGAGGTATGGAAATATCGGAGCGCACAATCAAGGAAATACACGCTATTGTGCTACATGGCATAGACAGAGAGAATGCCGGACGTTATCGGTGCGTGCCTGTCATGATTTCGGGAAGTACGCATGTCCCTCCACAGCCGTATTTGATACAGCCACAAATGGAGGCTTTTATGACAAGGTTTGCCGAAATGGAGGAGCAAAGCATTCACCCGGTGCTCATTGCGGCTTACCTTCATGATGAGTTGGTACGCATACACCCGTTTATAGACGGGAACGGGCGCACATCTCGGCTTCTGATGAACTTATACTTACTCCGCAACGGTTATACGCTGGTAAATCTCAAAGGCAGCAATGAGGACAAAATAAGCTATTACAAGGCATTGGAAGCCTCTCATACGGAGAACAACCCGGTAGAGTTCCAAAAGGTTGTTATACGAGCTGAAATAGAATCTTTAAGCCGGTATCTCTCGATTGTAGGATAGCATTGTCTGGATTTGAATTAAAGATTATGAATGAAGCAATGATTTCATTTGTAACTCGTTTAAGTTTATTTATTACCTGATCACGACCTAAATTTAAAGTATAAGGAGACAAAAAAAGGAGGGCGTTTTGCGTCCTCCTCGTTATAGTTCCTGCTTTATATGCTTACCACAAAGCAACCTTTCCGCCTATTCCCAAATCAAGGGTGGCCGTTGTAATTCCCAAAGCTTGGAATACTCTACTCATCGTGGAAAGGGTTATAGAACTTTTACCGCTCTCCAACTTACAAATTTGAGAGCGTTTCACGCCTACCTTTTTGCCTAATTCCTCCTGTGTAAGGTTCTGTTTGAGCCTTTCTGCCTTGATAGCCTCTCCAATGTAATAAGCCTGCAAATCATCTTTGAGTTGAGCTTCCATAGCGTCCCTTTCGGGAGTGCCCACCTTTCCCCATACATCATCTATCAATTTGTCTGCTGGTGTGAAATTCATCTTTGCCATATCTGTTACTTTTTATCATTAAAATATTCTTTCCTTATTCTCTCTGCCTTTTCTATCTCCTTTTTAGGGGTTTTCTGTGTCTTTTTCACTATCCCGTGAGTAACTACTACCAAAGCCCCTTTCTCGGTGTCCCAGAAAGCAAACAGACGGTAACAAATTCCATTGAAAAGCGTCCGTAACTCCCATATATCAGAGTTTTCCAATTTCTTGAAAACGTCCTTTTCTATTAGACCACTCTGCACTCTACGAATATTATACGCTATCTTCTGCTGTGCCTTGAATGGCTGCTGCCTTACAAAACTGTTCGCCTCATCGCTTAGTATTATGGTTATCGTATGTCCGGCCATATCGTTTCTTGTTATATTTACAAAGATAATAATTTGTTTCCAAATTAGCAAACAATCGTATCTGTTTTTATTCTATTTTAGAAAAATTTCTCTCTCGGCTTGCCGTTCGTCTGGATACTCCACCCAGCCTGAAAGCTCGGAGAGGGAGACGTTCAGGAAATCGGGATCCGATATATTATAAACATCGGTATCTTTATATTAATGATTAAAATATTACGTTTCATATCGCCTTAAAATCTAATCGGCCTAAATTGTCATTTATAGACTTAATGATACTTTCCTGTATCAAGGTTCCGCATTGGGTTGTTAGTTGTATAAAGTGGTCTATATCATTATCTGATACAATTCCGTACTTGTTCTTCCAGTTGCAAAAAGAGTTCTCTATATCCTGCAATCCTGCCAACATGATTAATAACTCCCTTGTCTGTCCACTGATGACTGCGTTACGCATGGTATCGACGCTACGATGTTCGATTACTTCTACTGTCTGTGTATCTTGTTTTAATTCGTTCGTTCCCATATAAAAAAAGCTTATTGTTTAACCTATGTTTGAAATAGCGGGAATCCTCCCGGACACGTCCGCTACCGGTGGGATAGCTTACTTTCACAAGCGGCTGCCCCGTCTATAATTTAACAAACATAAAAAGCACCCTATTAGGTAGGGCAACCACGGAGCGGATAAACCGCCCCTTTGAATTTATATAACTTTATGGATATAGCTGATATTATGCCGAGAGTTTGGTATTGAACAATTCAATGACAAACTTTCTGCCAGATTCGGTCCAATACATGTGTTCTCTTGATTTCTGTACTCCGTTATCCATATAAGGGTAGGGGACATGTCTGGTAAATCCTTTACTGCGGTATTTGGCCGTGAGGAAGTAAACAGAAGATTGTCTGTATTGAACTCCCCATTCACATAGTAGTTTGTTCAGCTTGATCGCCGATACACCTAAGAATGCCGCTATCATGTTTGTCGTTACAAGTCCTTCACTCGACATGATTTCATCGTAACATTTACCTTTGGGGGCGAGGACCTTTATAGTATCGTCCTTCATGGATATTTCCTCGTCTTTTCTCTCGATGATAATTTGTTTTTGGGCATTTTCAGCTTCGAGCTGTTTTAATCGTTCTTCTCTTTTGGCAAGAGTGGCTTGTGCAATGGTTAGCGCACGTGCCATGATTTCTTCTGGTGTGTCTTCTTGCTTGGTAGAGATGTAGCCGCCTGTGGTGCGTACTTCGTGAAGGATTTGTTTGACCCCTTTCTTGAATTGTTTGGCTATTGGCTTGCGGCTTTGCATAAGGACTTCGTATAAACCACCTTCGGTTAGGAACCAAACTTGTTGGTTTCCACCGGGGGTCGGAATAATGTTCCGACCCTTTTCATCATCATCTACAGATGCAACCAATTTGTTAAGGCTTGTTTTGTCGTAATCGATGCATTCTGCAATCTCTCTTGCAAGGAACATGGGATTTTCTGCTGTTCCGTAGACTGTGAATTGGTGTCCAAGCAATTCTGTTTGTTTTAGGACTTGAATTTGGGCTGCCATAAACTTGTAGCATTAAGTTGTATGATAGGCAGCAAAAAGCGGCCGCCATATACGCTGCTACAAGTTAATGGACTTCACCTCGAAAGGCTAATCTTTACTTACGTATAGGAGGCCGCCAATATATAAAAGTATAGGCATAAAAAAGCCCAACTTTCTATTGAGCAAATTAACCGCTTGCCCTGCGAGATGATTAAGTTCATCAACTTGTAGCATTACAAATGTATTGAATTTTATGAAGTAATGCTAATTATTGGGCACAAAATTATAGCATGGAATCTTGAAAGTGTATGAATTTCATACATAATTCAATATTATTAACCTTAGAGGGCTATTATACGATTCCGTAAGGCGGAGAATCGTAAGGCGGTATTCAGTTTAAAGTAAAATCCCCATATCTTCGCAAATAAAGACATGGGGATTAATGTTTATTTATTGAGGGGTCAAATTATCACTTCAATTTTCAGCTTTCCGCCGAGACCACGCTCCACGACATCATATAAGGTTTTCAGAGTAATGTTCTCGCCATCGTTTTCCACTTTTGAAATGAAGGTGCGCTTCTTATCTATCTTGCTGGCAAGTTCGGCTTGCGTCATTTCCTTTTTCTCTCTTGCACTACGTATTTTGAACCCGATCCTCAAAGCTTCAAGTTCACGTTCTATTCGGTCTCGTTCAGGAGTACCGACTTGACCATAATATTCGTTTTTAATTTGGTCTAATGTTTTTGTGTTCATGTATTTGTCTCCTTTCTTTTTTCTTCGTAATATTCATTCATTAACCTCACGGCTCGTTCTATTTCCGTCTGTGGTGTTTTCTGTGTCTTTTTCTGAAAGCCGGTCAATAAAATAATGAATCTATTTCCATCAAAGAAACAAAAAATACGGAATATATTATTGCCAAGCTGAACACGGACCTCGAAAAGCCCGTTTGTACCCTCGATATATTTCAAATACGTTGTTGGGATACGTTCAACTTGTTCGATGATGTCTAATATCTTAATGATTTTATCCCGAACCTTTTGAGGTTGGTCTTTAAAGAAATCATCGAAATAGCTTTTATAGGTTATAACTTCTCTTAGTTTCATATTACAAAGGTAATTTATAAATGACATATATGCAAGCATAAATAGGTGAAAAGTATGTTTTTAACATATTATACGGACAAATTGATGAAAGATGTTTCCCAAAAAGTTGTAACAGAAAAGGTAAAAAGAAAGCGATGAAAAATTAATCTCACCGCTTTTTATATGCCTCAAAATAGATGTGTAAACAAATGCCAAATTAGAGTCGTACAAACATCAATTCTTTTCTTTCTTTTTAAAATCAAAGGAACTATCCGTATTTTATCGAGCAAGCCACGAACAAGGCCATAGCTCCGAATATGGCACTTGCTATTGCGATGATGGTAGTTATAATCCATTTCCAGTCTATGGGATTGTGCAAGTTAGGATTGGTAGCAAGATAGATTTTCCCATATTTTGTCATGCGGACATCTTCAAGTTCATGCCCTTCGTTCCATAGCCCTTTGACAAGGCCCAATCTTTCCAGAGAACCTACGCATGAAATGAATATATGGTGCGGATATGTGTTTGGGCAGACAATCCCGCTGCTGATTAAACGTAACACTTGCTTCTCCTGTTTTGATAGCTTGATTTGCTTCATGGTTGCTACTATTTATCGTCTTTCCTGAATGGATTGAAATCCGGGTCTTCATTTTCATCGATAATGCCGTCAAGGTACATATTAGTATTGGCTTCATCTTGCCAACGCTCAAATACGGCACGGTCGGCCTCGTCCCAGCCGGCGCGTTCTTCGGGTGTCATAGCGGCACGCTGGGCTTCGATACGCTTGCTTACTTTCTCCCATTTTTTCTTTTCTTGCATTGAATTTTGGTGTAATCTATCGAAATCTGAATCTGTCATTTTTTCAAATTCGGTTGTCAGCATCCAATATCCAATGCCTTTATATTCAAAATGAGTTACCCGACCATTTTCTCCATTTCTGCTAATTATTTTTACCTTGCTCTTCATTGTTCTATCAATTTAATATAAATAATGCCATTTCGTTCCTCTGGAATAGATGGCAATAAAAATTTTGTCCTTTTATCAAACAAGATTTCATGTTGATTTTCAAGTGTAAATATACCGTTAAATTCTGATATTTTACTGATATTTCGCCCGTTTTTGCTCTGTATCTCAAAGATTACACGCTTGTGATTCTTGGGTATTCCGGCATGTGATATGAACTTCATAGGTGCATCCATGTAAAGGCTGGAAGAAATGAAACCCTTATCGGACACTACATCGCCGATATGGTCAAGGAACCGTTCTTGAAGTTTCTTTATGCTCATGGTCTCGCCACGATAAACTACACCTTCATATTTGGGTAGCTTTGATAAGGCTTGACTTATCAGACGGCTTGCCACGTTCACATATTCATCTTCCGTTCCATTTCGTAAACGGCGGTTAATTTCACGACTGGTAGCCCCCTTGTTGATGGAGGAGATGGCTTGTGTATAAGCATTGACCGCAGCCTGCTGCACTTCGGGAATGTGAGGATAGATCTTGTTGTAATACTCTACACGGCTCATAGCAAGATTTGTCCTGCGCTTACGAACAAAGGCTTTTTCTGTCTTGTTATAAACATTTACCTTAAAGTCCTCACGAATATATTTATCATTATCACGAATAAAATAAGGTGCGCTGTCCCAACTCTTTGCTCGCTGGATATTTTCGTTTATCCACTTTTTGAAATCGTCCGGGACGTCTTTAACCTCGTTCACGCTTGCTGTCGAGGCTTCACTACGACCGTCCCATTCCCAAAATTCTTCTTCCGTCTTTAAAATGGGTATCTTGTAACATCTGCAAAGGGGATGCCAACCGGTCCATTGGAAGTCTTTCGGGTATTTTCCAGCTAGTATATCGCAAATGTCTTGAAAAGGCTTTCCGTTGCAAGTATGGTTGTTGCTTAATTTGATTTCATACCCCACAACGAAGTCCATCTGCTGCCAGCGTAAGTTTTCTGCTTGGCGGTATGCCATATTGATTTCGGAAGCAGCCAAACGAATAGAACGATACTCGCAATCCATTGATCGTGATGCTTTTCCGAACCTTTCCTTGTAATCCTTTTGCAGTTGTGGAAAATCGAGCAGATATTTGGAGATTTGTTTACTTAATGTGATTGCACTCGTGCCTTTCTGAATAGCACATGATATAGCTTCTTCAAGTTCCTGCTTATACAGGATCGATTGATTCCACAACTTATCTGAGATGGTAAATCCTTTATCCTTACGTTGCTGGAACGCTTTCAATGCATCATTATTGGGCTGGTATAGGATTTCGTAATTCTTCTTACCTATGGTAGCACCATAAGTTTGCAATACTTTGTTAGCAAGTAGGTCTTGAACTTCGTTGCTGTTTTTCCATTCTTCAGAAGTGCCACTATATATTACAGCTCCGATGTCCTCAACGAACCTTTCTTGTAAGTCTCTTATCCGTTTTCTTGTTTGGGGATAATCCGACCACATAAACGGCCTATCACTATCAATAGTAAAATCGGTAATTCCGAATATTTTAGCCGCCTCTAAATTCAAATCCTCGTATATGGATTCCACAAGCATGACGTACTTGGCGAGCCGTTTATTCAGTTCGCTGTACTTGTGTTTCTGATTTGGAGTTTTCGGCTTTGCCATTACGTATTATTTATTTTCAACCCTGTCAGGTGATATACAGACCGTCTTTCTCTTGAAAACTGATATTCTCCATAATTATCTAATTAAATTGCTGACTCTCCGAATATATTGTTGACCCTGCTTTGTGAAGTGATAGCCTCCTCTTGCTGTATCTGTTCCAATGTAGCCTGTGCGTCATTGCTATAACCTGCCTGTTGGATAGATTCAAGCTGTGACATGACTGGTTTTCCGCCATTAAGTTTCAATAAGCGATCTGCTGTGGCATCTTCATCTTGTTGTATGAAGGGTGTAATGATATGTTCAATCTCTATATTATCAATTTCGCTTGCCCATGATGTGTTCATGTGCTTTAAAAATTCTTTGATGACACTTGCCTCACGCTCGAAAAGCTCAATCCATGAGCCGCTTTCGTCACCAACCTTTAAGTGTGCATCGGTCAAAAGCATTTGTCTGGCATCATAACCTATGTTCCCCAAAGACTTCATGTTGTCAAAAGAAACGTCCGGCATCTGCGATTGCATCCAATAGAGTTTAAGAAGGGTTTCCACGTGATACTTCAATGCCTCGATAGATTGCGCCCACGATACATACGATACATCTCCATTTTGTTCCACACGGTAAACTCTACGGCTTTCTCCCTTATCTTCTTTGCCTTGTATACCACCGGCTATTTTCAAAATTGGTGCTGAATTATAGGCAATCACGTCAGAGTTACGAGAAAGTGTATATTCCAATTCTTTGCGAATACGAGTTAATCCGTGGTATATAGGTACAGGCCTAAGTGCGTATGCGCCGGGTATTTTCATTAACCGTATCTGTTCAACAGTGCCGACAGGCTCCCAGCCCTTACCATTTTGTTTCCATTTATAATGTTTGTCTGATGTGTAGGTCTCAAAATAAGTAATTTCTTCGTCCTTTACCTTTTTTGTGTATTCAAAGGACATTGCAAGCATATCGTCAAGTTCGTCAATCAATGGATATAGTTTTACGCCCTCCATCGGTGAGTATGTCTTGCATTTTAGCTTATACTTACTATTAAACCCATATAATGTATTGGGCTTTTCTACTACATACCAAATTGTGAAGATTTCGCATGATGCGAAATACGCATTTGCACGTTTAATATTTTCTGTATCGATTCGGGCATACTTGTAAATTGACTCTATAGCCTTTGCTATCTGTTGGCGGACTTCAAATCCTTCTGTGTTGTGATAGATACGTTTTACAGGAATAGCAAACATGAACTCGGTCATACGCTTTGTAAGCAGCTTTTCAAGGCCAATGTAAATGCGTGATGCTTCTTCTTTTGTCCCGTCTTTGCGTATTTTATCTTTTCTTGTTATAGTATCTTTGGCTATTTCATGGAATGATGGTTCATACGCTTTAATAAGAATTTCCCATGAAGGAACACAAACGGATTTTCTTTTTAAGTCATTGATAATATTATCAACGGGTCGGGCACTGTCTAATATAGTGGTTATTTCGTCCATGATTGTACAATTGTGCAGTGCATCTTCACACTGTGTATTTATTATTGATTTCTAAGGAATTTGTTTACAAAATATACTTGTCCTTTTCCGGTTATTTTCGGTGTTATAGTGGTATGTAATACTCCACCATTACCAGACCGTACTCCTTTTTTCAACTCAAATAATCCTTGTTCAATATATTGCTGATTGGGGATATTGTACCGTTCACCATGTTTCCCAAGATATCCGTTTTCACGCAGCCATGCGAATAACCGCTTTTCTCCGATTGGATAACCGTTCTGAGCAATTAATTTAGCAAGCTCTCCAATCAAGCAAGAAGTATTAGAAGATTGAACAGCATTCGTAAATGCAATTGATGGTGCGGCTTCAGCTACTTTTTTTTCTGCTTCAATGCGCTTTTGGCGTTCTTCTTTAATTTGGGTAGCAAGTTTAATTAAATAATCTGGAGATAAAAGAGCCTTTTCTAGCGTTTCGTTTGTCAGGTATACACCATGTTTTCGGATAGAAGGGAGAACTTCACTTGTCACCCATTTGCGAAACGGCTTTGCTTTTTCGCTTTCACTGCGAATTATCACATCATATAAACCGCTTTCTGTTATAAATGTAACTTGTTGATTCCTACCTAACGAATCTATGGTGTCCATTTGGCGGACATCATCTTCTTCAAGTCTTGACCTGACATTTCTTGCGTTAGTAATGCCTATAACACGGCACACATCCGCCAAGCAAAACAATGGATCGTTACTCTCACTCATCGCAATTCTTACTTTTCCGAATTGCTCATTCTCAAAAATTTTAATTTCGTCCATAGGCATGTTTCGTATTACTTCATACGATTTTTTTTCAAAAATAGTAAAAGTGAATGAAATTCATTTACTTTTAAAACTAAATTTGTTTAATCTACTATATTTGACAGTTTTAGTGTTTTCCAGCATTCTCCGTTGAGCGGCAAATTTGATACAAATACAGTAATATCGCTGACACTCCTTTCAGGTAGCAAGATTTAAGAAATGAAATATATTTCTTAAACTCTACTATTAGAGAATCAGCGATATTTACTGCCTTTATTACTATTTTGAATATACATTAAATCTCACCTTATTCCTACTTCTGAAATTCACTATATCTTCGATCATTCTGATATAATCATCGGAATTTACACATGGAGTGAAAGCACGGGGATTGAGTTTTATTTTCTTTAATACGAGCTCATTGTCAAAGTCTTCACATCGATATAGCTTTATAATAGCTGCTACAAACTCCCTTCTCCTGTATATTGGTGAACTCTGGTTTTCACAAAAGGGTTTATAAGCCATTACCATATCTGCTAGTTTGCATGAGGTTTCAAAATCTTTTATAACAAAAAGACCTCTTCGTATGGCACTATGGTTTAGGTGTCTCTTTTTATCATAATCACAAGTCAAAGACATTCGCAAGAAAAATTCGCATATAGAGATTGGGAAATCTGGATACCTTTTTTGAAACTCCATCATCTTCACATACTCTTTTTTACCTTCATCTGCATAGGATTTAACAAAGTCTTTTTTTTGCCAATTCCGAGCTTCCATATTATACATACGCACCTGCTCAACGCCGTATCCTTCTACTATGATGTATCTTATAGGTTTATGTAGTTCCTTTGATGCAAGAAAACGGTTTTGCCCATCTATTATTTCAAATTTTTCATTCACAATAATAACTGTAAATAGGAATTGCTCATTCATTTGAGTTGCAATCTTCTTGTAATGGTCAATTTCCCTATTCCCTTTTTCCATGATATGAAACTTATCGTAGTCGTATGTTTCATAAACAGATGCTATTTGTTTGTCCATTGTATGATAATTTAATTTGTAAATAAACTTTTTATGATAATAAGATTAGAAATCGCAAGCGTGAGTATATTGCTTTTTCAGGCTTTCTAAGGCTTTTTCTGTAACAAGGTATGCGTAACTGTTTTTACTGCTTATGCGCTTGATAGAACGTGTCTCTTTGAGAACAACAGGCTTATTGAAGATGATTTCATACCTGTTACCACAGCTCGTTATTCGAAAATCAACACTACGCTTGTATCTGTCCAATTCTGTTTCTTTGTATTCACCTTTGGGGACAAAATTAGGATTGGACACAAAATAGCCTTCTGCTACCAATATACCATTTGAGTTATATACTTTCATAATCGTGTTTTCATGACATTATCAGTAATTTTGTTTCCTGTGCTATCAAATACTTCTATAGTTGGTCTACCTCCGTTATCAATAGGAGAAATGGTCTCTGATGTTTCATATAAAGTTTCTCCGTCTGTAACCATTATCTGCTTGTCATCTTCAAAACAAAGTACATCTTCACCTCCCCATGATTTTATTATTTCTAACGCTTCTTTATAACTTTCCGCTTCGATAGAAAACTGAGTACGCTCCCAACATGTTACTTTGCGGTCTTGATAAAAATCAAATGTGTTCATTGCTCTTATGTAATATGTCTTATTTTATTTCACTTATTGTAAGTTCTGGATATTCAGCACCTCTTGCATTTTCCAAAAAAATCATTGTGTTGCAAAAATCAACTGCTTCTTCGTATGTTGCAAACTTAAATGTTACACTTGAACCTTTCTTTGATACTTGGTATTTCATCGTTCTTGTCTTTTAATTGTTAGTAATGTTGTTTGTTTTAGTATTGTAAAGGTACTAAATTAAATCTCAAAAATACCTTTGAATGCATTTCTTGCATTCTTTCTTGTAGTCCTATCCTTAGAAGATATGAATCCAGACACGTATTTGTTAATCATCAAATCAAACGTAAAGAAGCGATTAGTTTTGCAAGGATTCTCGCTGCCATAATAAATTACGAAGTTAGAGCAATACTCCGTTCGATTTGCCTCTACTCGTTTTTGACAGTGCATTTTTTAATTCCGTAAAATCTACGGATTTAAAATTGAGTTCGTTTTCAGCAATTTCGGACATTAGCTTGTCAAGGTTAGTACTTTTCCAAAAATTGTCAAGCTCTCTTTTTTCGTTCGGGTTTTCTCTGTTCCACAGTTTCAACAACAGTGTGGCGTTAAAATATCCGTCGGCTGTTCTTTGGATAACATCAAGATTACCCATTCGCCTTTTCATCAGTTGGTTCGTTTTCATAGCATTTGTTCTATTGATAATACCTGTTCGCTCATAATACTAAAATTTACATACCACAATAAGGTGAATTTATGATGTTTTCGTTGTGGCAATATGTGCACATAGATGTCATTGGCGAATAAACTCTACCGCATTTAGGGCATATCCAGCCCTGCATACCGACAAATGTCTGCGTTTTTTCGAGTCTTGTCATCTCAATAGCTTTTAAGGCATCATCTTCTGAAACTCTACGGTATATATGCCCGCCTGCGCAATCTTCTGCGCTTACCGATTTTATAAATTCTTCTGCTGTCATATCATTTGTTTATTTTAGATTCAACGACTTTGTATTTAATGGGCAATCCGGAGCAGGTGATAGCGAGCAGGGCTGCGTCCCTTTCTTCTTGGTTGCTGCGGGGTCTGTTAAACTCTATACCGCTCATCTGGCACAACCTCTTCAATTCCTCATGGGTGATCTTGCCGTCTTTCCCTTGCCAGCACTTGCGCAAAGGAGATTGCTCTATGACTTTGATTCCGTAATGGAGCAACGTCTCGACTATCTTACGGCCTGTCTCTTGGTTGCGGCCTACGTACTCGCCTTTCTTGGCTGCGCTCGCCCGTGTGTCTTTCGGTGACAAGTGCCAGTTGGATTTGTTTCTCCAACCTGCCTCGACATACACCACGGTGGCATGGCCGAGTTCCGCACCTTCGAACGCCACCGAACGGACGATTTCCAACAACTCCGGGAACGGGTGGCTGTTAACCGTCAGCTTCATGTCGTACTGTCCCAGTATGGCAACTCCGCTACGCTCAACGTCGGGGTCTATCCCTATCACTACGTCGTATTTGAGTTTTCTGTTATATGTGGCTTGTTCTTCCATTATATTTTGTCTTTTTATCAGAAAAGTTTCTTTTGTATCGATTCGCATGATTTGTCCGTGAACAGCTTTCGGAATATGTGGAAAAGGACATCTACGACGATACTGTTGCCTGCCATCACATATTGCCGGCTGTCGCTTATTCCCGCATTTTGAATCTTGTTTATGTCCGATTCGCTGACACCCATTAACCGGAAACATTCTCTCGGTGTCAGCCTTCTTATCTTTTCCCGACACAGAAAATTATTTTCCTGCCACGAGTTGCTTGTTATCGCAGGGCATATCGTGTATGTGCCTCCTTTGTTGAATCCTCTGCTGCGTTGTATTATCTCGGGTTCCGAATATTCCCCGGCGATTATCGAATTGTCGGTCGGAGTTAACGCTCCGTTAGCCCTCAGACAATTGGCTGTGCCATCACCTGTTTTAGGTAACCATAAAAAGCCCGTTCCTTTTTTTCTGTGAGCGATGTTGTGTCTTATGAAACCTTTTATCATCTTCTCGCTCAAAAAATACTTTTCGTCCACGTCGTATTCGAGAATGTCCCCCAATCTCTTTTCAAGGGGCAAGGGTTCGGGGAAATAATACGATTCCGAGTCTCGTGTCGAAATCATGAATACTCTTTCCCTGTTATGGGGAATACCGTAGTCTTTCGCATTCAGAACCTTCGTGTGGTTCGTGTACCCTAATTTGGAAAGGTATTGTTCCCATGCCGATAAAAAACACTTGTATTTCCGTCCGGTAAGGGACTTTACATTCTCCATGAGCAGATATTTCGGCATTTTGTTCTCTATCGCTTTCTCGCATTCCCATAACAGGCTGCTGCGTGTGCCGCTGCCTTTCTCCAATCCCGCCTGCTTTCCGGCCGTTGAAATGTCCGTGCAGGGGAAAGAATATGTGAACAGGTCGAAGTCGGGAACTTTTGCCCAGTCTATATGGCATATATCCCCGAAGTTCCTGTCTCGGTATTGAGGATATACGGCATTATGGGCTTGTATGGCGTACTTGTCGATTTCCGACCAGCCGACCAGCTCGTAACCGATTCCGAGCCTGTCGAGTGCCATGCACTGGCTGTCATATCCGCTGAATGCTGTAAATACTTTTAATTGCATATTCTTCTCTTTTTGTTCGGCAGGCGGGATTCGAACCCGCATGATTGTTGTGCTGCTCACTTACATCTTTTATCGCCTACTATGAATAAGGCTCGCTGTTGTAGGTTTTGGTTCCTGTCTTTTAAACTTGTTTACCTTCTTGCTGGTCTCCTTTTCGCCAACCTGTCTCCCAACGGTCATTTCCTACCGTCCTCAGCTTAGAGCATCAATCTACTGCTTAATAGCGTCTACCTTTCCGCCACTGCCGATACCAACTAAAACACTTATGGCTAATTTCTCCCCGCAGTTCCTACTACCGTATGGTGCTCGACCACGTACCCGGCTCGGCTTGCGGGAATTCCAACATTATGTCTTATATCAGGTCTATGATTTTGGTTTTCACGATTCCGTCCAAACGCATGTCTTTAAGACCTTGTCTCATGTGTTCCTGCATGAGGCGGTTGGCTTCGGTGATGTCTTTGGCACAAACGAGGTTGTAGTACTTCGTTTCCTTTTCATTGCCGTTGTCGTCGATGAATATGTCTATCAACGTGGCTTTGTAGAAGGGCTTGTCTTCTTCCTTTTCGTTGACTATCTCGATGACTTTCGAGCGGGTGATAGAGAATACATCGCAATTTCCGTTGTATTGTTCCAGTCCTTTGGCTTCGGCCTCTGCAAATAGTTCTACATCGGTGATGAAGTGTTCGACGACTTCTTTCATCTCTCCTTTGCTGTTCTCTTTTTCTACTTTCAGTTTGATTTCGTAAAACATAATGATTCGTGGTTAATCTATTATTGATTTTAGCCTAATGATTCCGATACTATCGCTATACCGATTTTTAACGACCAAAGATTTATTGCCTTCCGAAAGCTGCATATATGCGTCCTCAAAATTGAATAGTGCTTTCTCAATCTTGGAGAGGAGCGAAGGTTCTATCCGTAACTTTGTGATTCCCTCTGTACTCTCTTTTAGATGTTCTGAAATCGTTTTCTCAATTTCAGGATATTTATATCCATCAGCAAACGGGTATATAACTTTTTGATTGTCATACAATATACATTCAAACCCCATGTCTGTAACTTGTACCATATCGTAAGAGAGGATAGACTTGTAGGCTTTTGAGCCTATAAACTTACCATCGAGCTTTTCTATTTCTTCATCGGTGAATGTGGAGCATTCGGATAGCTTGTTTTTTACCAAGATATGTGTGTCGCTTGCATAAGCGTAACCGTCTTTAAAATAGATATATGAAAATACAGGTCTGAAATAGTCGTTTCTGCTGCATGCCAAGTCCATTCTTAGGCCTCTGTTGAAATTGTGTCTAGTCTTCATCGCTTTTATTTTTTATCGGTTAAAACTTCTTTTAACTTGGGATTCCATGCCACATTCATGCGGACATGCCAGTCGCTGTCCTTTGCCAGTTCTGCGAGTGCCTCGGCGGGCGTATTTGGGTTTCTTGCCGCAGTAGTGCGGACATCACAGTCGCTATCCTTCGCTAGTTCTGCGAGTACCTCGGCGGGCGTGCTGGGATTACATGCTACATAATAGCGGACATCACAGTCGCTGTCCTTCGCCAGTTCTGCGAGTGCCTCGGCGGGCGTGCTTGGATTACATGCCGCAGTAATGCGTACTTCAATGTCGCTACTTAAAATCTCGTTTTTAGTCATTGTGTTTCTTATTTATTTGTTTGACTTTATTTCTCATCAATCTTGCCAGCTCTTTATGCCGGTAGTCGTCCGATTGTTCGAGAGCTTTTGCCGCTCTTTCCAGCAAGCTGGTGATTGACCGTATTTCATAGTCTTTCATGAATTGATTATTTCATTGACTAATTTATCGGCTTCGCATATCCTTTCGGCTATCTTCTTGAAGGTGTTATCGTCCGGATATATGCGTCTGATAAACATGGAGGGCTTCTCGAACGGGTTATATACGATGAAATCGCACCAGTCGGCTTCAACGCACATGAGTTCGGACATGGTCTGATAATAATATCTCGGCTCCGTGGACAGGAGGGTATCGTTGTCCTTTATTTTGTGGAAGTACTTGGCGTATGTGGCCGTTCCCACGCTTTTTATCTCGATTACCCCTTTCTCCCGCTTATTCTCATCGTAATAATATCCGTCGGGGCTGGCTGCGAAATGGGAGATGTCGAGGTGTTTGCACAGTCCTACCTCGACGATACGGCGACCTGTTTTAAGTTCATATATGTGCCGGGCATCGGACTCGTTCTCCGTTCCCCATCGCATTTGCTTGGTCGATATGTCGGTCTGGGTGATATAGTCGGAGAAAAAACCATCGTCGTTTATCATAGCTGGGTTGAGCATGCGCTCTCCCGCTACTTGGTAAATATAGTTCATGGCGCATTCCCCGAACCCGTTTCCGCTTCGGTTCGCTTTCATTAGGTCGCCTATGCGGCTGCCCGTGAAACAGCCGAGGCGTTTCCTGTACCATTCAAGAGTCCTTTGCGCTTCCATCGTCGAACAGTGTCTGTTTAGTTCCTTCCTGATTGATTCCCTCTTTGACACCGGCTGCTTCTCCGGCTATATCTTTGAATTTACTGCTTTTCGTGCCTCGGTATGGCTTCATAATCTCATCTACCGTCGTATCTCCATCTTTGAGGGATTGATGAATACCGGAAAGAAGGGCAATCTCATTGCTTCGTATCTGGGTGATAGTCTGCTTGCCGCACAATTTTATAATCTCCTCCTCGGTGATGTTGTACTCGTTCTTGAAGAATTCAATCCATTCTGCTTTTGCTTTTTTGAGTTTGTCTTCGTTTGACAGGTCGCCTGTTATAAAATTCTGCGCTGACCGATAGACTTTATCCGTTATGCTCTTGGGTATGACCGAAAAAACAGCATTGCGGTAGGCTATTGCGTTGGCCGCATTTCCGGTTACGGTTATCATGTCGTCGGAATACCGTTTGCCATACTTGTCCATTATGGATCGTCGAACCTCGAATGCGCTTGCCACATTCGTTTCCAAGTCCCACGCTGTACCCCGGCTTATAATTTGACGATCGGTAATTTGTACGACTTTGGCCTCTGTACGCATGTTTCCCCAATTCGATACGATTATCTTGGCTAGATGGACAGAAGGGCCGGTAATGGGTTTATTTCCCCGTGGAAGGGCATAACCGCAGGATTGAGCCGTCTCCTTGTCCATTGTCGCCATGACGATGGAGTTATCTATACTCCGCCTAATGTCTCTCGGATATTGCTTGGCCGTGGCTACTTGCGAATCTACATTTGCCCGTTCGAGGGCGTCTATTTGCATGACTTGTGGCTGTGCTTGAACCTGTAATACTTCGTACTCTGACATATTTTTTTGTTTAAAGGGTTATGTTTCTTTTTATACACCACATATCCTCCCGGACGGGCGGTGACAATGCTTGAATTATATGGAATTATAGTTTAAAACTCACATTTAATATTAGCTCTATCCTAGTTTTGCGAGTACCTCGGCGGGCGTGTTGGGATTACATGCTACATAATAGCGGACATCACAGTCGCTATCCTTCGCCAGTTCTGCGAGCACATCAACGGGCGTGTTGGGATTACCTGCTACATAATAGCGGACATACCAGTCGCTATCCTTCGCCAGTTCTGCGAGCACATCAACGGGCGTATTTGGGTTTCTTGCCGCAGTAATGCGTACTTCAATGTCGCTACTTAAAATCTCGTTTTTAGTCATT
>OGOY01000441.1_pt1 | contig 53686 bp, 40 predicted proteins | sample 1552811 | NCBI WGS metagenome assembly OGOY01 (sample SAMEA2580132, study PRJEB22360) | human gut metagenome | biome: human gut; feature: human-associated habitat; material: faeces | place: Denmark | collected 2008/2010 | reverse complement strand
TTCGGCAAATGGTGTTGTTCATTGATACGCTGATTTTAGACGGTCGTAAGAATGCAATTACAGCAGGTAGTGATTATAATTATAGGAATACGGTATTAATATCTATCGCATTTTTAGAGGCGATAAAGAAGGAATTGATAGGAGTATGACAATAGAAGATTTATCGAAAAAAGCGTGCGAGATTCGCAAAAAAAAAGGTTTGTCTCAATATAATATTTGGAAACAGGGTATGAACTTCGGAACTGTCATTGCCATTGAAAGTGGAAAGAATGTCAACTTGAACAACTTCCTTAAATATTGTGAGATTGTAGGTATTGATGTGACTCTGGAAGAGAAGAAACAAACAGATAATACATTTTTTTGTAAAAAAAAATATATCAACAAATATAAAAACAAGAATAATATGAATAATTCAAATCAACAAATTTGCATTGGAAAAACGACCGATAGTTTCGAAGTACTAAAAAAGTTATGTGAAGAAAAGGCTAAATCTTTATTGTTAACAATGGATTTTTCTGCTGAACCGACAAAATCTGTATCTTTTTGGACTTCAGATTTCCCTGAACTTATTTGTATTGGTAATTTTTTTAAAGAAAAAGATGGTAACATACATTATGATTTAGATTTCTCACAAAGTACATTATAGCATTTGTAAGCTGATTGTATATAATAGGCTGTCTCAGAATCTATTTTGAGGCAGCCTATATTTTATTCTCCTTTAATTAACTTGATGTATTGTAAATTAGAAATGTCATATTTGTCTGGATTATTTACATAATCAATAACAAGATTTATCGCACATGAAGCTTGCTGTTTCCTTACCTTTGTATAATATCGTATTACACCTCTTGATGTATCAGAATGTCCTAAACAATAATCGATAATAGAATCTGGCACACCTAATTCAGATGCCATTTGAGCAAATGTTTTCCTAGCTGAATAATAAACAACTTTTTCTTTTATCTTCAACTCATCGCACATTTTTTGTATGCACTTTGACAAATAGCTCCTAAAATTATTATATGATAGTTTATATCCGAAATCTAATTTTCCAGTTTTATTATTTATCCATCTTTTTATGATTGGTTTTGCGCATTCTGGAATATCAAAGCTAGTAACAACTTGTTCATCTGTCATGTTCTTTGCTTTTTGTCTTACATATGAAATTATATTCATATTTCGGAAATCTATATCTAATAAGTCGATAAGGTTTATCCCGCCCAAATAGAATGATAGGCAAAATAAATCACGAGCCATAACTAATTTTTTGCTTGTAGGGTTCGATAATCTAATCATATTTATAGTTTCGACACTAACACATATATCTCTTACCCTTGATGCCGATATTTTAATAGAATTAAATGGGTGCTCTTGTATTATAACATTATGCTCTTTAATAGCACGATTGATTATTGTTTTTATATTTCTTAATTCTATAGAAATCGAAGCTTTCGACAATGATTTTTTTCTCAAAAACTTATCATAATTACTGATAATATCCTTATTTATATCCGTGATAAGAAGATCTCCATTTGTAAATTCTGTAAATTTACGTAAACTCCTATCCATGATACCAGCATATCCTTTTTGATTATTTTCTAACAAAGTTTTAATATACTGTTTACATATTTCAGCAAAAGTAGGAATCTCATCACTGGGAGAATTTTCTAACATATTCTTCAGTTGAGCACTTGTATATAGACCTATGTTTCTTATATTATCTAGTTTTTCCTGATATAAATTAAGAAGATTTCTCAGCTTTGTATTAATGATAGCCGCATCATTTCGTTTAACAACTTGACCATTTTTAAATTGAGATTCAGAATCTATTACGAAACGGGTAACAATGTAGCTTGTCACTTGCTTATGACATATTGCGATTCTAATTTTATGAGAACCGTTTTTTAACTTCTTTGCAGGAATAATTGTTAATTTGATAGTAGCCATAATAGATTAATTAAAAGGACTCGTTTTCGACAAGTGATTTCGTCCACCACTGGACAGAAATACCTTTTTTTTAATCTTTTAATGGTACGGTGTATTTTATAATAGAGAGCCTAACTATCAGAATATTAAGCTCTCTATTCATCGAGCGGCAAACGAGACTCGAACTCGCGACCCTCAGCTTGGGAAGCTGATGCTCTACCAACTGAGCTACTACCGCAGTTTTTCATTTCTTATTACGGGGACAAATGTAGAAGTTTTTTTTCTACTTTACAAATTATTGCCGTATTTTTACCACATAGAAAAATCATAAAAACGATATGGTAAAAATTGGTTTGTTGTCCGACACCCATGCTTGGTGGGACGACCGTTACGAAAAATATTTTGCCGAATGTGACGAAATCTGGCATGCCGGAGATATAGGCTCAGTCCAAGTCGCCGACCGGTTCGAAGCCTTGAAACCATTTCGGGCGGTATACGGGAACATCGACGGTCAAGAGTTACGGATTCGCTATCCTCAGCACCAACGTTTCAGCATCGAAAATACCGATATATGGATAACACACATAGGGGGCTATCCGGGCCGATATGCACGCGAAGTGACCCCGGAAATATACATACACCCACCCCAATTATTCATATCGGGTCACTCGCATATCTTGAAAGTTCTTTATGACAAAACCCTACACTGCCTGCACATCAATCCGGGAGCCGCAGGAATGTACGGATTCCACAAAAAACGTACATTGGTACGCTTCGCCATCGATAAGGGAGAATTTAAGGATTTGGAAGTTATCGAACTAGCTGATAATCGATAAGTACAAAAATCAAATATTCAACTCCTGACGAACGGTTTCGATAAATTCCCAAAATACCGAAGCGAAAGGTTCGATAATAGAGCGTTTCGGTTCACCCGAGGGAATGAGCGCATGCAATCCACCTTTGAAACAACGCACATCTATGCGGGTTCCCATCTCTATGGGCTCTCCGTCGAGATGTATCGCACCGGGCTTTTCCCTCTTAATCGTGAGCGATTCGGTCGTGAAGCTCTTGATATTGGAATCTTGATCGATATGTTTGGTAAATAGCAAAAGAGCCAATGCAGCCGTATCGAACGGGGTAAAGGGCATAAGCACCGTGACATCGATTTTCCCGTCCTGCATGCTGGCATGAGGGGCTATATAAGCATTATTACCATATTGCGAGGCATTGCCGCAGGCAATCAAGAAAGCCTTTTCGGTCACCGTCCCGTCAGGCATTTCGATTTGATAAGTTTCCGATTTATATTTGAGATACTCCGTAAGAGCCTTAGCCACATACGACAATTTTCCTCGGCGTTTTCCCTGCGCGAATTTCAAGCTCACCAAAGCATCGAAGCCGACCCCGCAAGTGCAGAAAAAAGGGCGATCGTTTGCCGTACAATAATCCAAATCTACGATCTGCCCGTCGTTGATAATTTCGAGAGCTTTTCGCACGTCCATCGATATACCCAAATGGCGGGCAAGTCCATTGCCCGAACCTACCGGAACGATAGCCAATGCCGTGGAAGTATCGATAAGCTCCCGGGCTATTTCGTTGCAAGTTCCGTCTCCGCCTACGGACAGCACGATGTCCACACTTTCGTCCACGGCCCGGCGAGTCAATTCGGCTCCATGCCCCGCATACTGTGTAAAAACACATTCCACCCGATATTTCGAAGGTTCTATTACTTCCCTTATCAGAGCAGGGATTTCTTCCTTATCTTTTGTTCCCGATATAGGATTTATAATAGCTAAGAGTCTTTTCGGTGCAGACATAGAATTTTCTGTTTTCGAAAAAGCATAGGCAAAACCCGTACATGGAATGAATACAAGACATTCGAACAATCCCGATTCATCGAAACTTAACGGCCCGATTGCCATAGCGGGTGACAAAGGTACGAATTTTTCCCAAACTTTTACAAACCTATAACACGCTTCCGACTTTACGTTATAAACTAAATGATAAAATGGCCAACAAAAAACTCGTATTTCTCAAACAACTTAGTACCTTTGTAGAAGATAGGAGTCTTTGGGTAGAACCAAATCGGAAATACGATTTCCGTTTGTCTCCGAACCCACCTTTCACTATATTTGTAGAATATAGGTTGCGGTTTGACATAGTCAAGTCGGAAATAAATTTCCTATTGACTTTGCACTAACCTTTCACTATATTTGTTGTTTATAATATAAAGCGAACATTAACTAAAAAAGATATATTCCATGAATGCTTTTCAAAACCCATTAATACGTATTATAGCCTCTATCGCCGTAGGCTTGTTACTCATTTTATATCCGAATGCCGCTCTGCCTACGATTCTTTTAATCATCGGTATTCTCATCGGATTACCCAGTCTATACGCTCTCCTCATTTATCTATTGAGCGAGGATAGAAATAAGTTACCCTTCCCCGTTTTATCCTTAGTGATGTTGCTGTTCGGTTGTACGCTTATGCTGTTTCCCGGCTGGTATATAGGCATTACGGTATATGTTTTGGGTGGAGCGCTGGTATTGATAGGAGTTTATCAAATACTCTATCTGCTGACACTTAAAAAAAATCTGAGGAGCAAAGCGGGTTGGCTCTCCTATCTGTTACCGGCTATCGTTCTGCTCATCGGCATAGAAATTTTGGTCAATCCGTTCTCGGCGACCGAGAGGGTTATGGTGATTACTTTCGGAGCGGCAACACTTCTTTACGGTATCACTGACCTGATTTACTATATCCGGTTAAAATAAATTCCGTAAAAATTATTTCTCAAAAATCTATGGAAAGCCTCAGATTTATCTGACGGCGAGTAAGGTAATTGGGCACAGCATATTGCGCATTGGTAATATCCGTCACCCAATAGTACGAGTTCACATTACTTATATCGAACAGGTTAAAGACATCTATTCCTATCCACACGCTTTTCAAATGACGTAAAACGCCTTTCTGCAAAAGTTTATCTTCGCCTCCGACCAAAATACGAGAAGCTCCTATATCGACACGCTTATATGCCGGAGCGCGGAAATAACCTGCCTGTCGGCCTTTCCGGGGCGAACCCACCGGCAAACCGTCGGCAAAAATAGCCCGTAGACTGAATTTATACTTCGGGAACCGAGGTACATAATCTTGAAAATAAAGCCCCACACTATATCGTTGGTCGGTAGGTCGAGGTAATTTCACGCCATTGATTTCCTCCTGTGTCTTCATCAGAGAAAACGTAAGCCACGAATCGACACCGGGCACGAACTGCCCGAAGAGTTTCATATCCAATCCGGCGGCATACCCTTTCGCCTCGTTCTGCCCGCTGTACCACACCCGCAGATTATCTACTTCATAAGGAATAAGATGGTCAAGTTTCTTATAATACAACTCTGCCGTAAATTTGAAAGGTCTGTCCAATGCCCGGAACGAATAATCTCCACCCAGTACCACATGAATAGAACGTTGAGACTTGATATTCCGATTGAGCTGCACGACATAATTGTTAGCGGCATCACAAACCGTGTCGCGCAACTCCTTATAAAAAGGAGCTTGATAATAAAGCCCGCCGGCAAGACGAGTCGTTATCTGTTCGTTGGCAGCCGGAATAAAAGAAATCGACGCACGAGGACTGACAAGGGTCTCCTTGTTGAATCCCCAATAAGAAGCCCTCAATCCGCCGGTAAAGATAAAGCGCCCCCACAAAGTCCGTAACCGGTAGGTATCTTGCAAATAGGCCGACAAACGATGGCTCTCCATATCTTGTCGGGAAAACAAGTTATAAATCATCTCGACCGATTGCCCCGTATGCGGCAAAGAATAACCAGCCGAATCTCGCATCTCCCATTCCCTCACCCGATCGTGTATCTTTTCGTATTGGTGGGTCAATCCCCACTTCAACTCATTCTGCCCCAATTTTGTAGCTCCTTTCAATGAAGTAGCCACCACCGATGCTCTCAACCGGTTACGAGCATGCTCGTGATAAGTCCCCACTCCAAGAGCTCCCTTATTCTCGGTCGACTCGCCGTCCTCGCCATTAGCCAAATCGTCCAACCAATACTGCCCGGCAATATCGTAAGTCACCAGTTCGTTCGTGACGAAAGCCGAGGTCATCAAAGCCCATTGAGTATATTTATCGGGGAAAAAATTCAACGAAAAAGCACCGAAATAAGTCTCGAACTTATCTTTTTCATAACCGTCGAAATAGACTTTAAACTGTTTGGCATCGGTCGCCGTACCGAATGACGTATTCCGCTCGTGGGGAGTAAATTTATAATTGTTAATGGAAATATTGCCCAGCAAAGAAGCCTCCCACTTCGGTGCGAATTTATAAGTAAGATAAGTTTGATAATCGAAAAAAGAGGGCTCGTACTCTCCTTTGGTATCGAGAGAACTCAACAAAGTAGAATTGGTTTTATAACGCACGCCGTGTAGTTGCGAGAATTTCTTGGTACTCTGTCCTACCGAAGCGGTAGCCCCTAAAAAACTGGCGGACACCGATCCTTCGAACGCTTCGGGATGCTTGTAAATAATATCGAGCACCGACGACATCTTGTCGCCATATTCGGCCGAAAATCCGCCTGACGAAAATCCTACGGCCCCTACCATATCGGGGTTGATGATACTCAACCCCTCCTGTTGCCCCGAACGGACAGTCAATGGTCGATAGACCTCTATACCGTTGATATACACGATATTTTCATCAAAATTACCCCCTCGCACGGAATATTGCGAACTCAGCTCGTTACTCGAATTGACACCGGCAAAAGTTGTCAACATAGCCTCGATACTGCCCCCCGTCGCATCGGGCATCAATTTCAAATCCTTCGTGTCGATCGTCTGCAACGTACTCGTCTGCCGGCGATGAGTCGCCACGACAACCTCGTTCAACAACTTGGCGTTCTTGTTCAGACGTACCGACAAGGAAACATCTTTCGTGAGATTGAGCAACTGGCGGCGCTCCTCCCGATACCCCAAACAGGAATAAATCACCACGATGGAATCTCCTGCCGGAATGGAAAGCTGATACTCCCCTTTCAAATCGGTCATCGTCCCCATCGTCGTTCCTGCCACTCGTACCGTAGCCAACTCTATGGGCTGATTGTCACTGTCATACACGCGTCCTGTCAGCTTCACACGCCCCTGTGCCGCCAACTGAAAAACCGCGCCTATCGTGATAAAAAGGAATAATATCTTGTATCTCATCGGGATTCTATACACACTGTGCCTCTTTCGTCGAAGGCACATTTATTAAACGGGAAAAAACTCCGTTCAGTATACGGCCGGACGAAAAGTATCAAAAAAAGTTTCTACCATTAACCGTAGAACAACAAGGTTATTGTATCTTTGCTATGTAAAGATGATTTGTATGGTGACAAAAAGGGTCTTTACTCTTTCAGACAAATCAAAATGGATAAATTTCATAACAAACTTAGAACCTCTATCCTTATGAAAAGCCTGCACGACTTGTTAATTCATCGGCGGAGTATCCGCAAATACACCCAAGAGGCGCTATCGCCCGAAGCCGTAAAAACCATTCTCGAAGCGGGATTGCTCGCTCCTTCGTCCAAACGCTGCACTCCGTGGGAGTTCATTGCGGTGGAAGACAAAGAAACGCTCGCCCGTTTGTCCGAATGCAAGACTTCGGGAGCCAAACCCATTGCCGGAGCAGCGCTCGCTATCGTCGTCACCGCCGACATGACCCTTACCGATACGTGGATCGAGGATGCCTCTATCGCTGCCATTCTCATGCAGTTGCAAGCCGCCGACCTCGGTTTGGGAAGCTGCTGGATACAGGTGCGGGGACGGTTCGGAGCTATGGACGAACCTGCCGAAGATTTTGTGCGGGAGACATTGGGAATCCCCGAAGAGATGGGAGTGCTCTGCATTCTCTCCATTGGACATAAAGACGAAGAGCGCAAGCCTTTCGACGAAGAAAAAATGATGTGGGAAAAAGTTCATATCGGCAAATGGTAATCCCCTGCATCGACATGAAGATTATTCTCATCGGAGCCGGCAATTTAGCCACGCAATTAGCGGTCGCTTTACAAAAAAAGGGAATGACTCCGGCTTATATATACAGTCGTACCCGAGAATCGGCCGAACAGCTGAGCGAACGATTGCGCGATGTGCCCTATTCCACCGACATCAGCCAAGTCCCCACCGACGGCGATCTCTATATCTTCGCCGTGAAAGACTCCGCTCTGCTCGATTTGGTTTCCCGCATGCCCTCCAATCGAGGCCTTTGGGTACACACGGCGGGAAGCATGGACATGGAAGTGTTCGCCCCGTATACCGCACGCTACGGTGTATTCTACCCCATGCAGACATTCAGCAAAGAACGGGAAACCGACTTCGACGATATTCCTATTTTCGTTGAAGCGAACCATACGGACGATACCGAACGTTTGCAAGAATTGGCAGGTCGGTTGTCGACAAAGGTCTACGAAGCGACCTCCGAACAGCGCAAGTACCTGCATTTGGCTGCCGTGTTCGCCTGCAACTTCACCAATCACCTCTACGCCTTGTGCGACCGCATTCTGTCGGAACACGGGCTGCCGTTCGAAACCATGCTGCCGCTCATACGGGAGACTGCCGCGAAAGTAGCCGACATGCCGCCGGAACAAGCTCAGACCGGACCGGCAATCCGATACGACAAAAACGTCATAGACAAGCAAATGGCTCTGCTTTCAGACCCGACCATGCGGCAGATTTACGACCTGATGAGCCGGAGTATTCACGAAACCAATAAACATTAAAAACAACGACTATGAGCCGAACCGATTTCGACCTCTCACGAATAAAGGCTTTCGCCTTCGATGTGGACGGTGTCCTTTCTCCCGACACAATACCCCTGCATCCATCGGGCGAACCCATGCGAATCGTCAACATCAAAGACGGGTACGCCTTGCAGTTCGCCGCCAAAATGGGCTACCCCATCGCCATTATTACCGGCGGACGCACCGAGGCTGTCCGCAAACGTTTCGAAGGATTAGGATTAAACCATGTCTATATGGGAGCCGCCGTAAAAATCGAAATTTTCAAAAAATGGCTGGACGAGTGCGGGCTGTGTCCCGACGAAGTCATGTATATGGGCGACGACATTCCCGACTACGAGGTCATGCAGATAGCCGGTCTGCCGGCTTTTTCCCGCCGATGCCGCCCCCGAAATTAAACAGATAGCCCGCTACATCTCACCGTTCGGCGGCGGACAAGGTTGTGGGCGGGACATCATCGAGCAAATCCTGAGGGCACAAGGCAAATGGATGTCCGATAAAACAGCCTTCGGCTGGTAACTACACAAAACAACGAAACACCATGTTATCGCATCTCAAAAAATACGAAATTCTGTTGGCGAGCAATTCACCCCGTCGCCGGGAACTTCTCGCCGGATTAGACATCGACTATCGGGTAACAGCCCTTCCCGAAGTGGACGAATCCTACCCCGACACCCTTTCGGGCGAAGAGATTCCCCTCTACATCTCGCAAGAAAAAGCAGCCGCCTACCGCCGCTTTATGAAGGATAATACGCTCCTTATTACTGCCGACACCATCGTCTGGCTCGATGGGAAAGTATACGGCAAGCCTCGCGATATAGCCGATGCCAAAGCCATGTTGCAAGCCCTGTCGGGAAAAACCCACACCGTCATCACCGGTGTCACGCTCACCTCTCTGCAAAAACAGATCTCCTTCGCCGTCTCCACCGAAGTCACTTTCGCCGCCCTCGGTGACGATGAAATCGATTACTACGTGGAGACGTACCGCCCCCTCGACAAAGCCGGAGCATACGGCGTACAGGAATGGATAGGCTACATCGGCGTGACCGGACTCAAAGGCAGCTATTACAACGTGATGGGATTGCCTATACAACGACTGTACACCGAATTAAAAAAATTTTAGAAGCTGTTTTAAATTTATTCCGAGACAGGGGTTCAATAGGGCCGGAACATACCTGCTTGCAATGATAATATTATTTCTCTATAAATTTAAAACAGCATCCAATATCTCCCGTCGATATCATTTATATGGAGAAGCCCAAAACCACGACTCATTCGAAGTACTCCACCGTTTATCGTAAGGTTCGCCCGTCGGAGACAGCGTGATGTACACAGGACGCCGTTTCCCCTCGACATAAGTTTCATTGTTAAAGCCACTGCAATCGGAACATTGCAGATAATAAAGATTTTTGCTCATGTAATAATCCAAATAATAATCGTTGGTACACGGAGTTTTATGATTCCAGTTAGCGTCCTCGTTAACCGTCACGAACTCACCTTTTTTCAATCGGTCTCGAACCTCCGATATACTCAACAAATTACCTTTATCGTCCATGACATAGGCATTCCATGTGGGGTCTACCCACAACCACTTGTCGAGAGTGTTGGAATAAACGACGTTGATCACATGGCAATCGTTTATATAGCTTTTCGGAAGACAAGTCACATAGCGGGACTTGAATCCCATAGCCAAATAACACTCGTTCAACATCTGTGCCATCATACGGCAATTAACGCCCCTATCCTCCTTCTTGCAAATTTCATATAGAGCTATCGCATTTTTCTCTTCGGGATTATAGGACGAACCGTCGTGACGAATCGTATTGTGTACCCACGCCAACAGATTTTTTATCTTGGATATTTCGTCACCGGCTCCCGCAATACTGTCCAAGTTGAAATATCGGCGCACCCGTACCAAATCGCGGTCGTTGGGGTTCATATATGTAAATGCCGACAAAGAGTCGGTAGATGCAGCATCGTCATACCCCGGTGATTTTCGGAGTATATATCCGAAGTCGCCTACCTCACGCAAACGCGCCATCGCCTTCTGAAAACGTTTGTCGCCCCTCACGTTATCCAAATCGCTATCTTTTTGGGCATGGGCATAATCGTAATAACCGTATTGAATAGCTTTCTCAAAAGCATCGACCGCCGCTTTTTTCCGTTTCATCAAGGATTCGCAGCAAGCCACATTGTAATATGTGTCGACAAAGCACCACGAACACTGTTTCAAGACAGAATCTGGCACAGACTCACAAGTTTTGAGGAACTGGCGATATGTTTTCAATACCAACTTATGGTCCTTCCAATTTTTCTGAACGACAGGAGTTACACTCCGGCTAAAATAGACTTGCACACTATCGGCATTCCAATCGGATTCCGCAGCCACACCGCTGAAACAGAATGACAAAAACGCTATCCATAAAAACTTTTTCATAAACATTAATTTTTAAGTATATCAAAGAGACGGAAAAGTACTAAAAACATAACACAGACTCTTAATAAATTAAGAAAGGATAACATTATAATAATATTATAAAAAATATCGAAAGAAGGTATGCCAAAACTCAATTTTACCAAAGATTTTTAAGTTGGAATTTGAGCCTCCCAAAAAGAAAAGAAGAAGCCGTATCAAACTCTGTTTCGAGTAATGATACGGCTCTTTCAGGCTCAGTAATTACAATCCGCAACTTTCCATCCTCCCCTTAGGAACCACTGTCAAACCTCCTCAACCTGTATTTTGTACGCAAAATATAGGGGAGGTGGCACGTAGTGACGGAGGGGTTGAACCATACAATGTTACCCAACTATCTCTTCACACCCTTAACGACTGTGATTTCATGTTTCTTGACGACCCGGATAAAATACGTACCCGGAGCCCATGCCGAAGCATCTACGGTCACAAGACGAGCTTGCGAATCGACATGCTGTCGATACACCTCCCGACCGCCTTCGTCCAACACGGAAATACTTCGGGTATTCTCAGGAACACGTACAATAAATTCAGAGTTGAAAACAGACGGATAAATAGAAGCCTTCTCTCCCGTAACTTTTTCTATCGAACTAACTCCGTTCACATTTTGAGTGACTTTGATGTCATAAGTCGAAATACTATCCGAGACCGTGAGCGTAGCGACACGTTCCTCAATACCGTCCGGCAAACGGTCATAGGAAATTTGCAAGGTGTCCAATGTCAAGCCATTCGGCTTGCCTACGACCCGACACCACTCGGCATCACTCCGAATAGGAGTTTCATAACCGTATATCGAATAGAACGGATATTTAACCGTACCGGCAGCTTTACCCACCACCAGCGGTTCACGGTCTACCGGCATAGGCGACATAACCGAATGAACGATCGAAGGCATAATCATATAAGAAGTATGATTCGCTCCCGCGGGGAAATAAGTGCTCACGTCTCGCCACTCTCCATCTTTCAACATATAAGCCGTGTTGCCGTGGTCCCGGAAATCGGCCATAGCGAACGACACATCTACACTGTCGTTCTTCTCGGGAATACCGTCCACCACAATGAAAAACTCGTCGTCGATCACCGTCGGGTCAAATTCAAATTCCGTAGCGGTCAATGAACTGCCCGAAGGGGTTTCCAATTCGAATACCCTCCACCACATCGAGTCGAGTTTCTTGCCCGGCAATCCGTTCTCGCTGGTATACAGATGCACGCCCACATCGGCAATCTGGTCGGTTATACTCGCAGCCGAAGCACTCACAAAATAAACATAAGCTCCGAATACCAATATCGGACGGGACGGTTTGGAAAACTTCTCGGCATAAGCAGTAATATTCAATTTATTCGTCCCGGGGAAAGTTCCTCTATCTTCCAAATCGAACGTCGCAGCCCTATCCCCCGGCTCTAAATTCGTAATTAATCCACTGTACTCGACCGACACCTCTACGGTATCGTTCGATTCGCCATGTTCGTTCTCCACACGCAGACTCACCCCTTGTTTATGCATATAACTATACCCTACGATAGGGTTTTCCTCGTGCGACGTCACCCGGGCATACGGTTCGGGATCGACACCGTCGAAAGTCCACTCCCACGAAGTAGGATAATTGGTCGAATTGTCCCGATACTGCACCCCCACCAGCGGAGCTACCATCGGCAAACGCGTTTCGCTGAACCGGAATGTAGCCGGTGGTAATATCTGCGCAAGCGGTGCGGATCCGGTAACCTTCACGAATCCCGTGCGGGTCTTCGTATCGCTCCCATCGGCATTACTTACCGTCAACGTCACATCGTAAACGCCGTCTCGCGTATAGAACACCCGGGGATTCTGGTCGGTCGATGTCGACGGCGTTCCGCCCGGGAACGACCATTGCCATGCCGTAGGCGAACCCGAAGACATATCGGCGAAAGCAATCACCTCGCCCGTGGCTGCCTCGACTTGTTCCACGGTCGATACTCCGGTAATTTTTAAACCGTCGATAGCGAAATCGCCCATATAACCACCGGTTCCGAACGAATCGTCTTTTCCGGGACCATACGTAAAACGAATCTGAATCTTCCGACCGGAATATTTCTCCAAAGAAACCGAAAACTCATGCCAACGCCACGGCTTCTCCCCGTCCTCATCGGCACTGTACCACAAAGTATCGGAGGTAACGAAATGATCGGACGATACGGAAAGAGCCATACGACACTCATCGTCGAAATTCTGGGAAAATCCCACATACCCCTTCAACATAGCATTTGCAGGAACATCGATCTGCCCACTTGTCGCCATAGCGATTCCTCGTCTGAAAAGTTGGATTGGCCCTTCTATATACAACGATTGAACATCGTCTGGATCATAAGTAGAAAAATCTCTACTGGGGTCAGTCGTACTCGTGATTTTTTTCACAGTCCACGAAAAATCCTCGGCATTGGTAAATGTCCAGCCATCTGTTCCGTCGTCAAAATCCTCTTCCCATACAGTTATGGCACTGCCGGCACTCTGACAACTAAAATCGGCAGTCACACTCGCCGCAGCCGATTGAAACAAATTCGGTCCCTGTTTTTTCCCCACGAATTGAATACGGGGAGCTTCTTTCGTAGCGACCTTATCGTGAACTCTCTCATTCATCGGCCGCTGAGCGCTCATCGGTATACTCACCCAAAGAGCACCTGTTAAGATTAGGCTTGAAATAAAACTTTTCATACACTTCCTATTTATTATTTGATAAATTTTATCTGTATCGTTTTCCCCTCTTCGGTCACGACATGAGCGATATAAAGTCCGGCCGGAAGTTGGGACAGATTCATTCGTCCGCTTTCCGATTCACAATACACTACCGTTACCCCTGCCGCATTGATAATTTGAATATCGCCACCCTTGTCAAAAACCAACGAATGGTTACTACGATCGAAATAAACTTCATTCATACACTCCAAACCATCGATACCGGAAATGACATTACTGATAATCGAACATGAACTTATATACAATCCCCACGGATCTTGGGTAGTAGCATGTAAACCGATATACCAGACCCCATCTGACGGAACACTGAAATCTACTGTATAAAGTTCCGACAAAGTCGAATTGATTTCCGGGTACGAAGCGATCACCGTTTGGCTTTCACCGGGTAGAACATCACGGCCCAATGTCACCTCAATGGACTCAGGATAACGATATTTCTCTGCCCGGGCCCTAAATTCAAGCGTATGCGAACCTTTCTTAGCTTCGAACGGCGGCGTAAACAACCAGTCGTCGGCAGCCGAATAGGCCGTATATTTCATCTCCTTCTCAGTAGCATCATATACCCAGCTCTTCGTATCGTTATTGGCATCGACGATAGTCCATAAAGCCATCTCATCGGCACTATCCATACTCGTCTCGTACGGAAGTCCCAATGCACTGCCGAATACCAATGCATTCGAGGTTACCGACTCGCTTTCCATATCGCCCGACAGCGTCGTTACCGTATAGCGATACAAAGCCAAAGAAAGGTCATCGCTATCGACATAAACCGTATCTGTCAAACTTTCCGTCAACATCTCGCTCCCGGGATTACGGACGATTCTGTATCTCAAATTCTCCACATCGATATATCCGCCATTCACACCCTCTGCGGGAGCTCTAAAAGTGACTTGCGGTTTGCCTTCCGCATCGGTCAATTCCACATCGGTTACCGATTTCGGAGTATCTGCACCTATCCAAGTCGATTCCACCACGGCGGCCTCACCGGCATTCTCCTCGACATAACCGATGACTCTATATTCATATTTGCCCGGAGCAGGCACATCTTCATCGATCACCTGTTCCGAACCTCCTTTTATCGGATCTTCTTGTGTATAAATAAGAGTTTCGCCCCGATACAACTCCATTTTCGTCAACATCGGCAGTTGCGTACCGGCAGCCGAAAGAGAAGGATTGGTCCATGCAACCGTGGCAGACATAGCGCCCTGTTCACCGGGAGCGACGGTCAAATCGGAAACGACGGCCGGGACAACCACTGTTTCGTCCACCGACAGGTCATCGATGAATATAGCATACCAATTGGTCTGTCCGTAACAATGGAAACCTATATGGTATCCACCCGACTCGGAAACAGAAAAGACAACCTCTTTCTCTTCCATCAAAGCAGACTGAATTGTATCCCGGAACAATCGGGTAGATTGAGCTTCCGCCGTGGCGGCCCGACCAATCGTCACGCTCAAATCCTTATAACTTTCCTCAGAAGCCGCATTTTCAAGCCCAGTTTTGAAAAGTAGTTTATAATTCTTCCCGGCCACCAAATTCAATTTAGGCGTAATAAGCCATTCATCGGCATCACTACCGCCCCAATACTGAACCATTTTTTTCGAGCTATCATATTTCCAAGTCGAATTATCCCCGTTGGCACTCAGTATAGTAAACAAATCGAGCGATGATTCGGTATCGAAACTCTCGCTATACGGTAATTCTTTCGCTCCTCCGGCAACAACCTTATTGGAAGCGACCGATACGCTCGCTTTACCATCGAACATTGCGACGACCGTATAAACATAACTGCCCAATTCCAGGACTTCATCGATATAAGGGAATGGTCCCGAAAAACTTTCGGACAAGACACCACCCGGGGTACGGCCGATTTCATACGTAAGCGCCTCGGTATCGATATATCCACCGTTCTTTCCGACTGTCGGTGGCATAAACGAAAGGCTCACAGTCGCATCCTCTGCCGAAGCTACCAAATCGGTAACTGCCATAGGAGTATCATTCCCTATCCACGGGGAAGTAACGGTCGTTGCTGAGCCCTGAGAATCCCCGAACGTATTATAAGCGACCACTTTATATGTATAATTTCCGGCGGTCTCGATAGAAGAATCTATCCAACCAGCTTTTCCTCCCACAGTAGCCGTATCGAGAGTAGCGACCAAATCTGTCCCCCGATATATTTTAGCGCCCAAGAGGTTCGAAAGCGCACCGCCCAAATGGTCGGACGAAGGCCATGTCCATGAAAGAGTCGCCGACATCGCTCCCCTCTCCCCCGCAACGATGGAAAGGTCTGTAATTTGTGCCGGATAAACGGGAGCCTCTTCGATAACGATCTTCTGGAAATAGAGATCACCCATATACGATCCGCTGTAACAACGCAATCCCACATAAAAAACACCGCTCTCCGCCGGTGAAAACGTCCCCGATTTTTCCACGAACAATCTACTTTGAAAAGATTCGTCATAAACCAACCGGGTCGTCAGCCCTTCTACCGTAGGCGCCGTCCCTATTTTCAATTCTATTTTTTGTTTATCCGAACCAAATGTAGAAGAATGCTTCACATAAGCCGACACCTTATAGGCTTTCCCGGCTTCGAGGGTCACCGCCGGAGCGATTAGCCAATCATCGGCGGCATTACTCTTATCTTGCGTATACATCGCATTGCCATCGTTATAGGCCCACGTATTGGCACTTACGTCGCTATTGACATCGATCACTGTCCAATCACGAGCAAAAGTCTCGGCATCGGTTATTTCCAACGTACAAGGAGGAACAGTCTGAGCCCACCCTACCGAAAAACAATAGAAAAGAAAAAGAACAGAAGTAATTTTTTTCATAGCTATTCTATTTTAATTAATATGAAGAAAAAGCATCTTTTATTCAAAAACTATCGAAATGCCATCTCGAATGCAAAGCCTCTCTATTCTCCCACTCCTAAAAACAGGCAACCGAAAACAACGAAAATTGAGTTTTACATAGTCGAATTTAATCTTATCTATATGCAAATATAATATTATTATTTTACAATCTGCAATCATTCTTTGATTATTTTTTTGAAAAAATATAACAATCATCTTCTTTTTAAAAAAATATGACAACATTCATCGGCATTTTGCGGCAAATGGGAAAAGCCCGATATTCGTATAAATCGAGGGCGTAAGCAATCCGACAGGGAAAACAAATACATTTGTTCGATAAAGTCTCTTTCCTTTTTCCGTATCTTTGTCCCATAAAAAAACGGCATATCATGAACCTCTATCTGTTCAATCCCGAAAACGACTTGGCCATAGCCTTCGGTGGAGAAAATTACACCCCTCCACCGGCAGCGCAACTCATCGGGAAAGAACTCTCCGCCCTTCCCCTTTGGTATGCCGACGACGACTCCACGATATACATACCCGATAAATTACCGTCCGATTTTCTTCACACATTAGCCCCGTTCCATTTAAAGATTTCTACGGTAACACCCGACCGGCTCGATGGAGCACAAGCAAAACAGATACATGTTTGGGGGTGGAACCGCGATTTGATAAAACGTTTGAGATTAGCGGGAATCGATAAAACCCTATTACCGTCCGCACGACAATGCGATACCATTCGGGAACTATCCCACCGAAAATTTTCCGCCGAAATCGGGAAATACCTTCGCAACCGCATCGATTACCCTTTTCCCGAACTTCCGGTAGAACTACACACAGCCGACGAGATTCGATCCTTCACAGAACAATCCGATCGTAAAATCCTGAAAGCCCCGTGGTCGGGTAGCGGGCGCGGACTCTATTGGAATCTTTACGGATATGACACGGCATTGGCTCAATGGAGCAACGGAGTATTGCAGAAACAAGGCATGCTTATGGGCGAACCGGTCTATGACAAAATCAGCGACTGGGCCATGGAGTTTCACAGCGACGGATCCGAAGTAAAATTCGCCGGATATTCCTCGTTCCTCACCGACCGTCACGGAGCATATAAAGAAAACCGGTTGGCAAGCGATGCCGTCTTAGAACTCCAACTGACCCATGCCGTCGGCCTCGAAATCATCACTGCCGTCAAAAAATCGCTCATCGACTTTTTCACCGAACGCATAGCCCCGTACTACACCGGATATTTCGGGGTAGACATGATGGCCTATCGCGACAAACGAGGAAACACACTCTTGCACCCGTTCGTCGAACTCAATCTACGCATGAATATGGGTATGGTCGCACGCAAACTCGCCGACCGCTTTTTGCCGCCGGAGACGGAAGGGCGATACCGTGTAGACTATTATCCCAAACCGGGAGAACTCCACAACGACCACATCGCCCGACTAAAAACAAATCCACCCCGCATAACCGACGGGAAACTCCTGCGCGGATACCTCGCACTCACTCCGGTTTCCCCCCACAGCCGATACAGGGCAAGTATAGAAATCTAAATCCCCATATGTCCCTCTGCGTCAAAATGAACTACTGTAATTAAAATAAGAGAAGGGAAAACACACTTTAAATAAAACACCGGTTGGATATACCGCCCACATAAGCCATCTAAAAAAATAAACGAGCTGCAAATTCAAAAACATATACGATTGAAATATAATATTTTCCAATCCCTCCGGCTTTCGGACTCCTCCCCTATGTTTTGCAATGCAAAACATAGGGGAGGAGTGCACAATGTATCCTTATACCGAAACCGAAACGCCACTTCCAATCCTCTCCCCCTGCGTCTCCGTTAGGGAATATAGGGGGAGTGCCCGCAGGGCGAGGGGGTTGAAACGACGGAGAGGTTAAAAAAAAGCAACAGCAACAATCGGGTATCATACTCTCTCCCTGCCGTGTCCCGTAGCCTTACGGGGTGTTTTGTAATGCAAAATATAGTGGAGGTGGCACGTAGTGACGGAGGGGTTAGAAAATAGTTAGGAGTATTTATTACCGTTGTAAAATAAAGGGGCTATCAAACAATATGAAATAATGAATAGGCAAAAAAAAAAATTGATTGTCTCACGACAACCAATCTTTGTTAACCTTAATCTTAATCTAATACTATGAAAAACACATTGCAAATGTATGAATTTTCTGTTATATAACATAATTTTCAAACACAATTCTAACACATTTAACATTATTTCAAATATAAATATACTTGTACTTTATTGGATCGTCATTTTTTTCAAATTATTTTTCAATCCGATTCTCCATTGTAAAAGCAAATCGATGCGCTTTATTTTTCTCGTTCTTTGTACAACACCAAAAGTCAGAATTCCGACATAAACAAATAAATTTGCTTCGACCCTCGGCTTACATTATCTTTGCAGACATGAAAGAAACATCGGCTCTTATCGACAAAGCGTGTCGCAACTTAAATATCGACTCACTGAACGGCATGCAGAAGCAAATGCTCGAAACGGCTATGCGGCCAAACGACATTATACTGCTCTCACCCACAGGCTCGGGAAAAACATTAGCATTCCTTCTGCCCGTACTGTCTCGAATCTCCCCCAAAATTGCCGGAGTGCAAGCGCTCGTCATCGTTCCCTCCCGCGAGCTCGCTTTACAAATCGACAACGTATTGCGTAAAATCGCCGCAGGTATAAAAATAGTTTGCTGTTACGGCGGCCACTCCGTACGGGAAGAAAGTAAATCGCTCACCGTAGCTCCCGCTCTTATCGTGGGAACTCCCGGAAGAATCGCCGACCATATACGCCGGGGACGAATCGTACTCGAAACGCTCGATACCCTCGTCCTCGATGAATTCGACAAATGTCTCGCCTTAGGCTTTCAGGACGAAATGCAAGAAATTATCGCTCCCTTGAAAAACGTAAAGAAAAAGATTCTCACCTCGGCAACCGACAGTGAATCTCTACCGGCCTTCACCGCTTTGAAAAAACCGGTAAAGCTCAATTTCCTCGGCTCACGGAAAGACAGCGAGACTACGCCGACCGACAGACTATCGCTCTACCGAATCGACTCGCCGATAAAAGACAAATTGGAAACGCTGCTTGCCCTATTACACAACCTCAAACCGGGACTCACCCTCATCTTTTGCAACCAACGTGAAAGCGTAGACCGTGTACGGCAGTTCCTCACCGACCGGGGCATTATCGCCGAAGCCTTCCACGGCGGCATGGAACAAGCCGACCGAGAGAGGGCGCTTTGCAAATTCCGCAACCACAGCAGCTACATCTGCATCTCTACCGATCTGGCCGCACGGGGACTCGACATTCCCGAAGTCAAATACATCGTACATTACCACCTGCCCGTCGACTTCGAAAGTTTCACGCACCGCAACGGACGCACCGCCCGCATGCATGCCGAAGGAGAAGCATTTATCATTCTCGGCCCCACAGAACAAATGCCCGAATACGCAACCGAGGCGACCGACTTCCGAATCGACCCGAAAGCCGACTTCCTGCAAACTCCGCCAATGGCCACATTCCATTTCGCAGCCGGAAAAAAAGAAAAAATAAGCAAAGGAGACATCGTGGGATTCCTCACTCAGAAAGGAAAACTCGCAGCCGACGAGATAGGGCTCATCGAGATTAAAGACCATTACAGCTATGTCGCTGTAACTCGCGACAAAGCGCACGAAACACTCGCCCGCCTCAAAAACGAAAAGATAAAAGGGAAAAAAGTAAAGATTTCTTTCGGGTACTGAAAAGCACGTTCTATTTTCCTTCCACCATCTTTTCGAACGCCTGCCACAAATTATCGGACGGGACAGGAGCCGTCACGCTCACAAGCTCCTTCGAAACCGGGTGGACAAACTCGATATGACGGGCATGTAACGAAATCCCCCCATCGGGATTGGAACGCTCCTCTCCGTATTTCAAATCCCCCTTGATAGGCGAGCCTATCTTGGCAAGCTGACAACGGATCTGATGATGCCGGCCTGTTTTCAAATCCACTTCCAACAAGGTATAACGATCGCCCCGAGCCAAAATTTTATAATCCAATACAGCACGTTTCGCACCCGGTTTCTCCCGGTCGTACGCTACCGACTTGTTACTCTTCTCGTTTCTGACCAAATAATGTACGAGTTCGTCGCTCTCCTTTTCAGGAGCTCGTTTCACGATAGCCCAATAACTTTTCTTTACCTCGCCGTTACGAAACATATCGTTCAATCTCGCCAGTGCCTTGCTCGTCTTGGCAAACACTACCAACCCGCTCACCGGACGGTCGAGCCGATGAGTTACTCCCACAAAGACATTACCCGGCTTATTATATTTCTCTTTCAACCACGCCTTCAACATCTCGCTCAACGGAGTATCTCCCGTCTTATCGCCTTGCACGATCTCAGAGCAATTCTTATTGACAATAATCAGATGATTGTCTTCGTAAAGGACTTCCATAATTTACACAAATTTCAATTTTGTGCAAAAATAGCACAAACCGAGCGCAGAAACAAATGTGCTTGGGCATATCAAGACTCCGCCTATTTTTTCGCAAGCCTTGCAAAATAGCGCAAGCCAAGAAAAAGACAAAACGAACTTTTCGTTTTTCCTATCGAATCGTAGCTTACCTTCACTTCTCTTGCCCCGACCGAGCCCCCTATTAAAATATATAGAAAAACTTATAACCAAAGACAGGACAATAAAAAAATTTATTTTTGCACAGTTTTTTTGCAACCGAATGTAGAGAAATTACGTCTCTATTAGAAAACGACACATACAATGATAAAAAAAGTACTCCTCCTTGCAGGTATATTAGCGGTCTTTTCCACGACAAAAGCGCATCCCGCAACCGACAACGATACGATAGAAGTAGTTTATGCCGACACAACGGGAATCGACATCGACTCCATAGAAGCCTCGATAGATCACATAGAACTCGACGAAGTAACCATAGAAGCCTCCGCTTGGGTACGTAAAGCCGATCGCAATCTGCTTTTCCCCAATGCCCAACAGATAAAACAATCGAAAAACGGATTGCAATTACTGCAAAAACTGCAAATACCGGGCATCGTCATCAACCCCACCGACAATAGTATATCGTTGACCGATAAAAGCGAATTAAGTCTGCGTATCAACGGACGTCCGGTCACAGAAAAAGAAATACAAGGCATTTCTCCCGAGCAAATCATACGGGTAGAATACATCGATAATCCGGGAATACGTTATGGCGAGGCAGGAGCCGTACTCGACTTCATCATTAAAACGCCCACTTCGGGTGGTAGTTTCATGGGGAATTTTACACCTTCGCTAAACCGAGGGTGGGGACAATATTGGACTTCGGTCAAAGTCAACACCGGCAAATCAGAATTCTCCTATTCCGGTTGGTTCGCACCACGCTGGAATCTGGAAATGGGTCGTAGCAATACAGAAAGATACGAACTTGCCGATGGTTCCCGGTATGTCCGCACCGAGCAAAGCCAAAAAGGAAGCGGGTTCGAGGCTTGGCACAACGGACACACATTGAACTACAACTTCCTCGACCCTCAAAAACAAATGTTCAATGCCTCGCTCAATCTCAATAATAACAATTATAAAAACAAATACAAAGGCATTTTGACCGACGAGCGTCTCGGAGGAATCGAAAACAACATGTACGACCGCACGGAATACATATCTTTACATCCTTCGCTCAACCTCTACTACCAAAATAATTTGAAAAAAGACCAACTCATCATGGCAAATCTCGTGACCAGCTATGAAACATCGCACAGTCACAGGCTTTACAATGAAAACGATTTAGCCACGGATGCCCCTATGGTAACCATCGATAACCTCATCAAAGGGAAAACATTCTCGGTACTCGGCGAAGTCGATTACGAAAAAACTTGGAAAAACAGCCGGCTTACCGCCGGAATACGGCACACGCAGTCATGGATACAAAACAAGTATGTCGAACAAAATACCATCGATCGCATGAATCAAGGCAACAGCTATATTTTCGGCGAATACTGGTTACGCCTCGGGAACCATTTCGATGGGTCGGTCGGACTCGGATACAGCCTCTATCACTATGCGCCACAAAACAGGCAGTCCCACACCTACTCCATTTGGCGTCCCCGGTTCACGGCCCGATATACCATCGACGACTATTCCTCCCTACGATTCAACTTTGTCCGCATGGGCAGCGTAATCACCCTCGACATGCTCAGCCCGGTCGTTCAAGACATAGACGGGATTCAACAATCGACCGGCAACCCCGATGTAAAACCCTATGCCACCTACAAATACGAACTGCAATACCAATACACCCGAGGAATATTTTACGGAAAACTCGGCGCATTCTATACCCACGCTCCCAGTGCGATCATGCCCGAAAAATACTGGGTCGGGGACAAAATACTCAGCCGGGTAGACAATCAAAAGAATGCCGAAGAATTACGATTCTACCTCAACACACGCATCAATGTCATTCCCGGCTGGCTCACCCTCAGTGCTGCCCCGGGTTGGCATAGATACTGGATGCGAGGAAATACCTACACACATACCTACAACAATTTTTTCATCGATGCCAGTATCGATATTTCCCATTGGGGATTTACGCTCAACGGCATACTCCAAACCAATTTCAATCGATTTTGGGGAGAAACCCTCACAGGAGGTGAAAATGTACACGGAATTAAACTATCCTATGCCTACAAAGACTGGAACTTCGGGATCATGGTTCTCGATCCCTTCATCAACAATTACAAAGTAAAATCCGAAAACTGGAACCGCTATGCGGGATATTACAGAGAAACGACAACCAATATGATTAAACAACTCCTAACTCTCGACATAAGTTGGAATATCAATTGGGGACGGAAACACGAAGCCGGACAACAACGAATCAACAACTCGATCAACAGCGGCTCGGTAAACGCCGCCGGGAAATAAATGTAGGAATAGTACAGGGGCTATATCTGAATGATATAGCCCCTATATATATCTTGTCGTGCAGACCCGATTACATATTCATACCGCCGCAGCAGTGGATAACCTGTCCCGTTACATACGACGACAAATCCGAGGCAAGGAAAGTAGCTACATTAGCCACATCTTCGGGCGTACCGCCTCGACGCAAAGGAATTTGTTTAGCCCATTCGGCTTTCACTTCGTCCGAAAGAGCCGCCGTCATATCGGTAATGATAAAACCCGGAGCGATAGCATTAGCACGCACGCCGCGAGAACCCAGCTCTTTGGCGATGGACTTCGCCAAACCTATCATACCGGCTTTCGAAGCCGAGTAATTACACTGTCCGGCATTACCCGATACACCGACGACCGAAGCCATATTTATAATACTCCCGCATTTCTGTTTCATCATAATAGGAGTTACGGCATGGATAAAATTAAATGCCGATTTCAAGTTCACGGTAAGAACCATATCCCATTGCTGCTCCGTCATGCGCATCATCAAACCGTCACGAGTGATACCTGCGTTATTCACCAAAACATCGATACGGCCGAAATCCTTTACAATTTCTTCCACCACCTTGTGAGCCTCTTCGAAATTAGCTGCGTTCGAAGCATACCCTTTGGCTCTCACGCCAAAAGCGGCAATCTCTTTTTCGGTAGCTTTACCGTTCTCGTCGATAACAAGATCCGTAAATGCGATATCAGCTCCTTCCGAAGCGAATTTCAGGGCGATAGCCTTTCCTATGCCCCGTGCTGCGCCGGTAATCACAGCGACTTTTCCTTCAAGTAATTTCATAACTCTTTTTTTCATAATACAGGGACAAGACATGCGCCTCGTCCCTTTGGTTCATATTTCTATCGTTTTATTCCGTATAAAATAAAATCCAATATATAATCCTTCAATCTCGATCGGTCTATTCCCGATTCCGAAAAATTATTGCGGATATAAGGGACGTCCAGCCCCCGAAGCGCATAATGAAGCACCGAAGCGGTAGCCGTCACATTAGGAATATGAAATACACCTTGCTCCACGCCCTCGCTCAATATGCTCCGCAACAAGGCCACTTCTCGCAAGTCTATACTCCTCCGGGCCTTCTCCACTTTCCAAATATCCCTGAAAAACTCCGCTCGCAATGTCCCGTTACGCACGACAGCTTCTTTCACAGCCTCCAAACGGATATTGATATAGTTGAGCAACTTCTCTTCGGGAGGCAAATCCCGGTTTGTAAGCCCCTCCAACCGAGCGTATAAATGCCTCGATTCGGCTTCCACGACGGCCCAATAAATCTCATTCTTATTCTTGAAATAGGTATAAATCGTACGGCGACCCTTTCCCGATGCCTCGGCTATATCGTTCATCGTCGTAGCGGCCACACCCTGACGGGCAAACAACTGACGGGCAACATCGATAAGCAATTCTCGTGTACGAACCATAATCCTAATTCATCTATCTGCACATCTGTACAAAACTTGTGCGAAATTACACATTTTTATCATGAAATACCAAAGTATGCACCCCGTTTTTCCTTCATACCACGGTATTTATATTTTTAACAATAAAATAATTTTCTGTCATTCAATAACTTAAATAAGCTCCAAGAACAAACTATATATATTTCTCTTCAAAATATTTGCTATTTAAAAAATTATCCATACCTTTGCACTCACAAACATCGCGGGGTGGAGCAGTGGTAGCTCGTTGGGCTCATAACCCAAAGGTCGTCGGTTCGAGTCCGGCTCCCGCAACTACACAAGGACTGTAAATTACAGTCCTTTTTTATTTCCCCCCTTTCAAATCTAACACCTCGTCGAGTTCAAAAATAAGAATATTATACCCCACCCTTGCTTAAACAGCAAAAGAACCGCTTTAACCTCTCCCCTGCCCCGTAGCACTACGGGGTACTACAAAACGGCAAAGAAAAAAGACCTATACCCGACTTCATTTTCGAAGCTGGTATTACCCTCCTCCCCTGTGTTTTGTAACGCAAAATATAGGGGAGGTGGCACGAAGTGACGGAGGGGTTAAAACAACAGTAGAATAAAGATGACGAAAGATATTTCACTCCTCCCCTGCCGTGTCCCATAGCCTTACGGGGTGTTTTATAACGCAAAATATAGGGGAGAGCTGAGGAGTGTAGCGACGAGGAGAGGGCTTAAAAAAAACTGCAATGGAAGTAATAGAGTTAACCCTCCTCTCCCCCTGCCGTGTCCCGCAGCATTGCGGGGTGTGGCTCATAAAATCGGAGCAAGGGCGAAAGCGGAATACATCTCAACCTCTCCCCCTGTGTTCCTACAAGGAATATAGGGGGAGTGCCCAAAGGGAGAGGGGGTTGAAATAGAAAAATCGCAAATGAATAGAGAGCTACTTCTAAACTCCTCCCTTGCTGTGCTCCGTAGCCTTACGGGGTGTTTTGCAACGCAAAATATAGGGGAGGTGTCCAAAGGACGGAGGGGTTAAAAATACCCTCAGTGAAAGTAATAGAGGAGGGTTAGAGTACAAGCAAGCCTCCGATAACTGCGGCGGCGCTTCTTGGTTCGTTCCTCTCGCCGCTAAGAAAAATGAACAAATAAAAGTATAATCATGCCATAATTCCACTATCCCACTGCCCTACCTTCGCAAAAAAAACAAACGAGCGATGATAGATACAAGATTCGAAACGACCATAGACCTGAGAGGTGAAATCGAGAACTACCGACAAGTAGCGCTCATCAAATACTACAAGATCCTCCTCGAACTCGATCCCCGCCGGGACAGGCTGACCATGCTCGCCGTCATTCGTTGTATCGACAAGCTCGAAAGACATTCCCAAGAACGAAAACGACCCCGAAACGACAAGAAGAAAATGCTGGCCGAAGGAACTCTCGCTTGGCACTATCAGAAACGCAACCAACTCTTCCGAAAAGCCGGACTATACGACATCGAGTCCACACAGTTCCTCATCGACCACGAAGAAATCTTCGACACACACGAGGAACGGGAAGAGCGCGAACGTTTCGAAGCCTGCCGTCGGGAAGCCCTCAGGAGGAAAACCGAAACGCACGAGGCCGAAGAAAAAGAATCCGTGCAACCGGCCTCCGCTCACGAAGCCGATAAAGACCTGCAAGAAGACTACACGACAGCCGGGTCCGAAATCCCGGCACACACCCCGCAGCCCTTATCGCCCCTATCCGGGAGCATCTGGTGCGGCGCTCCCGCCGGTAATCCCATTGGCGAACCTGCCCCCGGATTCCATCGATCCTCCTTCGATTGCAACAGACGGGAATAAATCCGACGGGTAGAGGGTGAACCCACTCAATCCGTTCCGATGAGTAAAACAATGGGAACTACCTTTCGCCACCGATCCGATGTAAATAGGAGAGAAAAGTTTTATAAACCCCTTCAATAAAATCCGATCGGCTCTCTCACCAGCCTAATAAGTTAAAAAAATAAAACATACTTTCAAATATTCGACACACTCTATTTCAAATCTACGAAAACTTCGTAGATTTGCGAAACAATCGTAATAACGCATGGAAAAACTGACACATCAAGAAGAAGAAATAATGCTCGTCATCTGGAAAAAGAAAAGAGGCATTATCAAAGATTTCCTAGAACAGCTGCCCGAACCGCAACCGCCTTACATGACAGTCGCTTCGATTGTCAAAAATTTGGAGAAAAAAGGATTTCTGTCAAGCGAGAAAATAGGCAATACCTATTTATATATTCCACGAATAACCCAAACCGAGTATAAGAAAAAATTCTTATCGGGAATCGTAAAAAGCTATTTTTCAAATTCCTATAAAGAGATGGTCACATTCTTCGCCCACGAACAAAAACTCTCGGAAGAAGATTTGCGGCAAATCATCGAAATGATTGAACGAGGTAAAAGCTAACCCATAAAAAACTGAAAACATGGCTTTCTTACTATATCTACTACAAATAAACATAGCACTAAGTCTATTATATTTATGCTATAAAGTTCTATTCTAGCAAAATACATTTTTCGGGTTAAGAAGGCTCATACTCATCAGTATCGTGTTATTCTCCACGACCTACCCGTGGTACAACATTCCCGACATCGACCCTATTATTCCGGCCCATCTGCAAATTACACTTCCCGAAGTACTTTACAGCATGGGAGAAACAGTCCCCCAGAAAGCCTTTGACATATACCCGTTGATAGCTTATCTATACGGAGGAATATGCTCGCTATTCTTGTTACGCATGTTTTTGAGAATAGCTTCGATAATAAAACTGCGGGCAAATGGAAAGCTCCGTATCATCGGGAAGAGCCATATAGTCGTCTGCGACGAAAACATACAACCCTGTTCCTTCTTCCGATGGATACTTCTTCCTCATTCCATTTTGCAAAATAAAAACACGCTCACAAGAATACTCCGACACGAAAATACACACATACGACAATTACATACCATAGATGTCCTATTAGGCGAAAGTATGGCAACATTATGTTGGATAAATCCGTTAAGCTGGTTATTGCTGAAAGAAATCAGACTGAATCTCGAATATATGGCCGACAAGGCTGCGATTCCCGACGAACAAGAAAAAAAGACATACCAATACCTGTTACTCGACATTTCACGATCGAATAACGAACTCCCTTCCGCAATACCGTTCAATTACTCTTTTTTGAAAACCCGCATTCGCATGATTAACCGGAAGCGATCACAAACGACATCTGTATTCAAATATCTGCTGATACTACCCCTTTTCTTAGCTATCGTAACTGCCAACCAATGCTGTACAGACCAACAACCGCTTCAATCCGAAATTGAAAAAGTATTCCCCAAACCCTCGGAAGTTCAAACGAAAGATAGCTCGACAACCGCTTCCGAAACATCGGAAACTCCCCTCGAAGTCGCGGAAATCATGCCCGAATTTCCCGGCGGAACCGAAGCGTTGCTCTCTTTTATCAAAGACAATCTCGAATACCCGCAAAAAGCTATCGACGGACAAACCGAAGGACGGGTAATCATACGATTTGTCGTAAACAGCAATGGAGAAATATCCGATCCCACAATTCTCAAAGGCATAAACAAAAATCTCGACCAAGCCGCCATAGATGTTATTAACAAACTACCCCGTTGGAAACCGGGACAGCAAGACGGACAACCCGTAAGTGTACGGTTCACCCTTCCCATCGTTTTCAAATTAACCTGATATATTCACTTAAAAAATTTAAACACATGAAAAAGACATTATTATCCTCGATGATTATCATCTTAATGGGTTTGCTCGGAGCTTGTAGCTCCAATACCTCGGACAAAGCGAGTCTGCCGGAACAATCTGCATCGGAAAACGAAACGGCAACCCCGGTCGCAATCGAAGTCCCCGACACACTTGGCAAAACATACGATGCAGCCGAAGTCATGCCCGAATTTCCCGGTGGAACCAAAGCGTTACTCTCTTTTATCGCCGAAAATCTCAAATACCCGCAAAAAGCTATCGACGAACAAACCGAAGGGCGGGTAATCGTACAATTCGTTATCGATAAAACCGGGAAAGTATCGAGCCCCGAAGTCATTAGAGGCGTAACATCGGAACTTGACCAAGCTGCGTTGGACATCGTCTCGGCACTCCCCGACTGGAAACCGGGCGAACAAGACGGACAAAAAGTAAATGTGAAATATACACTGCCCGTAGTCTTTAAGTTGAAATAACGGGAATGCCGAGCCAATAGATTTATCTCTGAAAATACGATACGGTTCAAGGGGAAAACTCGAACGAACGGAGTTTTCCCCTCGAACCATACATACATAACTTTTGCACAATATACCCCCTTTCCGCTTATGAAAAAATTACTTTGCTTTATCGGTCTTTTTCCGGCTCTATTCGCCTTGAAAAGTCATGCCAATATTCCCGGCGGAACCATACCATTTATCTTTGACAGTCATTTATATCTTCAAGTAAGGCTGAACGACACCATTCCCGTCACTGTTATCTACGATACGGGCGCCGACTTTCTATACCTCGATGAAGATTATTTGAAACTGAATAATCTGCAAAATGCTTTCGGAAAAAAAGGAACAGCAAGAATGGGAGGTGCAGGTAACAACGAGCCCCAGTCCGTCGACATCTTTATCGAACCTATTAAAATCCACTGTGGAGAATTAAATTATCAAAACAAGATAACCCCGGTCATTAAATTACGAGATATTCTTGGAAAGCACACCGATGGCTTGCTGGGCAATACCCACCTGTTAAATACGCCTTTGGAGATTAATTTCAGTGAAAACTACATCAAGCAATTAAAAGAACCGCTTTCAGCCGACTCGCTTGACCGTTACCACAAACTCGAAGCTCGATTCAAAGACAACCGCATCGATGTGAAAGCCAATCTGCAAATCGATTCCGCAAATACGGTGGAAGGCTGGTTTAGAATGGATTTAGGGAGTGGCTCCACGATCACTCTTTCAAATGAAACGACATCTGCGTTAAACCTTGCCGGCGTACGCAAAGCCCACTTCGAGACACAGGCCGGGGGAATAGGAGGAGGTTCCGAGGAATTTGAATTAAGAGCCGAAAAATTCTGTATGGTCGATACGCTCGAAAATCTTGTAATAGACTGCTCCCTCAATAAGAAAGGAGCATTATCATCGGGCAGGCCCTATGCGGGTATCATCGGCAATGAAATTTGGTCGCTCTACGACATTATCTTGGATCCCGTTCATTCCTCCGTATGGGTAAAACGAAACGATAATGAAGGCTCCTATTCCCGATCTTCCATCACACATATGGCCGTTATCGACCGTACGGACATTTGCGACGGTTGGATTATCAACGGCCTTTATAAAAGTGGAATCGCAGAACAGGCCGGTATTGAAATCGGAGACATAATTATAGCTATAAACGACCGGCCCGTTAAAGAAATAACTTGGGAAGAACAACGAAAAGGGTTAGGTCTCAAAGGTAGGACAGAATACACGATAAAGAAAAAAAACGGTGAAATAGTCACTTGCGTCCTATACATTCGTAATCCAATCATCTGACCTGTAAGGTTGCGGAAAACAGCCTGTTCTTTTCATTCGATATAGAAATTCAAACGTACGGCACAAGAACAAAACGAGGAACAGTAAAACGAAATTATTAAATCTGCAATGAACGGAGGGTTACTCTTAAACTCCTCCCTGCCGTGTCCCGCAGCATTGCGGGGTGTTTTGCACTGCAAAATATAGGGGAGGTGTCCGAAGGACGGAGGGGTTAGAAAAATATCGACAGTGACAGTAACAAAATCAAGTATCACCCTCTCCCCCTGCCGTGCCCCGTAGCATGGCGGGGTATCACACTGCGATATAGAGGGAGCAGGTTTAATGCCTTTCGGCTCGCGAAGCATCTATCCGCAACAAAACGAACAACAAAATGGTAAATCCCCACAGCGACGACCCCCCATAACTGAAAAAAGGCAAAGGTATACCGATAACAGGGCACAATCCTATGACCATACCGATATTCACCGCCAAATGAAAAAACAATATCGAGACCACACAATAAGCATATACCCTTCCAAAAGCAGAATGCTGCCGTTCTCCGATAGCTATAAGTCTGAATATAAGCGTGACAAAAAGAACAATCACACCCACGGCTCCCCAAAAGCCCTCCTCCTCTCCAATGGTACAAAAGATAAAGTCGGTATCTTGCTCCGGCACATATTTCAATTTCGTTTGAGTCCCATTCAAAAAACCTTTTCCCCAAAAGCCCCCCGAACCGATGGCGATTTTCGACTGGTTCACATTATATCCTGCACCGCGCAAGTCCTCCTCCATGCCCAGTGTCACTTTAATCCGTTTCTGCTGATGAGACTCCAACACTTCATTAAAGGCATAATCCACAGAAAACAGGAAAACGACCGATACGACGGCCGTTGCCAATATAGTAAGAATCCTCAACGAACGAGTCGAGAAGTAAAGAAGCACCAGATAAACGACGACGGCGGCCGTAGTCCCCATACAAACATACAAGAGATTAACCGGTACATCGAAATACATCAAAATGCCACATACCGCTCCTACCGCCAAATAACCAAGTATCAAATAACGAGCCGCACGATTGTTTCTCTGATAGAATAACAACATTCCGACCACCACCAAAAGAATAAGTACGAAAACCAACACTTCTCCGGCAGGAATCTCCCCCCATAATACACTCGAATATTTGACGGCAACCACAAAATAGACCACGGCGCAAAGGCCATAGAAAAGGAACAATCCCGATAATCCTTCCCGATACAGAACAAATATCAACGATGCGAAAACCAACGCCGAACCGGTCTCCTTTTGAGCGATAATCAAAACAATAGGCAACAATATGATAAAAACCGCACGGAATAAATCCCGTCTGTTTTTCAAAGAAAACCCATACGTCCCGAAAGACCGGGCCAAAGCAAGAGCCGTGGCAAACTTAGCGAACTCGGCCGGTTGTAAACTGACAGGCCCCAACACCAACCACGAACGGGACCCTTTTATATCGGGGGCTAAAAATATGGTAGCGATAAGCAAAAGTATGATAATCCCGTAGAATAGATAAGCATAAGTTTCATAAACCCGGAAATCCACCATTAAAATCATAAAAGCCAATACGAGCGACAAACCTATCCACATCAACTGTTTTCCCGAACGCTCGGCAAAGTCGAATATACTGGCATTATCGAAATCGTAGCTGGCGGCATAAATGCTTATCCAACCGCAAAGAACGAGAATCAGATAAAGGATTACTGTCATCCAGTCGATAGACCGCCATATATTAATGCTTTTTGACCCCACTGTATATGATTGTGTTAGATTGCAACATACGTTCTTCCAAGTATTTCCGCTCCGGTGCAATCTTCCGGTTCAGATACATCTCCATCATCAGACTTCCGATAGGTACACCATACGTAGCTCCGAATCCGGCATTCTCCACATAAACGGCAATAGCTATTTTGGGGTTGTCCATCGGAGCGAATCCCATAAAAGCCGAGTGGTCTTTTCCATGAGGATTCTGTGCCGTTCCCGTCTTTCCGCACACCTCTATACCTGGTATAGCACCTATACGGCAAGTTCCGCCGGTTACAGCCATGCGCATACCCTCTACGACATAATCGTAATAGTGAGAATCGACCATAGTATGTTTAGGAACGGTAAACTCCGGGGAGATAACCGTATCTTGTATCTCCCGAACCAAATGCGGAGTGTAAAAATACCCCCTATTGGCAATCGTTGCCGACAAATTGGCTATCTGCAACGGGGTCGCCAAGACCTCTCCTTGTCCAATCGCGACAGATATAATCGTCAATGCGCTCCATCGATTCTCGCCATATACCTTGTTGTAATAATTACTATTGGGAATAAAGCCTCGACTCTCACCCGGTAAATCCACCCCTAAACGATATCCATACCCCATCGATACCAAATAATCTTTCCAAACATTGAACGCCTTCGCCGGCGATTGATATTTTTTCCGATTATCGACCATCGAACGCAATCCGTAACAGAAAAACGCATTACACGAAGTTTGCAAAGCCGGAAGCAACGATAAGGGTGATGCATGCCCATGACAGCCGACTTTCAACCGTCCCGACACAAACCCATGATAACAGGGATAAAGAGTATGCTCGGTGATGATCCCTTCGTTCAGGAAAATAAGTCCCTGTGTAGGCTTAAATGTCGATCCCGGCGGGTATGCGGCCATCAAAGCTCTATCGAACAAAGGCTTGTACCGGTCTCTATTCAGTTTCAAATAATTTCTACCTCTCTCCCTGCCAACCAGCATGGAGGGATCGTAAGTGGGACTCGAAACCATCGCCAATATCTCTCCCGTAGACGGCTCGATAGCAACGATAGCCCCAATCTTGTTCTGCATTAATTTCTCACCATAGGCCTGCAACTCGATATCCAACGACAAATTCAGATTTTTCCCCGAAACAGGTGCTACATCATAACGCCCGTCTTCATATCTTCCTTTAACACGGCCATGAGCATCACGCAGTAAAATCTCCACCCCCTTTTCTCCACGTAAAATATTTTCGTAAGAGCGCTCTATCCCCAAATCTCCGGTGTAATCTCCCCGAGTATAATAACTGTCTTTCTCTATATCTCCGGGAGACACTTCCCGAATATTCCCCAATACATTCGCAGCCACAGGGTAAGCATACTCCCTGAGCATACGGTTTTGAATGAAAAAACCAGGGAAACGATATAGTTTTTCTTGTAACCGCCCATAATCTTGCGCAGACAACTGAGTCATAAAAGTCTGAGGTGTGTATGACGAATAACCGGGATTCAACCTCCGATTTTTCATATCCGCCATGCGCTTATCGAATTGTTCCTTCGTAATCCCCACAGTCCGGCAAAAATCAAGTGTATCGAAAGGGCGAACCTCTCGTACAATCATCATTACATCGTATGCCGGTTGATTAAAAACCAATAACTTTCCATTGCGGTCATAAATAAGACCACGAGAAGGATATTGTGTTTTTTTCAAGAAAGCGTTTCCATCGGCGTGTTGCTTATAGTCGTCGTTCAACACTTGTAAAGAAAACAACCGCACGACATATATGCAAGCAATCACCAACACGATGCCGCCTATCACATATTTACGCCTCTCTAATTTATAGTCTTTTCTCACGTCCCGATTTCGTTAAACTATCCATTCCCAATATCACAAGAAATGTCAATATAGTACTGGCTAAAATACGAACAATTAATCTTCCTATATCGAAAAAGCTAAAAGACTCTATTACGAAAAGGAGGGTACAGAAACAAAGTGAAAATGTAAGCACGTAGCGCACAAACAAAGACATTCCGAAATTGCGTATAGAGGGCTCCGATTCGCTATAATCCTCACCCCTCGGCGTATAAAGATCCAATATCGGTTTTCTCAAAAAGGCAACAACGGTACAAGCCAAAGCATTCATACCCGGCGTATTGCTGAATATGTCGATTACCAACCCAAGAATAAAAGCAAGCGTTAAAGTCCAATTAACCGAGAGCGATAGAGGTAACCTGATTATAAAATAAATATAAAGAAAAGGAATGGCAACTCCCAATAAATGTATATTATTCCCTATCGTAACCTGCAAGAATACGACTACAATAAACAAGAAAAAATATCGTAACCAACTATTCATATCGAGCCTCCTTTTCAAGTTTATCCTGTTCTTCCTTTTGTCGGTTCGATATAATGCGCACATACCCTAAGCCACTAAAATCGGAACTTAGCTCCACACGCAATGTATAGAAATTATCGTCACGCTGCTTTTTATAATCGCTGATTATACCCACCATAATTCCTTCTGGAAACACAGACGAATAGCCGCTTGTGACAATCGTATCTCCCGGAGCAAACTCCACATGCCGAGGCATCTCCTCTAATACGGCGTAACGAGGACTCACCGCATCCCAAACCAAAGACCCGAAATAGTCGCTGCCTTTTACCTTGCAACTGAGACGCAACTTAGGGTTAAGAACCGATATGGCCACGGAATGATGTTCGCCCACAACATTGATAATACCCACGACACCGTTCTGATCGACCACTCCCATCTCCGACTCTATGCCTTCGGCTCGCCCTTTGTCAATCGTTATATAATTGTTTATTTGCGCTACACTGTTATTCACAACACGAGCCACTGCAAAATCATAATCATGAAGTACGGAATCGAAAGGAATCGTATCTTTTCCCACAGAAGATCTATAACGATTCAGTTGTTCTTTCAGATTTATTACCTCCATCTCCAACTCTCCGTTTCGTAATTGCAAATCCCTGTTTACTTCTCTCAATCCAAAATATGAAGTTACTTCCGATTGCAAATCATAAACGGCCGCTGCCACTTGATTGGCCGACGAGAGATAAATACTGCGCTGATAAGGGTTTCGTCCAAACAACAACACGCAACTTATCGCTACATAAATAGCAAGAACTATCCATGAGCTATGCCTCAATAAAAAATTGATTAAGTTGCGCATTTTCTTATTAATTCTACCACAACGAGTTACAAAAGTTTTTTTTCACTTTTGTAACTCGTCTATTCTAAAAAACGACAAAGCCTGTCGATGTATCTTTTCTGTTACCGAATGAGGAAGGAGAACTGGTCGATATTTTTCAATGCAACGCCTGTACCTTTCGCAACGGCATGTAACGGATCTTCGGCGATGTGGAACGGTATTCCTATCTTATCGGTCAACCGTTTATCCAATCCTCTCAATAAAGCGCCTCCACCAGCCAACCAAATACCGTTACGCACAATATCGGCATACAATTCAGGAGGAGTATGTTCCAATGCATTCAACACGGCAGCCTCGATTTTCGAGATAGACTTCTCGATACAATGAGCTATCTCTTGGTAAGAAATGGGAACTTCCATAGGCAATGCCGTCATACGATTCGGACCATGTACGACATAATCTTCGGGAGGATTATCCAATTCGGTCAAAGCCGAACCCACATTGATTTTGATCAATTCGGCCGTACGTTCTCCCACTTTCACATTATGCTGACGCCCCATATACTCTTGTATGTCGTTCGTCAAATCGTCACCAGCTACCCGTATCGAATTGTTCGACACGATACCACCCAACGAAATAACGGCAATTTCGGTCGTACCACCACCGATATCCACAATCATATTTCCCTCGGGAGCCTGAACGTCAAGTCCTATACCTATCGCAGCAGCCATAGGCTCATAAATCATATATACATCTCGTCCTCCGGCATGCTCCGAAGAGTCGCGCACCGCACGAATTTCAACCTCGGTACTTCCCGACGGAATACCTATTACCATACGCAAAGAAGGCGAGAACCAATGACTTTTGGAGCTAACCATCTTTACCATACCTCTAATCATCTGCTCGGCAGCATAGAAGTCGGCTATCACACCGTCTCTCAAAGGTCTGATCGTGCGTATATTTTCATGGGTTTTACCATGCATCAAACGAGCTTTTTCACCGACTGCCAGCAGCTTGTCCGTACGTTTATCCAGCGCAACCACCGAAGGTTCGTCCACCACGATTTTATCGTTGTGGATAATCACCGTATTGGCTGTGCCCAAGTCTATGGCAATCTCTTGTGTGAAAGAAAACAATCCCATATCGGTTATTGATTAAATAATTTATATTAGTGCTTAAAATGCCGTATACCGGTCATTACCATAGCCATGCCGTTTTTATCGCAATATGCTACCGAATCGTTGTCACGAACCGATCCACCCGGTTGAATTACAGCAGTCACCCCGGCCTCATGAGCTATTTCCACGCAATCGGCAAAGGGGAAAAATGCATCCGAAGCCATTACAGCCCCTTGTAAATCGAAATCGAACGAACGAGCTTTCTCTATGGCTTGACGCAAAGCATCTACCCGCGAAGTCTGACCGATACCGCTCGCACAAAGCTGACGGTTTTTAGCCAACACGATTGCATTCGATTTACTGTGTTTTACAATTTTATTGGCAAACAACAAATCTTCCACCTCAGCCGGAGTAACAGCTTTCTCGGTAACCTGCTTCAACTCTTCGGGCTTTTCCCGATACAAGTCGCGATCTTGTACCAACACCCCGTTCAGCAACGAACGGAACTGGCGATTCGACGCATTGAACGGTTTCTGCACGAGAATGATACGATTCTTTTTTTGTTCAAGAACTTCGAGCGCATCAGCCGTATAACCCGGTGCGATACAAACTTCGAAAAAGATTTTATGCATCTCTTCGGCAGTTTCTTTATCGATCGGGCGGTTCGTTATCAATACCCCTCCGAATGCCGAAACCGGATCTCCCGCCAAAGCAGCTTTCCATGCCTCCACCAAAGTTTCCCGAGATGCCAAACCGCAGGCATTATTATGTTTCAATATAGCGAATGTCGTATCGTCGAACTCCGAAATCAACGATACCGCCGCATCTATGTCCAATAAATTGTTATAGGAAATTTCCTTTCCATGAAGTTGATCGAACATTTCCTCAAAATTACCGTAGAAGACTCCTTTCTGATGAGGATTTTCACCATATCGAAGAGTCTTGGCGTGATTTCCCGCATAGCGGAATGCCGAAGCCTCGTCACCGTCGAAATAGTTAAATATAGCACTGTCATATCCCGATGATACGGCAAAAGCCTCTTTGGCGAACCAACGACGATCTTCCAACGAAGAGCTGGTTCCCTTCTCCTTTAACATAGCCAACAACGGAGCATACTGAGCTTTCGATGCGACGATAACGACATCTTTATAATTTTTAGCTGCCGCTCTTATCAAAGAGATACCGCCTATATCTATCTTCTCGATAATAGCACTCTCATCTGCACCCGAAGCCACGGTTTCCTCGAACGGATATAAATCCACGATAACCAAATCGATAGAAGGAATTTCATATTGAGTGATTTGTTGCTGATCGACTTCATTTTCCCGACGGTTCAATATACCACCGAAAACTTTGGGGTGAAGAGTCTTAACCCGTCCTCCCAAAATAGACGGATAACCGGTCAGATTCTCTACTGAACCACAAGGAATCCCCAACGACTCAATAAAAGATTGCGTACCACCGGTCGAGATAAAATTAACTCCTTCGGCATGTAAAAGTTTCAAAATTTCGTCTAAACCATCTTTATGAAAAACGGAGACAAGAGCTGTTTTAATTTTCTTATTTTCAAGCATAAAGCATCGCACTATATAATTTGGTTACAAAAATACAAAAATATATAGGTTTAGCCTTGTATAATTCATGAAAGTTTTCATGGAAAAATAAATCTTTTCTATTCGGCTCTTTCTAACGGTGTTATCCTTCCTTTTATGAACAAAACAGTGTTCTTATTCGTTTCGTTTTCCTACACCGCATAGGTCTAAAAAAATGATGTCTTAACTATTCTGCCTATATACGACGAATCAAAAACATAAACTCAAATATAAATTATTCAAAATGCTTATGGAAAAAATAGGAATATTTTACGGCTCAACTACCGGAATTACAGAAAGTGTAGCCTACCGATTAGCCGAACTAATGCATGTAAAAAAAGAAGACATACACGATGTCGCACGAAGCAAACCTTCGGAAATAAGACAATACGAGCTATTATTATTGGGTTCTTCGACATGGGGAAGCGGAGATCTTCAAGACGACTGGTATGACTTCCTCGACGGAATCGAAACCCTCGATCTCAAAGATAAAACCATTGCTTTATTCGGTTGCGGAGACCAATCTATGAGCGACACCTTTTGCAATGCCGTCGGCACAATTTACCATCGACTACAAAAAACAGGAGCAACATTTTACGGAGCTTTCGAAGCAGGAGACTATACATTCGACAAATCGACGGCCTTTATCAACGGCAAATTCATAGGATTACTTATCGACGATGTAAACGAACCCGAAAAAACAGAAAACAGGCTCAATCATTGGGTAGAGCTTCTACAATCGGAATATATTGTAACACAGTAATCACCCTCTTATCTTAAATATATTATTGAGGCGGGGATCAATACCCGCCTCAATAATTGTGATATAAATAGTTGCCTGCCCATAAAATTAATTATACATTTGCTCCAAATATTACGACTTTTAAAAGTAGGGCATAACATGCAATTATATTCGGAAAAACGCTCGATTATGAACAAACTGATTGGATTACTTACCTGCTTATGTTTCTCCACAAACTTGGCGGTAGCTCAAAATAAAGATGCATCATCAATCATTAAATTCGGATTATTCGCCGACACCCAGTATGCTGATTGTCCGTCCCAAAATACCCGTTATTATCGGGAAGCTCTACAAAAATTAGATACATGCATCGAGTATTTCAACCGACAAGAAGTTCAATTCACTATTAATTTAGGTGATATTACCGACAGGAAGAACTCCGATTTAGAAGTAATAAAGCAGCATCTCTCCCAACTTAATCATAAAATTTATCACCTCACAGGAAATCACGACTACAAAGACATTACAAACAACTCTGTCCTTTACAAGCAGCTGAGTATGCCTTCTGAATATTATTCGTTCAAAAAAGGGGACTGGGTATTTATCATGTTAAATACCAACGAAATCGCTTCATACGCCAATATAGCGGGAACACCCAAAGAGAATGAATGGAACAGGATGCAAGAACAGATAAAACAAATCAAAGGCAAATATGCTTATGAATGGAACGGAGGAATAAGCGAAAAGCAAATGCAATGGCTCGATCGACTATTAAAGAAATGCGAGAAAAAGGGTCTTTCGGTCTTAATTTTTTCTCATCACCCGCTATATCCACAAAGCGATTTTTCGGCATTGAACGGCAATGAAATAGTCGACACCCTATCCAAGTATTCTTGTGTAAAGGCAGCTTTCTCGGGCCATCACCACGCCGGGGCATTCGGATATTACAAAAATATCCCTTTGATTACACTGGAAGGAATGGTTGAAACAGAAAACCAAAATGCCTATGCTATCGTCGAAATTTCCCAAGATCACCTACTTGTAAAAGGGCAAGGGAGAGCATCTTCATACTCGTTCAAATTATCCCGACAATAGGATACCTACTTAACGATTCTTTCGCATGGTATAACGGCTGATTCCCAAACTTTCATAGCTTTTACGTAGCTCCTCATCGTTATCTGAAATCACCAGAAGACGGTCTCCACTCTGTAAATGAGTATGTCCTTTGGGAACAAAATATTGTTCTCCGCGCTTGACCATAACGACCAACGTATTATCCGGCAATGAAAGATTCATTAGTTTATTACCTCCCGATAGAGCCTCGTCCGTCAACTCTATCTCGCTCATCGCCGATTTTATTTCATCGGGTAAAGCGACATTAAAGATTTCTTTTTCCTCGCTCTTCCCCACCAATCCCAGCCATCTGGCCATCGCACTTACCGTAGTTCCTTGTACCAACAAAGAGACAATGGTCACGAAAAACACGATATTGAAAATCATACGAGCATTAGGAATTTCTGCCGACATAAGCGGATAGGTCGCAAAAATAATAGGGACAGCCCCCCTCAACCCTACCCACGAAATATAAACACGAGCCCGAGTCGTAAACCTACGGAAAGGCAATAAACATGCAAATACAGATATCGGACGCGAGACAACAATCATGAATATGGCAACCAACAATCCCACTCCGGCAACAGCAGGCAACTCCGAAGGATTCACCAACAACCCGAGTGTTAAAAACATGACTATCTGGAAAAGCCAAGTAAAACCATCAAAAAATGTAGTCAAACTACGCTTGTGCACCAACTTCCGATTTCCAACGACTAACCCTGCTATATAGACAGCCAAATATCCGTTCCCTTGCAAAAGATTGGTAAAAGCGAATACGAAAAAAACACAAGAGAACAACAATACCGGATAAAGCGATTCATTAGGGACATTGATACGATTTATAATCCAGACAATAGCATACCCCAACGCAAATCCAGCAGCCGCCCCTATCGACAGTTGCATAAAAAGCAAAACGATGGAATGAGGCCAATCGATAACTCCAATCTCAATAACCTGAATCAAAAGTATCGTAAGCATATAGGCCATAGGATCGTTACTACCGCTCTCCAATTCGAGAGTCGGCCGCAAACGCTCTTTCAAAGAAATCCCCTTCGAACGCAAAATAGAAAAAACGGATGCCGAATCTGTCGATGACATAACAGCAGCCAACAGCATGGATTCTAACAATCCTAACTGAAAATTACCCGGCAAAAGATCGGACAACGAATAAATGAATAATCCTGTTATAATCGTTGTCATTAAAACTCCCAAAGTAGCCAAAGTCACACCCGGGGCTAAAATTGGTTTTATTTCCCGATAATGTGTATCCATTCCACCCGAAAACAAAATGATACAAAGTGCAACCGTACCTATAAACTGGGCTATTTGCGGACTATCGAAATAAATACCGAAACCGTCTGAACCGGCAAGCATTCCAACACCGAGGAACAATAGCAACGCCGGTACACCAAATTTCGCTCCTGTTTTTCCGACAAGGACACTCAGGAACAATAAAATGGCTCCTACCAACAATATATTTTCAGGACTGATAACCATAGAGTTTATTTACTAATATTTCAAAAACGAGGTAAATATACATAAAAAATGTGATTTTACCAATTCTTCACAATTCGGCAAGTAAACAGAAACCATCATTTTTCATGAACAAAAAAAGGAGAAAAGTGTTTAATCAATAATAGCTTTAATAAACAAAATCTTCCTAAACATGATAAAATCGGACATAGGCCTCGTAGGACTGGCTGTTATGGGTGAAAATTTAGCCCTCAACCTCGAACAAAAAGGTTATCGGGTATCATTATATAATCGATTGCGGGAAAACAGTCCGCAAGCGGTAGATTCATTTCTCGCCAATAAAGGGAAAAACAAACATTTCATCGGTACACACTCGCCCAAAGAATTTATCGAATCATTGAAATCCCCTCGAAAAATTTTACTTATGATACGAGCCGGACACCCCGTAGACGAAATGATTACAACATTACTTCCCTTTCTCAAAAAAGGCGATACAATCATAGACGGCGGAAATTCGGATTATCGAGATACTCAACGTCGTGAAAACGAATTGCGGGAAAAAGGAATATTTTTTGTAGGCTGCGGTATTTCGGGCGGAGAAGAAGGAGCTCTCCACGGGCCATCGATTATGCCGGGAGGATCAGACGAAATCAAAAAAGAAATATTACCCGTTTTACAAAACATAGCTGCGCATCTCGACGACGAGACTCCCTGCTGCTCATGGATCGGGCCCGACGGTTCGGGACACTTCGTAAAAACAGTTCACAACGGTATAGAATACGGAGATATGCAACTGATAGCCGAGGCATATTCTCTATTGAATGTTTTGCAAAAAGGAGACCATGAAGCCACTGCCCAAACTTTCGAATCATGGAACAAAGGTGTTCTGGACAGTTATTTGATAGGAATAACAGCACCCATATTACGATATAAAGATACCGACGGTAAATCCCTAATCGACAAAATAGCAGACCGTGCGGGACAAAAAGGAACAGGAAAATGGAGCATAGAGGCTGCCATCGACAGCGGAACCACGCTATCTGTTACTGCCGAGTCGGTTTTTGCCCGACTCTTATCGAATCGCACAACAGAGCGAAACAAAGCACATCGTTTATACCCCGAAACTAATCCGGCTCCGATATTCGAGCTTAGCGTAGACGACATACATCATGCTCTTTACGCCTCCAAAATCATCGCATACACACAAGGGCTCGATTTATTGCGCAACATGTCCGAAAAACATAACTGGCAGCTCAACCTCGCCGATATAGCGACTATATGGAGAAAGGGTTGCATCATACAATCTCGATTTCTCTACGAAATAGCTCAGGCTTACAAACTGACGAATGAATACGAAAACTTACTATTCACACCTTATTTCAGGGAAAAAATAATTTTATGTCTCCCGTCTTGGCGGAAAGTAGTTCAAACGGCCATAGCAGCAGGGATAGCCATACCCGGGACAGCCTCGGCATTAGCATGGTTCGACGGTTTTAGATGTAAAAAATCATCGGCCAACCTGATACAAGCGCAACGAGACTATTTCGGTGCTCATTTGTATGAAAGAATCGATGCTCCGGCAGGTACGTTTTTTCACACCGACTGGAACCGACACGGAGACGGAACGACCTCCGGCAACTATTCTCTATAAAAACAAACAAAAAATTTCGATATGAACAAAATACCCGAAAGCCAAATTCTGATTATCTTCGGAGCATCAGGTGATTTAACCCATCGGAAACTCATACCCTCGTTATTCGAGCTATTCGAAAGGAAACTTCTTCCCGACAAATTTTTAATCGTAGGTGTTTCCCGGACAAAACAAAGTACAGAAGAATTCCGACAATCCTTGCATTCATCTATCATTGGGAACGGAAAGACCTATGCTACGGATAATCCTTATCTAAAAAACTTCCTCAGAGAAATATACTATATCTCTTGCGATACTACCGACTGCAATGCATACGTCGCTTTATTCAGAGAAATAGAACAATTGCGCAATGCCGCCGGCATAGAAGATAACATGTTGTTTTATCTCGCTACGCCGCCTCAGATGTATGCAACTATCCCCATCTGCATACAAGCCCAACAACAAAACATCTCTAAAAACGGTTGGCGGAGAATCATTATAGAAAAGCCGTATGGAAGTAACGAAGATGAAGCGAAACAACTCGACAAATTATTATGCGGAATATTCCCCGAACGAGAAATCTACCGTATAGATCATTTTTTGGGAAAAGAAACTGTTCAAAACATTTTAGTCCTGCGCTTCGCCAACAGCATTTGGGAACCTCTTTGGAATCGGAATTACATAGACCACATAGAAATAACGGCCACCGAAACCTTAGGAGTGGAACAACGAGGTAATTACTACGATTCGGCCGGTGCTCTGCGAGACATGGTACAAAGTCATCTCATGCAAATCATGGCATTTATAGCTATGGAACCACCCTCCTCTTTCGAAACCGAAGCAATTCGCAATGAAATCAGTAAAGTATTCCGGTCATTACGTCCACTCTCTCCCGACGATATAGCGCATAACATACTGCGTGCACAATACTCCGAAGGGAAATTAAACGGGACAAAACTTCCCGGATACCGAGAAGAACCGAACGTAAATAAGCAATCGACGACAGAAACCTTTGTCGCCCTAAAATTATACATAGATAATTGGCGGTGGGCTCATGTCCCATTTTATATTTATACGGGGAAACGATTATCCGAAAAGAGGTCTGAAATCATCATACATTTCCGTTCCACGCCACAGGCATTATTTCCGGGACAATGTTGCGGAGACTCTTGCAATCAACTCATCATTACTCTACAACCCGACGAAAGCATTCGGTTACGTTTCGGTTTAAAACAGCCCGGAACCAACTTCGAGGTACAGCAAGTGAGCATGGATTTTTTCTACAACTCACTTATCCCGAATAAATTACCGGATGCTTATGAACGGCTTCTTCTCGATGCCATGCGAGGCGACGCTCTACTATATTCGCGAAGCGATGCTCTGGAACTGAGCTGGCACTATCTGGCCCCTCTCATCGACCACTGGGAAAAAGAAAAAGAAGAGAATCTCGTATTTTATCCGGCCGGTAGTCCGATACCTCGCGAGATTACCCATATATATTCTCACCCATATGTGCTCGAAGCACCTGTTTGCACCCCCAACCCATAACATAATAAACAACATCATGAATCAAACCATCGTACAATTCTATCCAGACGCAACTAAATCGCTGATAGCCCTCACCAACGCCTTACTCATATCGGCTGCCGCACGTACAAAGAAACCTTTTTACTTGGCCCTATCGGGAGGAGAGACAGCTCGCTCACTTTTCGAAATATGGAAAAATCAATATAATGATCCCAAACGGTGGAAAAACGTACATTTCTTTTGGGTAGATGAACGATGCGTATCGTCTGAAAACGAAGAAAGCAATTATCATTGGGCTGAAAAACTGTTTTTCAAACCCGTAGGTATAAATCCGAACCACATTTACAGAATACAAGGAGAAGATATTCCCTACCGAGAAGCCGAAAGATACTCCCGATTGGTCGCAGAAATGCTGCCCGACAGTAACGGAGTACCACAATTCGACTGTACCCTGCTCGGCATCGGCGAAGACGAGCACATCGCATCCATATTCAATAACGATACCGATTTATTAAAATCGGACGACCTTTACGCCGTGTCACGACACCCGGCAACCGGACAAAGACGAATTACTCAAACCGGAGAAGTCATTTTAGCATCCCGTGAAATCCTTATCGCTCTGGTGGGAGAACGAAAAAAAGAACTGCTCCATCGGTTAGTAGCCAGAAAAGATCAAACGATTACCCCTGCTACATACATACTTTCACACACTTCACGAGCAACTATATTCACCGAGATAGAACTCAATAGCAAAGAGTTGTCATTCCAATAAATCCGGGCGTAAGCGTCGGGTACGTTCGAGTGACTGCTCGTGTTTCCATTCGTCGATTTTACGTTGATGTCCCGAAAGCAACACATCGGGAACTCTCCAACCTTTATATTCCGCCGGACGCGTATAAACGGGCGGAGCCAATAAATTGTCCTGAAAGGAATCGGATAAAGCCGACTGCTCGTCACCGATAGCTCCCGGTATAAGACGCACGATAGCATCGCACATGATCGCAGCGGCCAGCTCTCCCCCGGTGAGGACATAATCTCCTATCGTCACCTCCTTCGTCACGAAATGTTCCCGTATGCGGTAATCGATACCTTTATAATGACCGCACAGAATAATGAGATTACCCGCCATCGACAAACGGTTAGCCATAGGCTGGTCGAATCGCTCTCCATCGGGAGTTGTAAAAATCACCTCATCGTAATTCCGCTCGCTTTTCAATTGAGTGATAGCCCGATCCACAGGCTCTATCTGCATGACCATACCGGCCTCTCCCCCGAATGGATAGTCGTCGACTCGCCGATGTTTATCCAACGAGTAATCCCTCAGATTGTGAACCACGATCTCGACCAACTTTTTATCTTGGGCTCTTTTCAGAATAGAATAATTCAGCGGGCTTTGCAATAACTCTGGCAATACGGTAATAATATCAATGCGCATCATAGCTCTCAATTTGCCGACAAAAGTAGCCTTTTCTAACGGGTTTCACAAATAGAGAAAATTTTTATCCCAGAAGTTAAGTGCCGCTCGAATTTGTTTTGTAATTTTGCCATACGTTGTCAAACGCAGATAACATGCATACCATAGGTAAAATATTGAAAACTATACGGGAAGAACGTGGGCTACAACTTCGACAGGTCGCTATCGAATCGAATATCGATTTGACTCTGTTGAGCCGTGTCGAAAATGGGAAACGAATGCCTTCCGAGAGCTTACTCATCAAATTAGCGGAAACTTACAGGCTCGACAGCAACCTGTTAGTCCTGCAATTAGTAAGCGATAAAATTTTAGAAATAAGCGAGCAGTATCCCGACCATACCATCGAAGCCCTGAAAGTCGCTCAGGAAAAAGCCCGACTCGGAGAGCGATACATCTCGTTCTTCATGAATTCGTTCATATCTCGCCCCATCGGGCTGGAAAGCCGCCGTTACATTGGAAACAAAACCAAACTGACAGATTGGATCATGGAAACTATTCGGCGGGAATGCCCCGAGGCGCATTCGTTCTGCGATATTTTTGCTGGAACCGGTGCTGTGGCCGGGAAAGCAATACCCTATTACGACCAAGTGATATTCAACGATTTGCTTTGTGCCAACCGAGTCATCTATCAAGGTTTCTTCGAAAAAGGAGAATGGAACAGGGATAAATTATGTACAATCCTCGACGAGTATAATCACACCGATTACAACTCTTTGGAGGATAATTATTTTTCAATAAACTTCGGCGGTAAATATTTCGATTATGGAGTTTCGAAACTCATCGGATATGTTCGCCAGAACATAGAAGACCGTCGAGGAGAACTCACAGACAAAGAATATAACATTCTACTCTCCACCCTCATTTACAATATGGATCGCATAGCCAACACCGTAGGGCATTTCGATGCCTACATACAAGGAAAGGAGATAGAAAAAAAATCCCTCACCCTCCGGTTAATAGACGCTCGAAGCTATGACAATGTAGCAATTTACCAAGAAAACAGCAACACGCTGGCTCGAACACTGCATGCCGACATCGTCTACATGGATCCACCCTATAATTCCCGCCAATATTGCGATGCCTACCATCTCTATGAAAATCTGGTCCGTTGGGAAAAACCGGAGGTAAAAGGAGTAGCCGGAAAATTCAATCAAAAAGACAAGAAAAGCGACTTTTGTACTATGAAAGCGGTCGATGCTTTCGCCGACCTCGTCGACAATCTACACACGAGATACATTGTACTGTCATACAACAACATGGCAAAAAAAGGGAATGGGCGATCCAATGCAAAAATGGACGATACCGACATCATGCGTATACTCGAAGCCAAAGGCCGAGTACAAGTTTTTTCCCATGACCACAGACCATTTACCACGGGAAAGTCGAATATTAAAAACCATCAAGAACGCCTATTTATATGTGTATGCGACAATCACTAATCTCTCCGAACCGGATACAATCACCTCTCAATTATACAGGTGGAAAATTCAGGCTATTACCGCAAATCCAGCCCTTGTTCCCTGCAAACATCGATGTGTTGGTAGACCTGTTCTGCGGTGGCGGTAACGTAGGAATCAACACACCGGCAGAGAGAATTGTCTTGAATGATTCGGACAAGAATGTCATGCGCATTTTCAGATTGTTCCGGCAATACCCCACCGAACAGATTTTAGAGATAATCGACGGCATCATTGACCGGTACGGCCTGTCGGACAGTCGCACGAACGGATATGCGTTTTACCAATGCGAAAGCGCGAGAGGTTTGGGTACATATAACAAGGAAGGATATAACCGGCTACGTAGCGAGCTGAATAATATGAAAAGGAGGAACGACCGTTATTTCTTCATGCTGTTCACCCTCATCGTGTTTGCCTTCAACAATCAAATACGGTTCAACGAAAAAAGAGAATTCAATCTTCCGGTGGGGAAACGCGACTTCAATAACAACATGAGGAACAAAGTGAGGCATTTTGCCGAAGCCATCAAAAATCCCCATATCGAACTGTCGTCCAACGATTTTCGGAGAATTCCATTCGATGGGCTGTCCGAACACAGTCTCATTTATGCTGATCCCCCTTATTTGATAACCTGCGCCACCTACAACGAAAATAACGGCTGGAACGCCCGGCTCGAAAAACAACTGCTCACTTACCTCGACCGGGCGAACGACAGAGGAATAAAATTCGCCTTGTCGAACGTTCTGAAAAACGGAGACAAAGAAAACACGATATTGACCGAATGGTTAGAACGGAATCCCATGTATATCCGTCACGATTTGAATTACAATTATAGCAATTCGAGTTATCACAAAAAGGACAGGAGCAAACATTCCACCGAAGTACTAATCACTAATTTCGAATGAAGTATGTGTACATATAAAAGCTATTGTTGGTCGATGGGAACCACGAGTTTCAGGACTGCCGATTTCAATCAAAAAATCGAAAGACAATTGACTCTTCTTTCCAAGTTTTGGGAGGTTCATACCGATGTCGTTTGGTCGGGGAACGACGAGATACAATCTTTGTACTACGACTTCATGAAAGACAACGATTTTCTTACCGGCGATGCACCCAACAAACCCAAAGATGCCCGGGAAAAAACATCGGGGTTGATTGATTTGGGATTGATCGATAACGAACGAAGACCGACTGCCGCCGGAGAATCATTACGACAAATCACCTCCAACGGAGATTTCCGACCGAATAATCTGCTGCAAATTCCGGCCGATAGCTACATTTATTTCAAACAGATGCTCAAAACGAGCAACGACGTAGACGGTGAAATCGTACGACCGTTCGTCGTACTGGTTCTCGCTTTGAAACAGCTGGAATATCTCACACAAGAAGAGTTCACCTACCTGCTGCCACTCATTACCACTTCCCGAAAATTCAGAACAATCGTCGATTGCATAAAACGATTGCGAAAAGGAGATATCACAATCGACGAAATCATCGTCGATACACTCTTGACGATGGAGAATTACCGGGAAGCGAGGCTATATCTTTTGGAGAGACCGGTATCCGAACATGTGATTTGCCAAGCGGGAATCAACCGCAAAAGTCGTCAATACGACAGCACATACTACCCGCTCTACCGCACTATCGAGTCATTGGATAGAAACAACGCTCAATCCATTCTCGATTTGTTACAAGCCTGCCGGAACATTCGCATCGGTGCGTTGTGGTGCAACCACCTTTTCAAAACGACGAACAGGGGAAAAATAAAGAAATTACTATCCGCCTCGCTCAACGATGTTCCCATCTTGAATTGCCGAAACGAATTTGAATTGAAAGACAGATTCTTCCGATTGATGCATCTCTTCAAGGTAAAAGCCAATTTGTCTGATTATTTCGATCTGAACCGCCGATATTTCGGGACGACCGATACCGTTCTTTTCAAAGACAACAGGGTAGAACTCTCCCCCGTACCGAAATGTTTTTTCGACCTTTGTGCCGAAAATCTCGAAGAAATCGCTTTCACGACCTCACCGCTCCTGCCCCTCGATTGCGACATCGAAAAAATCATACCTCGCTATGATATCGAAGAATCCGACCTGCATCGTAAACTGGCAGACAAGTATGGCCTTGCCCCGCAATCGCTCAGCGACATTCGCGCCTTTCTCGACGACGAGCGCCACGAGCGTTTCAACCGGCTCATCGATGCCCGTTTTCCCGACCATGTCCTGTTGGAACTGTTGTCCGACTTCGAAACCCGCAACGACATCAATATCCGCAGGCTCGTCACCGACAACGCCGATGTGCCCACCATTTTCGAATACATCGTCGGTATCGTCTGGTACAAGGTAAGCAATCGCAAAGGACGCATTCTGGATTACTTCAACCTGTCGTTAGATGCCGATTTGCTTCCGAAAACACACGCCGCCGGTGGTATGGAAGACATTACCTATCGATACAATGCCACTCCCGGTTACCCGGAGCACACACTGCTTATCGAAGCGACCCTTGCCGAGTCCAACGCACAACGCCGCATGGAGATGGAACCGGTCTCCCGGCATTTGGGAGACTTTCTCTTACGCAACAATCGGCAGGAAGCCTACGCCTTGTTTGTCACCCCTTTCCTGCATCTAAACGTTATTTCGGATTTCCGGGGGCGAAAACAAATGCTCTACTATTCAAGCGATGGAGAGCAGTGCATTAACGGAATGAAAATCATTCCTTTGAATACCGCCGAATTAAAAAACATCATCGCAAATTCGATGACTTACGACCAATTATACCCGATATTCGAGTGCGCTCACCAAAACAATGAGCCTCCCAAAACATGGTATGAAAACAACATTATGCGCTCTCTACAACCGAAGAAAACCTCCACAGGGATATTAGGTACACTTTTTTGAATCACTCTTTATGAACAAAGGGACTCAATTATTGTGCATTTCACAGTATAAAATTTGTATCTATTAAATCTAATTTTTATATTTGAAAACTCACAAATATACAGAAAGGCGAGCGCAAAGGCAAACCGAAATCTCATTTCCGATTTGACTATGCCGAGCCGCATCCTATATTCTACAAATATATAGAAACCATGAGAGTAAAGGCATTTATATTCGTCGTTTTGATTCTACTCGGAGGGAAGATTTTCACCGTCGACGCAACCGAAAAACATACCATAGATATTGTGGGTATAGAACTCATCTCACCCTACCGCTGTAATCTCACCATCGGGTTTAAGTCATGGGGCGATCCGTTCTATTCTTTGGATATAAGGTCCCCCGATTTGCTCTACATCACCAACGAAAATATCAACCCGAAAGACTACGAAGATAAAAGCTACATAACATATACCATAACTTCGCTATTTACCGACACTGACTATGAGTTTGTAATAACAAGTTACGGAGAATTTGCAGCAAAGTCGGAAATATTGACTTTCAACTCCCACGATTTTTTAAGTAAAATCCAAGTTAACAACAACGAGATTCCCCGATCGGGCATCGTCTATTACGAACCCAATCGTAAATACCAGTTTGAATGCATCACCGATTTCCTGGCGGAAAACTTCCAATGGAGCTTCGAAATCGCCCAAAAAGAGGGAGGTCCAAAAATCATCGCGACCGGCGAAAGTCCCCAATTCCCAATCGAAATACCCACTGTGGAATATATGGACAAACGGAACGATGACGGTGATGTCATTTGCAATATTTACTGCAAAACCCAATATGGAGGAATAACCTATGAAATCAACTACCCTTTCTTTATCCGCACATACCCCGATCAGCCGAAGATCGATATTCTCGATGTAAAGGTACAGGATGCACAATCTTGCACACTGACTGTGGGATTTCATGCTTGGGATGCAGAAACCTATACGATAAAAATCGTCGATACAAACAGAGATAACACTTGGGAAGACAACCTCGAAGACAACATCAACAATAGTTATACCACGTACACCTTCGACAAAATATATATCGATACCAACTACGAAATAACGGTATGGGGATTTAACGGTTCCAAAATTTTAATGACCCAAACTCTATATTTCCGTATGAACGACCACATGGGTATCGAGAAAATAGAACAGGACGAATTTATCGAATCGGGAACTATCTTTAACCTGCAAGGACAAATCATCGGCCGATTTACCGAAAACCATCGGGAGATATTCACCGAACTGCAACCCGGTATCTACATCATAAACGGATTGACCTCTACCGGGAAAAAAGTCAACCGTAAAATTATCGTCAAAAGCCCTTCCTCCCCGATATGATATAGAAAAACTATCCTGTCCCGGAATAAACCTCATAAAAAACAGGACTTTTCATATCTCGAAAAAAAGAGCTACCTTTGCCAATCGAAAAAATAAAAACCGGGCCTCGGCACTATCGAGCGATATTCGTCTCTCTCCCCGTTCCACCCGGCAAACACGAAAAGGTAAAAGATGATAACGGTTAACAATTTAGGTATTCAATTTGGTAAAAGAGTTCTTTTTCAAGAGGTTAATTTAAAGTTTACTCCGGGAAACTGCTATGGCATTATCGGAGCTAACGGAGCCGGCAAATCGACCCTCATGCGTATTTTGAGCAATCAACTCGAACCCTCTCACGGTACTGTGACTCTGGGGCCGGGTGAACGCCTCTCTGTATTGAGTCAGGATCACTTTGCATTCGATGAATTTACCGTCATCAATACCGTGCTGATGGGGCATACCGTTCTATGGGACATCATGCAGGAAAAAGATGCCTTGTACGCCAAACCCGATTTCAGCGATGCGGACGGTATCCGCGCAGCCGAACTCGAAGAGAAATTCGCCGAGCTCGAAGGTTGGAATGCCGAAAGCGATGCAGCTTCCCTGCTCAGCGGACTGGGTATCAAGGAAAACAAACACTACATGCTCATGAAAGATTTGAGCGGTAAGGAAAAAGTACGGGTACTGTTGGCAAAAGCATTGTTCGGTCACCCGGACAACTTGCTGCTCGACGAGCCCACCAATGACCTCGACCTCGAAACGGTGATGTGGCTCGAAAACTACCTCGCCAACTTCGAAAATACCGTATTGGTCGTTTCGCACGACCGGCACTTCCTCGATTCGGTATGTACGCACACCGTAGATATCGACTTCGGCAAAGTACAACTTTTCGCCGGAAATTACAGTTTCTGGTACGAATCCAGCCAGTTGGCTCTTCGTCAACAGCAGAACCAGAAGGCCAAAGCTGAAGAGAAAAAGAAAGAGTTGGAAGAGTTCATCCGTCGTTTCAGTGCCAATGTTGCCAAGAGTAAGCAGACTACCAGCCGTAAGAAGATGCTCGAAAAGTTGAATGTCGAGGAAATCAAACCGTCATCCCGCAAATATCCGGGTATCATTTTTACTCCGGAACGTGAGCCGGGCAATCAGATTCTGGAAGTTTCCGGTTTGAGTAAGAAGACCGAAGATGGAGTTGTGCTGTTCAACGACGTGAACTTCAACGTGGAGAAAGGAGATAAGATTGTATTTATTTCACGTAATCCGCGTGCGATGACCGCTTTCTTTGAGATCATCAACGGGCATATGAAACCCGATGCCGGACATTTCAACTGGGGAGTGACGATTACTACCGCTTATCTTCCTTTGGACAATACCGAATATTTCAATACCGATCTGAATCTAGTCGACTGGCTGAGCCAATATGGCGAAGGCAACGAGGTGTATATGAAAGGTTTTCTGGGGCGTATGCTTTTCTCCGGTGAGGAAGTACTGAAGAAAGTGAGCGTACTTTCCGGAGGTGAAAAAATGCGTTGTATGATTGCCCGTATGCAGCTCAGGGGGGCAAACTGCCTCATTCTGGATACTCCTACCAACCACTTGGATTTGGAATCTATCCAGGCATTCAACAACAACCTGAAGACGTACAAAGGAAATATCC